>OJMH01003009.1_pt1 | contig 13091 bp, 10 predicted proteins | sample 1597111 | NCBI WGS metagenome assembly OJMH01 (sample SAMEA2452115, study PRJEB22498) | human gut metagenome | reverse complement strand
GACGGCTGATTTGACCGGCGGGCGTTTGCAGTTGGAGTTGATTGCCGGTTTTCCGATCAAGCTGGCGGAGGGCTGGCATTTCCGGGTGGCGTTGTACGATGCCGCCGGCCGCCAGGTGCTGCCGGAGACGTTGAGCGAAGAACTCGGTACGCTCGATCCGGCGCGGATGCCGGAGCAGCAGTTGCCCGCCGATCCCGGCCGGATGATCGCCGTGATGACGCTGACGGTGCCGAAGATCAAACTCTGGAGCGCCGAGTCGCCCGATTTGTATACGCTGACGGTGGAGTTGCTGGACGGCAAACGGCAGAGCTATGATGCGACGGCGGTCCGGGTCGGCTTCCGCAGCGTCAGGATCGCCCACCGGCAGATGTTGATCAACGGCCAGCCGGTGCGGATCAACGGCGTCAACCGCCACGATCACGACGACGGGCGCGGCAAGGCGCTGACGGTGGAACGGGTGCGGCAGGATTTGCTGCTGATGAAGCAGTTCAATATCAACGCGATCCGCACTTCCCACTATCCGAATATGCCGGAATTCTACGATCTCTGCGACGAATACGGTTTTTATGTCATCGATGAAACCAACCTGGAAACTCACGCCTTCTACGGGGATTTGTGCCGCAATCCGCAATGGACGACGGCCTTTGTCGACCGGGCGGTGCGGATGGTCGAACGCGACAAGAACCATGCCTGCATCTATGCCTGGTCGCTGGGCAACGAGTCCGGCTATGGCGCCAATCACGCGGCGATGGCCGGTTATATCCGTTTCCGCGACCCGTCGCGGGCCGTTCACTATGAAGGGGCGATCTGCCACGCGTTCTATGCCAGGCGCGCCAACTTCAACCGGCAGCTCAGCGATTTCATCTGTCCGATGTATCCGGCAATCGAATTGATTTGCGATTGGGCGGAGCGGATGGTCGAAGATGACCGGCCGGTGATCATGTGCGAATATTCGCATGCGATGGGAAACAGCAACGGCAGTTTGAAAGATTATTTCGCCGCTTTCGACCGATACCAGTCGCTGCAGGGCGGTTTCATCTGGGAATGGGTCGATCACGGCATCCTGCAGCACGATGAGAACGGCAAAGCCTATTGGGCTTACGGCGGCGATTTCGGCGACAAGCCGAACGACGCGAATTTCTGCACCGACGGGCTGATCTGGCCGGACCGGACGCCGCATCCGGCGCTGTATGAATTTAAAAAACTGGCGCAGCCGGTGGAAATCGAACTGCTGTCGGCGGCCGGCAGCCGGTTCAAGATCGTCAACCGCCAGTATTTCAACACGCTGGACGCTTATTCGCTCCATTATGAATTGATGGCCAACGGCGAAACGGTCGCCGCCGGCGAGCTTAAGATGCCGGCGGTGGCGCCACGCAGTTCGGGCACGTTCAACATTATTTTCCCGGCCGGCGCGCTCGATTACAACGGTGAATATGTCATCCGCTTCAGCGTCCGGCTCAAAAAGGAGGCCTGCTGGGCGGCAGCCGGTTACGAAGTGGCGTTCAGCGCCATCGAGCTGCCGTATTGGAACAGTGCGAAAATTTCCTCGATCGGCGACGGCTGGGAGCTCGGCGTCGGTGTTGCGCAGCACGGCAAGACCGAGGTCGGTTATGACGATGACGGCATTCAGGCGCTGGCCTTCGACGGCAGGCCGCTGCTGCTGCGCGGACCGTATCCGCACTTCTTCCGGGCCGCCACCGACAACGACGGTTTGAAATTGATGCTGGAAGGCAACCACCGCACATTGAACCGCTGGCTCGAAAAAGGATTCGACCGGTTCGCGGTATATGCCGAGTCGTTTGCCTTCGATCCGGAAGCCAGGCTGCTCGAGCACCGGCAGGTACTGCAGCCGGGCGGAGCCGACCTGGCGCCGGTCAAATTCGAACAGCGCTGCCATTTCCTGCCCGGCGGCGTGCTGGAATTCGATTGTTCTTTCACCGTTTCCAAGGATTGCGCCGACCTGCCCCGGATCGGCGTCCGGCTGGAATTGCCGCCGGAGATGACCGAAGTGGAATATTTCGGGCTCGGGCCTTATGAAAATTATATCGACCGCGACTGCGGCGCCTGGCTCGGCCGTTTCGCTTCGACGGTCGACGAAATGTTCGTGCCCTATGTGATGCCGCAGGAAAATGGCAACCGGACCCAGGTTCGCTATGCGTTCTTTCAGGCGCCGGCGCAGCCGGGGCTGCTGGTGGTGGCGCCGGAACTGATGGAATTTTCCTTTACCCGCTATACGTCGGAAGAACTCTATGCGGCGAAACATACCTGTGATTTGAAAGGCGGCGACCGGCTGTTCGTCAATCTGGATTGCCGGCAGCGCGGCATCGGAACCGGCAGTTGCGGGCCGGATACGCTGGAGGCTTACCGGATCGGGCCGGGCGTTTATCGGTTCCGATTCCTGGTGACCGTCTGCCCGGCGGCCCAGGCGGCGGCGTTGGCGTTGCTGCTCAAACGTCAATATTTTTAAGCGATCAAGGCGGTTTTCGGCTGAGCTGAAAGCCGCCTGCCGCTTTTCAGCCGCCCGGAGTGTGGCTTGAAAAGAAAATATGATTCGGAAAACCGAACAATCTGGCTTGCTTAAATGTTGTTTCGGGAGTATATTATAGGAATATTTGGTTCGATTCAATCAATGATAGTCAGTGCGCTTCGCCGTTCCGGTCGGGTGGCGCGAAGAAGGAGGACATGATGGCCGAAGAATTACAGGGATTGCTGGAAAAAATTCAACAGGACGGTCTGCAGAAAGCCGATGCCGAGAAAAAGCGGATCATCGCCGAGGCGGAAAAAGCGGCGAAGGCCCTGATTGCCAAAGCGCAGAAAGAAGCCGAAGAGATCAAGCGTTCCGCCGAGGAAACCAGCGCGCAACTGGCGAAACGGGCGGAAAGCGCCGTCCGGCAGGCGGCGCGCGATGTCGTCCTGAAGCTGTCCGGCGAATTGAAGGCGCGGCTGGATGTCGTGCTGCGCGACAATGTGGCGGCGGCGATGACGCCGGAATTCATGGCCGGCATCATCGGCGATCTGGTCAAAACGTTCTGCACCGATCCGAAAAAGGCGCTGACCGACGATTTGACGGTGATGGTGCCGCCGGCGCAGTTGAAGGCGCTGGAAGGAGCGTTGAAGAGTTCGCTGGTCGATTCCTTTCACCAGACCCCGCAACTGTTCGCCGACAGCAATCTGGGCGGCGGGTTGAAGATCAGTTTCAGCGGCAAAGACTTGTATTATGATTTTTCCGATACCGCCCTGGCGGAGATCATCTGTTCGTACATCGGTCCGCGCCTGGCGGCGATCGTCAACGCCGGCAATTGAAGCGATGGAGCGTGACGGATGAGAAGTTACTATTATCTGTCGGCTTCATTGCCGATCCTGGCATTCGGCACCGCGCCGCCGCTGTCTGAAACGGAATTTCTGGCCCGTTGCCGGGAACAGTTGACGGATGACGACTTCCGGGTATTGCAGGCATGTTCGCTGCTGCCGGATGATGCCGAATTGCCGTCCGGCAGCGCCGCCGCCCGTTTCCGCAGTTGGGAAACCTGTTTGCGCAACCTGCTGGCCGGCAAACGGACCGTTCCCGGCGGCGAGGCCGGCAGTTATTGGCGCCATGAGGATGATTTTTTCAGTGAGATTGCGCCGGGCGTCCAGGAAGCGCTGGCGGTCGGCAATGTGCTGGAACGCGAGAAGGCGCTCGATCAGTTGCGGTTTCGGGCGCTGGATTGGCTGGAAGCGGGCCATCTGTTCGATCTCGACCACCTTTGTATCTATAAACTCAAACTTGCGCTGCTGGCCAAGTATCAGCCGTTCGATCCCGAACGCGGCGCCGCCAACCTGGACGCGATCATCGCCGAGGTGGCCCGGCGTTCCGGACGCGCCGAGGCGCCGGAGCAACCAATGCAGGAGAACACAATATGAGCAATACCGGCAAAATTGTCGGGGTCAACGGCAATTTGATCACCGCGGAATTCGCCGACCGTGTCCGGCAGAATGAAGTGGCTTATGCCGTCGTTGGCGACATTCGTTTGAAATGTGAAGTCATCCGCGTCCGCGGCAACCGCGCCGATTTGCAGGTGTACGAGAGCACCAACGGACTGAAAGTCGGTGACGAAGTCGAATTTACCGACGAGTTGTTGAGCGTCGAACTCGGACCGGGATTGTTGAAGCAGGTTTATGACGGCCTGCAGAATCCGTTGAATCTGCTGGCGGAGAAATCCGGTTTTTTCCTGCAGCGCGGCGTTTATCTGCCGGCGCTGGATTACGAGGCCGACTGGGATTTCACGCCGCTGGCGCTGCCGGGCGACAAGGTGAAGGCCGGCGACCGGCTCGGCGTCGTGCCGGAAGGCATTTTCAAGCACTACATCATGCTGCCGTTCGCCTGGAGCGGCGAATGGGAAGTCGTTTCAGTCCAGCCGGCCGACCTTTATCGCATCGGCGATACCATTGCGGTGGTGCGCAACGCCAAGGGCGAGGAGCGCAAGGTGACGATGGTGCAGAGCTGGCCGGTCAAGGTGCCGATCAAAGCCTACGTCGAAAAAATGCTGCCGACGGACACGTTGATTACCCAGCAGCGCATCATCGACACCTTTTTCCCGGTGGCGGTCGGCGGCACCTTCTGTACGCCGGGACCGTTCGGGGCCGGCAAGACGGTGCTGCAGCATGCGTTGAGCCAGTATGCCGAAGCGGATATCGTCATCATCGCCGCCTGCGGCGAACGCGCCGGTGAAGTGGTGGAAATCCTCCGCGAATTTCCGCACCTGGAAGACCCGCGGACTGGCAAGACGCTGATCGACCGTTCGATTATCATCTGCAACACCAGCAGCATGCCGGTCGCCGCCCGCGAAGCGTCGGTTTACACGGCGGTGACGCTGGCGGAATATTACCGGCAGATGGGGTTGAACTGCCTACTGCTGGCCGACTCGACATCGCGCTGGGCGCAGGCGTTGCGTGAAATGTCCGGCCGGCTGGAGGAAATCCCGGGCGAAGAGGCTTTTCCGGCCTATCTGGAAAGTTTGATCGCCAGTTTCTACGAGCGGGCCGGCCTGGTCAGATTGCCGGACGGCGGAACCGGTTCGGTGACGATCGGCGGCGCGGTCAGCCCGGCCGGCGGCAACTTCGAGGAACCGGTGACCCAGGCGACTTTGAAAGTGGTCGGCGCTTTCCTCGGGTTGTCGCGCGAGCGTTCCGATGCGCGCCGCTTCCCGGCGATCCATCCGCTGGACAGTTGGAGTCATTACCACAGTGTGGTCGACGCCGATGACCTGGCGCTGGCCCGGCAGGTGCTGCGGCGCGGCAACGAGGTCAACCAGATGATGAAAGTGGTCGGCGAGGAGGGAACCCATATCGACGATTTCCTGCTTTACTTGAAGAGCGAGTTTCTCGATTACGTTTATCTGCAGCAGAACACCTTCGACAAGGTGGACGGCGCTTCCGACGTCGAGCGGCAGCGCTATGTGTTCGCCAAGGTGGTTGCCGTGCTGCGGAGCGGATTCGACCAGACCGACAAAGATGCGATGCGCCGCTATTTCCTGGAGTTGCGGCAGAAATTCATCGACTGGAACTATCTGGCGTTCGGCGCCGACGATTTCAAGAAGCAGGAAGCGGAGATCGACGCGAAAATCAAGGAGCACTCCAAAGATGCGTAAAATTTACCATAAGATCATTCAGATCCAGGGCAACGTCATCACCGTCGAGGCCGAAGACGTCGCCTACAACGAGCTGGCCGAAGTGTCCAGCCGGCTGGGCACTTCGCTGGCCCAGGTCATCCGGCTGCAGGACAACAAAGTGTATTTGCAGGTATTTGCCGGCAGCCGGGGCATCAGCACCGGCGACCAGGTCCGTTTCCTCGGCCGGGAAATGCAGGTGTCGAGCTCGGAAGACCTGCTCGGCCGGATTTTCGACGGCCGCGGCGAACCGCGCGACAACCGGCCGGCGATCGATGCCGACATGGTGCCGATCGGCGGGCCGTCGGTCAACCCGGCCAAGCGGATCATCCCGCGCAATATGATCCGGACCGGCATTCCGATGATCGACGTGTTCAACACGCTGGTCGAATCCCAGAAACTGCCGATTTTCTCAATCGCCGGCGAGCCGTACAACCAGTTGCTGGCCCGGATCGCGCTGCAGGCGGAGGTCGATGTCATCATCCTCGGCGGCATGGGATTGAAATATGACGATTATCTGTATCTGCGCAACACGCTGGATGAACACGGCGCGCTGTCGCGTTCGGTGCTGTTCGTCCACACCGCCAGCGATCCGACGGTGGAATGTCTGATGGTGCCGGATATGGCGCTGGCGGTGGCCGAGCGCTATGCACTGGAAGGCAAGCGGGTGCTGGTGCTGCTGACCGATATGACCAACTTCGCCGACGCGTTGAAGGAAATCGCCATCACGATGGAACAGATTCCGGCCAACCGCGGTTATCCCGGCGATTTGTACAGCCAGTTGGCGTCGCGTTATGAGAAAGCTGTCGACTTCGAAGGCGCCGGTTCGATCACCATTCTGGCGGTGACGACGATGCCGGGCGACGACGTCACCCACCCGGTGCCGGACAATACCGGTTACATCACCGAGGGACAGTTTTATCTGCGGCAGGGGCGCATTGAGCCGTTCGGTTCGTTGAGCCGTCTGAAGCAGCAGGTCAACTCCAAGACGCGCGCCGACCATCGGGCGATCATGGATACGATGATCCGTTTTTATTCGGATTACCGCGAGACGATGGAGAAGCAGTCGATGGGCTTCCAGATGAGCAACTGGGATAAAAAGCTGCTGAAATACGGCAGGCTCTTCGAAAGCCGGATGATGGATCTGTCGGTCAACATTCCGCTGGAAGAGGCGCTGGATCTCGGCTGGCAGACGCTGGCGGAGTGTTTCGACCCGACCGAATGCGGCATCAAGTCCGACCTGGTCAAGGAATTCTGGCCGAAATCGCATTGAACAGGATGCGGCAAACGATAGGGCTGACGAATTATGGCTAAGATAAAGTTGACAAAAACCGAATTGAAAGCGCAGCAGGACGACCTGAAGCGTTATCAGCGGTTTCTGCCCACTTTGCAGTTGAAGAAACAGCAATTGCTGCTGGAAATGCGCTCGAGCGCGGTCCGGTTGCGCGAAAATGAGGACGAGGAAGCCGCATTGCGCAAACAGTTGGCCGGCTGGGTGGCGATATTCGGCGACGAACGGTTGCTGGAAACGGTGCCGTCGCTGCTGTCGATCGTCGAGATCGACAAGGGCACCGCCAACATCGCCGGCGTGACGGTGCCGGTGTTCCGCAAAGTGGAGTTTGAAACGAAGCCTTATGACCTCTTTGCCGCCGATTTTTATCTGGACGCAGTGCTGGAGGCGGTGCGGCAGGTGATTTCGGTGCAGGAGGCGCATCGGGTGCTCGAAGAGCAGTACCGGTTGCTGGCGGCGGAGTTGGCGACGACGACGCAGCGGGTCAATCTGTTTGAAAAAGTGAAGATTCCGGAATGTAAGGAAAATATCCGGAAAATTCGCATTTATATGGGCGATCAGGATACGGCCGCGGTGGCCCGGTCCAAGATCGCCAAACGAAAATCACAGGAGACGGCGGCATGATTGTACCGATGAAAAAAATCTCGCTGCTCTGTTTGAAAAATGAGCAAGGTGCGACGCTGGAGGCGATCAGTTCGCTCGGTGTCATGCACGTCATTGCCGAAAAAGTCGCCGATTCGACCGACCGGCAGGCGGTGGCGGCGCGCCTGGCGCAGTTGGAGCGGGTCATCGATTTCCTGAAGAATGCTCTGCCGCCGGAAGCGGCGCCGCCGGCGACGGATTCCCGCGACGGCGAGCAGATTTTTCTGGAAGCCTGGGAATTGATCGGCCGGCGCGACGGACTGGAAAAAGAGCTGGAAAATGGCCGGCGGCAGGGCGTGCAGTTGTTCCCGTGGGGTGATTTCTCGCCGGAGTTGCTGGCTGGGCTGGCGGAACGAAATATTTTTGTCCGGCTTTTCGAGTGTTCGCCTCGGGAATTCGAGACATTTACGGCACCGGAAGGCGTCGTCGTCAAGGAGATCAGCCGGACCAAATCGACCGTCCATCTGGCGCTGGTCGGCGATGCGCCGTTTGAGACGGCCCTGACGCCGGCGCAACTGCCGGACAAAGTCAGCTTGAGCAGCCTGGCCAGGCGGGAAAGTGAAATCGTCGGCGAACTGACGGAAATCAATTCCCGGCTGGAGACGCTGGGCGCCGAATTGCCGAAGCTGCGGTGTTGGCAGCAGCAGTTGACCGAACAGGCGCAGTTGTTCAAAGCGCGCGACGGAATGACCGCTTTCGACGAGATCATCATGTTGCGCGGCTTCGTCCCGGCGCCGGAGGTGCCGAACCTGCAACAGGCCGCTTTGAAAGAGGGCTGGGCGCTGTTGATCGAGGATCCGGCGGCGGATGAACAGGTGCCGACGCTAATCAAACTGCCGAAGGCGTTGAAGCTGGTGCAGCCGTTGTTCCAGTTCCTCGGCATTTCGCCGGGTTACCGGGAAGTGGACGCCAGCGCCGCGGTGCTGGTATTCTTCACGATCTACTTCGGCATCATCGTCGGCGACGCCGGTTACGGGCTGATCTTTCTGACCGCGACGCTGGCGGCGTTCTTCAAACTGCGGCATAACCCGAAGGCCAAACAGCCGTTGCGGCTCGGTTTCACCTGCAGCATTGCGACGATTGTCTGGGGGTGTCTCAGCGGCAACTTTTTCGGTACAGCGCTGATTCCGGGCATCAAATGGCTGACGGATGAAGCGGTGAAAAATGCCAATATGCAGGTATTTTGCTTCCTGCTGGCGGTCATTCAGATGTCGCTCGGCCATATCTGGCAGGCGCTGGTCTGCGGCAATTGGCGGAAGGTGATCGGCAATTTCGGCTGGATGCTGGTGCTGTGGGGCAACTGCATTCTGGCGATCCGGATGGTCGCCTATCCCGGCGATTTTCCGCATTTCATGTACTACTGTTATGGGGCGGGCGCGGCCATGGTGCTGTTCGGCGCGGTCAACTGGCGCGATATCGGCGAGGTGTTCAACATCCCGTTTTCGTTCATCAACAGTTTCGTCGACGTGCTCAGCTATATCCGGTTGTTCGCCGTCGGCATGGCCGGATATTACATCGCCTGGAGTTTCAATCTGATGGGGACTCAGGTCGGCAACCTGTTTCCGGGAGCGCTGGCGTTCGGCATCCTGATCATGCTGTTCGGGCATCTGCTGAATTTGTCGCTCTGCCTGATGAGCGTGCTGGTCCACGGCGTCCGGCTCAATACGCTGGAATTCGCCAACCACATCGGGCTGAGCTGGTCCGGATTTGAATTCAATCCATTGAAAAAAATAACCAATACTACTACTGAAGGAGAAGACAATCATGGAAATGAGTGAAGCATTGATGCAGGCGTTGTGCAATGGCGGCCGTTTCGCGGCGGTCGGCTTGGCGGCGATCGGTTCGGCGCTGGGAACCGGCACTGCCGGTCAGGCGGCGGTCGGGGCGATGAAAAAATGTTATGCCCAGAACAAGCCGGCTTCCTTTCTGTTGGTGGCCCTGGCCGGTTTCCCGTTGTCGCAGACGCTGTATGGCCTGGTGATGATGCTGCTGTTAACCAAGGAGGCCGCCAGTTGGCCGCAGGCGCTGCTGATCGGTATTCTCGGCGGCGCCGGCATGGGTGTTTCGGCCTGGTACCAGGGGAAAGCGGCGGCGGCGGCCTGTGATTCGCTGGGCGAGACCGGCAAGGGATTTGCCAACTACGTCATCATCCTCGGTATCATCGAAACGGTGGCGATCTTTACGCTGGTGTTCGCGCTGCTGGTTTAAGGCCGCGTCGGATTCCCGATCCTGTTTCCCTCTGACGGTTTGACCGCCAGGGGGATTTTTTATGTTATCCCCTGTTGTTGCAACTTTCCTTTTCCGAGAATGGGCGTTGTCGCTCGTCGGAGGGCAAGGAAAAAGTTGCAGAAGACACGTCAGATGTGCTACGGTAAAGAGGTTGGATTCGGCAGCCAGCCGATGAAAATCGCAGAGTTTTTCGATCTTTGAGAGATCGTATAAAAGATGGAGAAATGCTTCCGCTACCGTGCTTTGCCTTTAGACCATACAGCTATCCAGGCACCAAAACCGAATAAGCAAAATGGGTCATGGCAAGCCACTCTGCTAATGTACAACAGAAACAGGAGGATGCAAGCATAGCAGGAACGAAAGCAGGTATTTGGGCTGGATTCGATGTCGGCAAGGTAAGTTTTTCTGCTGTGCTGGATATACTTACGAAAAACGAGAGAGCAAAGATTACCACGCTTCCGTACCGTGATTTCAAACGCACACTGGAAGATGTCGAGCAATTCTTTCAGTGGGCAAAGAAAACCATTCTCGGTCACGATTTTCGAATCGTAATGGAAACCACCGGCTGTTATTCGCAGCATTTGACCGACTGGATCAATCAACTTCATCCGGAAGTCGGCGTTACGATTGAAAACGCCAGAAATATTCATACATTTATCCAAAGTTTGAATCTGCTGCACAATACCGACAAGCTTGATGCACGAGCCATAGCCCGATTCGGTACGGAACGCCGGCCCAAACCTACGAATCGTCCCTCGAAAACGATTTTGACCATCTGCGAACTTTCCCGCGAAAGAACCGCCCTGCTCAAAGCTCGGGTCGACTTGCAGAATCGCCGCGATACGCTGACTTCTCCGATCGTTCGCAAAATCAATGCTCAAACGTTGGCGACTCTGACCATTCAGATTGAAAAAATCGACAAGGCAATCAAAGCCTGCGTAGTTCAAGATGAAGAGTTGCTTGCCGAAGTCCATATCATGACGACCATGCCGGGCGTGAGTTTTATTTCCGCGTACAAGCATACTCGCTGAAATCGGCTCGCTGAAACAGTATTCGGCGAAGGAACTTTCCTCCTTATCCGGCTTGGCGCCTCGAATTGTGGAATCCGGCTCAAGCGTTCATTCCTCATTATTTGAGCCGATGATCTCAGGACTACTTCGGCAGATCCTCTACTTGGATTCGGTTCCCGGAGTTTCCAAATTCCGGTTCTTCAGGAATTTCGTCAGCACTTGATCGCCAAAGGCAAGAAAAAAATGACCGCCCGGTGTGCTTGCATGCGGAAAATGCTTTTAATGCTCCGTTTCATGGTTGTCCATAAAACACTCTTCGATGAAGATTTTTTGAAAAATTCATCGAAGGGTGCTTGACTTTAGATACACTATCTTTTATGCTAGTTTGGCTGATTGGCAAAAGAAGGATACCGCTGTTGTTACAATCCATTAAGGATAATTATGTCAATTTATATTCTTTAATTTCATATTATTACGAGAGAGTTATGAAAAATTATTTAAAGTTGGTAGTTGTCTTTTTGTATGGATATTGTAGCTTATTACTGCTTCATGCAACAGAGCAGAATGCTTTAGACTTCTGGCAGAAAAAATTGATTGATCGAGTCGATGAACAAGAGAAATACAGTATAATTGCGGATTCAAAAGAAAAAGAAAGATGTTATTATGAGTTGTTTGAAAAAATAGAAGTAGACCTGAGAAAGTATCAACCATCAGAAGGTGTTATATTATATACCAAATATTTTCAACATCTAAGCTGCTATGAAGGAATTGTCAATAAGCTTGAAGATTATATGAAGAAATTGCGTAATAAGCAGAATAAAGATGTTGTCGATTATGTCATATTGATTTGTTGTTTGCAAGGTCTAGATGATGAAGCTAATCTTCCTGAGCATGCAGATGAAATTTTGACATATTATGAGTACATTGTTTCCTCTGATTCAAATTGGAAAGATTGGGCTTTTTTATATAGATTATTATATTATAAAAATTTGTTAAAAATTGATCAACATATTATTGTAAAAGGAATAGCGGAAGAAATTATTTTTACGCCCAATGCTGCTGTTTTGGAATATGAATATAATATAACGAGAGTATTTGATAGCTTTTTGAAAGATTACAAAGATAGTTATATAAAATATGATGTGGTTGCCTTGCGTTTTTCAAAAAACTTTCATGCATTATTTCATCATATTCAATTAATACAAAATAATTTGTTGTTTTTTTATAATTTGAATATCGATCAAGATGATCTTGATCTGACCAAACAAAAATTGGCATTGAATTTTGATTATTGGAATGAAGTGAGAAAAAAATATTCTAGGAAAAGTTCTGAGGACGGTTTGCAGAATAAGTTTTTATCCTGATAACGGCCGCCCTTTCTGTCCGGTTCGATTGATGACTGAGTTGCCAATCGGGAAAATACGGCTTGAAAAGATTTTTCCTTCTCACATCGGGCTTTTGCATAGCCGGCTACCCAGAACTCATCTGAAACGTCCTATGAATTGGCTGCCATCCCCGCCTCTCCCGCCGCCATTCCGCCGATGCGTTAATTTTCCCAATGCCGCCGGATTGCTGCTCCGCTGATGCGACATTCATGAACTGCAGATTGAAATCCGAAGCCAGCCAGCCTTTCCATCCTCCGGTAACTTGTTCCTATTCCAATTGATAATCATCCGCCGCCAGATTCAGGTGAAACTCTCTCCCCTGGCTCCTGGTTACTTTGATTTTCATCATTGCAGATACAAAAAGTTCCCGGCCTGATTGCTCAGACCGGGAACAGCCCCCAAAGGATGGTGTAAGCTTTGGAACCGATCATGCCGGCCACTCACCGCATGACCAATTGACTTTATTTTTTATCGAGGGTTGTCAATGTTCCTGCCGCCGCGACCATACCGATGAATTTCACCTGCGATTTCCACCGGATCCATTCCGGAAGCTGGCGACGCCTCGAAAAAATCGTCTTTCATGAATTTTTTCTCCTCTTTGTACGCCCTTTCTCCCGGCCTATCATCCGTCCTCCGCCGGTGGTGTTTTTTCACATCAACCGGTCGAAGGTCTTCAATCGCTTTCCACCTCGCGATTGTCGAACAACAATTGATTCAGGTCCTACTGACCAGTAAAGCGCTTTACTCCACAATGATAAAGTATAGCAAAAAAATGAAAAAAAGTCAACCCTTCGGCAGGAAAGTTATCGTTTTTTTCGACATTTTTTAATGGGGGTCAATTGAAAAAGTAAACGCACCGCAGAAAATAGACAGGTTGCATTTAGTT
>OJMH01003008.1_pt1 | contig 13095 bp, 5 predicted proteins | sample 1597111 | NCBI WGS metagenome assembly OJMH01 (sample SAMEA2452115, study PRJEB22498) | human gut metagenome | reverse complement strand
AGTTTATTTCCCGGCAGGAACCTACCGGATCAGCCGCACCCTGGTTTATCCGTCCGAAAACTCCCGGGCGCGCAAACTTGCCCTGACCGGCGCAGAGGGGGCGGCGATCATCCAGAGTGACCCCGGGGCGGATATCTTTTTCTTCAATGTAATCATGCGGCTGCGCCTTTCCGGGCTGTTGCTGGACGGCGGCAGAATCCAGTTGAATTGTTGGACCGATAATGTCGATATGACGACCATTTTCATCGATCGCTGCCGCTTCGAAGGCGCCTTGCAGGATGCGGTCTGCTGCCGGGTGCCGGCCGAGACCGCAGGAAAGCCGGCGCCCTACCGGGTCAGGTGGCGGGAAGGCGTGCCCGTGCTTTTGCCGTGGCAGGAGGAATTCTATAACTCGACTTTGCTGGAGATTTCACACTGTGAATTCAACGACTGCGGTAAGGTGATGAATACTTCGTGCGACCTCACGGTGGTCCGGGATTCGACGATCAGAACCCCGGAACATCAGACCGGGCCGGTCTTCAACGTCAAGAACCACCTTTACCTGTACCGGGTGAGCGCGGAAGGCTCGGGCCGCCCGGCCGGCCATCCTTACTGGATCGATCTCTCCGTCACCTGCGAAAACAAAGCGCTGCTCTTCGTGGACCAGTGTGAATTTGCCAACACCGGCGACGCGGGGTGGTGCCTGGTCCGCTCGACGGTGACTCCGGGGTATATCCCGAGCGCCATCCGCATTGCCGATACCACGGTCAGAAGCGCGGGTTCGCCCGAAGCGGCAATCGTCTATCTGGCGGAGGGAACGACGCCCAATATTTTAAGCCTGCGGCGGGTGGTCGATCCTACCGGGGAGCCGGTACGGGCCGTCGCTTACGGCCGGGAACTGAGCGAGCGGGAATTCGGGGAGAAGCTCTGCCATTATAAACATTTCAACCGTCCCCGGATCAATTTCGGTTTCGGGGTCTCGGATTGTTCCGCCAATATTTCGCCCGAATTGGCCGGAGGCGCAGCGGCTTTCCGGCAGGAGCCGATTCCGGCCGGGGTTCTTTCGGCGGTCACGGTGCCGGAAGTCGAACTGTCATTTTCCGATCTCGATGAAGCTTTCCCGGCGATGATCGACGCGGAAGCCTTCGGCGTAGGGAAGGAGTCTGTAACGGATCAGTGCTCCGCGGTCGAAGCCGCTCTCGCCGAGGCGGCTCGCCGGGCGCCGGCCACCGTGATCTTTCCGGCCGGGACCATTCGGCTGACCCGTACCGTTTCCGTGCCGGATCAAGTGCGGTTGACCTGCCGCGGCTCCAATCTTTTCACGATGGATCCCGATTGCCGGCAGCCGCTTTTCCGGGCGGCGGGCAACCGGGTCAATGTCTGGGAAAATTTGGGCTTTGTGAACGGTTCGGTCGCGGTGGCGGTGGAGTCGCCGGGCGACGGCGAATATCTCTTTGACCACTGCACTTTCTACGACCAGACCGACTGCGCCGTCCGGGGCATGGGACCGGATGGGGCGAAGGATGATTCCAGGCTCAAGCTGACCCGCAGTCGCTTCATCACGATGCGGGCGCTGGAAAGCAACCTGGCGCACAAGGAGTTCAGTGCGAGCTGGCTCTACAGTGACGCACGGTTGAACGATTCGGCCTTTGCGGGCAATCTCGGCGGCGAATTGCTGGCCCGGCATTTACTGGCGGTACCGATTCTGCCCCGCACCGAATTGAACGACGGCCGGGTCTCTACCGGCAAATTCGAGGACAGGGCCTGGGGCAACAACGTGCGCTGGTTCGATAATTACGGCAAATTCGAGAGTTCCGGTTCGCGTTACGGCGGTGAATTCTGTGGCATGAGTCCGGTTTATAACTTCTCGGCGTCGGGCAGTATTTATATAACCGAAGGATTTTCCTACCACGGCAACCGTAATATCCGGCAGGTCATCGTCCACTGCGAAGCCGTACCCCGGCTGTTGGTGCTTGAAGACCTTTCCTGCGGCGCCGAATCCCGCGATGCCGGCCATATCGCCGGAATCAGCCAACGGCTGCCCGACGGTTCTGAAGCCGAGAGTGCGGCGGGAATTCCACTCTACGTTTCAAATCTTCTGATGCACGAGCCGTAAAATGCGCGATTGCCGCGCTCCGGGGCGCGTACGCGGAGCGGGAACGGCGCATTTTCCGAAAAATTTCTCCGGCCGGATCGGCGAAGGCGGAGAAATTTTTTTTGCCTTTCGAGGCGAAAGACGGGAAAAAAGCCGGTTTTTTGAGAAAAGGGATTGACTTTAGGAAAAATTTTTGCTAGTATTCTATTGTGGGTGTTCTGAAACAGTTCATGTTAAGGTTAACATTATGTACGCGTTAGAAAAAGACATTTCAATTCCGGTTGCCAGGCAGCTTTACGATGTACTGGTTCAGCGCATGACTTCCGGGCATTATCCGCCCGGCGGCAAGTTGGACAGTGTACGAAGCCTGCGCCACGAATTCAGGGTCAGCAACACCGTGGTGATGCAGACCTTGGACCTGCTGGAGAAAGATCAATTGATCGTCCGGCTGCCGGCGAAGGGGATTTTTGTCAGTCGGAAACATGCCGTTCCCACCAAGCTGTTGCGGGTCATTCTGGTATTTCCGGAGCCGGCGGTTTCACCGGAGGTGCTGTCATTGAGCGACTGGTATACCGACGCGGATATCTACCGGGGGATGCTGGATACCGGTTTTTTGAACAATACGAGCATTCATTTGGAGTATTTCCCGGAAACTTCCGATTCGCTGGAGCTGAGCAGCCAGTTGCAGCGCCTGGCCGGTTATGATGCGGCGGTTTTTTACGGCGACCAATGCCGGGAACTGCGGATGCTGGCCCGCAGTGAAGTGCCGGTCATTGCGGTAATCCAGTGGGGCCGCCCGGCCAAAAATTACGGCAACGAATTGAAAGTGGGCTTCAGCGATGCCGAGACGATTCAATGTCTGGTCGATTGCCTGAAACAGCAGGATTATCGTCGCTGCGGCTGCATCATTGTGCCGGGGGTGGAAGATGATATTGCATTTTTCGGCTGGCGCACTGCCGAATATCGCCGGCTGGGCTGGGAGGCCGGTCTGCCGCTTTCGGCGGCCGCCTTCCTCGAATTGAGTTTGAATGCGTCCGATGCCGAAGAAAGAATCATGACGTTTCTGCAGCGGGAAAAGCCGGATTTCATCTTTTTCAACGGCGACAAACTGGAATTGCTCTACAATGCGCTGGCCCGGCTGTGCATGCAGCCGGGAAAAGATCTGGATTTCATGTATATCGGCCCGACGCCGATCTGTCCGATGTGCAGTCATGTCGAGCCGCCGTTCGTCGATATCGGCCGGCGGATCATCACTGAAATCGTGAAGTGTTGCCGGGACCACCGGCCGGTGCCGGTGCGGCGAATCATGCTGCATTCCCGCGTCGTCACCGGAATTTCTACCAGGTTTTCGAAATAAAACAACAAGCAGCAAAGGAGAAAAAAACATGAGGGCTAAATTCACACTTATCGAATTGTTGGTAGTAATTGCGATTATTGCCATTCTTGCCAGTATGCTGTTGCCGGCTTTGAGCAAGGCGAAGAGCAAGGCGATGTCGATCAAATGCACCAGCGGTCTCCGGCAGATGGCGTTGGCGACGACGATGTACGGCCTTGATAATGAAGATTATCCGCCGATTGCCTATGCCGCTTACGATTGGGGCGCGGATGGGGATTGGCTCTATCAGTTGATGAATTATACCGGAGTGACGCTCGTGCCGTGGAATGAGTATGTCCAGGGCGATCACGGCGTGCTGGATTGTCCGAGTTATTCCGGCGACAAGACCTGGTTCACCTATGGATTGAATATGTGGTTCGGCGGTTACTGGGACATGGACAACAACAAGCCCGTCGATACGAACGGGTATTTCCGGCCATGCAAGTTCAGCAGTGTGAAAAATCCGAGCCGGGCGGTCATGTTTACCGACACCGCCTACGGATACGGCTGGATCGGCGTCGGCGGTGAAGCCGACTGGTATTGGGCACTGGAGGCGTTTCGGCATGATCTTCATCTCAACGTTGCCCATGTCGATGGCCATGCGGAACCGTTCGCCTACAAACAGACGGACCCGCGGGGGGTGCTGGCCGATGACTGCCGTTGGGGGGTGATCGGGGAGAAATGACGCCGGAGCCGGCAACGGTATTGTATCGCTGGCATTTTCCCGGAAATGGGATTTCTGGGAAAATGTTTGCCATTATTGATGAATGAGTCTTGCGCAGAGTGTATGTCATGATGAAGAAAAAGAAATTTGAAACTCTCCTTGTTCTGGCCTTCGGGGTGGCGATGGCCGGATCAAACCAGGCCGCCGTTGCCGAACTTGAGAAAGACGGAAAGACATTGTATGAGTTGTCCAACGCTTATGTGAGTGTCCGTATCGACCCGTCGGAAGGCGGCCGGATTGTCAGTTTCCGGCAGCCCGGCAAAAACGACCTGCTGACGGCGGTGGAGCGGGAAGTTTCACCCGGCGGCAGCGGCGGCGGGCTGGAGCGGGTGATCAATACCACCGTGTCGATGGGATTGACCGAAGGCCAGGCGGAAACTTCGCCGTGGCGGGTGGTCGAGGCGGAAGAGGACGACGGCGCGAGTTCGCTGACGCTGGAAAATAACGAGACTTCGCTCCACTGGGTGAAAACTTATCGCCTGGACGACCGTTCCGCTTCCCTGCGGGTGGAGTATGCCGTCGACAATCCGGGCGAGGAGCCTTTCTTCTGTCAGCTCTGGTTCGTCAATGCGCCATATCCGGCCGGAACGGCGGCGATGCGCTATTATCATTCCTACGCCCTGCGCAGTTCCTGGCCGGATGCTTACGGCGGTGCGCCGCTGACTGCGCCATTGGCATGGCCGCAGCTCAATGGCGACTTTACGGTTAATGCCCCGGTCTCCGACTGGTGTGCCGCCCTGAATGACCGCAACGAAGGATTGCTGCTGGAAACCGATTATGGCAAAATGCAGAATTTCTATCATTTCATGCCGAAGAGCGCGCCGGTCCAGAGTACGCTGGAGCATCTTACCGCGCCGCTGAAGATCAAACCGCTGTCGGAAGGCAGGGCGCTCGCCCAGAACCGGGGCGAGCGGGCCGATCCGTTGTTCGATTACATCTTCCGCACCTATTACACGCTGACGCCGCTTTATGATTGTCCGGCGGTCACCGCGGCGGACAACCACATCGCCGCCGCGTTCGAACTGGCCGACGGGAAATGGCGGATCCGGCTCCAGAGCGACCGCGATTACGAACGGCTGGTTGCCCGGAGCGGTGAAACGGTCCGGGAGGTCAGCTTGAAGGCGCTGGCGCCGGCGATTCTGGAATTTCCGGCGGAAGGGGCCCAGGAGACGTTGACGGTTGTTTTGAGCGATCCGTCCGGCGCGCCGGTGGCGACGCTGGAACACAACTTCAACCCGGCCGCTCCGCCGGCCGCCAAGGGCGAAAAGGATAAGATATTCGCCGCGGTTTCCGGTTCGGCGGAATTTTTTACCGATTATCCGGCTGATTACATCCGCTGGGCGGCGGACGTCGCCAGGCCGTTGAAGGTCTTGCTGTTCGCCACCGCCTGGAGTCATTACGACAACGGCCAACTGGCGCTGCGCGGCAACATCGACCTGGAGCTGGTCGAAGTCGGTTATCCGACCTGGTTCGGTTTCGATGCCTCCGACAACCGCAGTTGGATGGCGCCGCCGCCGGAGGAATATGCCGGGGAAGTCATCCGGAACGACTACGACGTCATCGTCATCTCTTCGGCGATCCGCTGGTATGCGGTACCGGACGAAGTCAAGGAGGCGATCCGGCAGAAGGTGGCGGCGGGAACCGGTTTCATTTATATCGATCCGCCGGACGGTTTGGCCGAGACCGGTTTGCCGCTGGAATACGACCCTGCCGCGTCGCAGGCGCTCAACCGGGCGGTTCCCTGCCGGAAGCTGCCGGCCATCATCCGGGAATCGGCGCCGGACGGGCTGCCGTTGTCGGTCTATCGCAGCGGCAAGGGGACGGTCGTTTCAATCAACTACTGTCTCAATCAGAATCCGCTGGAGTGGATGATCGACAGCTACGGCCTGATTCCGGGGCCGGAATTCGGAACCGATTGCCGGTTCAATTATTACGATTATCACTTTTCGCAGTTGTTGCGGGCGTTGCGCTGGGCGGGACAGGATCGTCCGGAGCCGGAAATCACTGAATTGACGGCGGACGGCGACCGGCTGACCGGTACGGTTCAAGCCGGGCAGGCGACCGGCGCGACGCTGTTCTGCCAGGCGCGCGATAAATACGGCCGGGCGGTCGCCGAATTCGGTCAGCCGGTCGCTTTGCAGGCCGGAAGCAATTCGCTGGAACTGGCACTGCCGGCGGAAAAGTTGTTGCTGGACGGCGATTATTTCTTCAATCTGTGGCTGAAAGTGGACGGCCATACCGCCGACTGGTACACGGCGGTTCAAAACCGGCCGGCGCATTGCGCGATTGCCGATTTCACGTTGACGCAGAAATCGTTCGATTCCGGTCAACCGGTGACCGGGCGGTTCCGATTGCGCGGCGACCTGGCCGGCGCGCAACTGTCGCTTCGTATTCAGGACCGTCTCGGCCGGCTGCTTTATAAACAGGTACTGAAGGATTTGTCGCCGGAGTTCGAGTTCCGCGCGGCGCTGGAAGCGCTGCCGGAAACGGTGCTGAGCACGATTACCGCCGAATTGTCCTGGGACGGCAAGCTGGTCGACCGGCGGGAAGAGAGCTGGACGACGCCGTTGCCGCCGACCGACGACATCGTCCTGATCGCCTGGGGAACCCAGTCCAATTATTTTGCCGACGCCTATCATGCCCGCATCGCCGCGATGGGATTTGACGAGGTGATCGGCTACAACGCCGAATTGAACAATTTGGCCGAGCAGCGGGCTTCGGCGGAGTCGTGCCTGCGGGCCGGTTTGAATTATCTGCCGATCAGTTTATTCAAGGAGTCCGGCCGGTCGGTGGAGGAAATTCAGACCAACCCGGTACGCGAACCGTGCATGAACGATCCGGAACATTTGAAGGAGGTCTACGACAAGACCTATCGCGGGGTGGCGAATCTGCGGGATTTCCATCCGAACGCCTATTACGTTTCGGACGAAGCATCGCTCGGCATCGGCGACTGGCGGACCGATTACTGTTTTTCGCCGTGGTGCCTGGATCAGTTCCGCCGGCAGTTGCGCGAACGGTACGATTCGGTTGACCGCCTGAACGCCGTCTGGGGCACCGAATTCAAGAATTGGGACGAGGTGCGGCCGTTTACTTATGAAGAATCGGTGAAGCGGCGGAATTTCAATTCGTGGATCGCTCACCGGGTCTTTATGTTTCAGCCGTTCACCGGCGTGGTCAAAACGCAGTTCGAGGCGATGAAAGCGGCGGACCCCGCCGGACGGCTGGCGACTTCCGGCATGATCATGACCAATCCCTATACCGGCTTTGACTGGAAGGAGACGTTGAAATACCTGGCCCGGGTGACCGGTTACGACCAGCCGGAGAGCGGTATGGACGATCTCTGGCGCTGCAGCCAGACTCAGCCGCACAGCCAGATCGGCGACTGGACCGGCTATATGAATCCGATCCGGGAGGTGCGGGAGAAATTCTATCGGGAAATCATGCTCGGTTTGCGGGCCAACGGCCACTGGGCCAACGGTTATCTGCTGCGCCACGGCGATATGAAGCTGTGTTCGTACGGTGAATCGCTCCGGGAGGTATTGCAGGAAATCAAAGCGTCGGGCGTCGACGCGGCCACCCTGCCGGCCAACCGGGAACCCAGCCGTTTTTCGATCCTGTTCTCACTGCCGTCGATGCTGCTGAGCGATGCCGGCGACCAGAAGGAGTGCGAGTCGCGTCTGCGGCGATATCGCAGCAATTTCGGCAGTTGGACCAGTCTGCTGGCCGACCTCGGTCAGCAGGCGCCGACCGTCCTGTCGCAGGATGAGCTGGAGACGCTGGACCCGGCTGTCACGCCTTATCTGATCCTGCCGCTGGCGCAGGCGTTGAGCGAAGCGCAGCTCCGGGCGGTCGTCGGGTTCGTGCAGGCCGGCGGCAAGCTGATTGCCGACGCGCTGCCCGGCACTTATGACAGCGACGGCGTGCCGCGCGCCGACAATCCGCTGGCGGAGCTGTTCGGCGTCCGGAATGCCGGTTCCCCGGTCCGGGGCGGTGTACCGGCCGAATTCCAGGGACGGACTTTGCGGGTGGAACTGGCCGACCCGGACCTGGAAGCGGCCGGTGCGCGGGCGGCGCTCGCCGGGGAACCGGAGATTCTGTTCGTTCACGACGGTCACGTGCTGATCAACGTGTTGCCCGATCTGTACCGGACGGTGCGCGGCCAGATCGCCGTTGCCGAACCGGTCATGGCGTTGTTCCGGCAGGCGCTGGCAGCAGCCCGGGTCCCGGAACCGTGGGATATCCGGCTGCCGTCCGGTACCGAATCGGCCCGCTATCGGCATGGCGGGAATCGCTATTTGGGGTTCACCCGGCCGGTCGGCGAGAATGACCGGAGCGGGGTGGCGAACCTCGGTTTCGACCGGAAATATTACTGTTACGACCTGCTGCAGCGGCAGTTTGTCGGTCAAACCGACCAATTGGAATTTCCGTTGGAAAAATCGGCGGTCCGTTATTTCGCGCTGCTGCCGGCGCCGACCCGGCCCTATCAATTGACCCTCAAGCGGGACGGGCGGGGCTGGAAAGCGACGATCGCCAATCCCGGCCCGGACGGTATATTCCGGCTGGAAGTCAGCCGCCCGGATGGAACGGTGTTCAAGCCGGCGACCGGCAACCGCCTCAGCGAGTCGGGGTCCGAATCCGAAATCGTCATCGACGACGGCATCGAACCGCGGCCGGGACAATGGACGGTCCGGCTCATCAATTTGCTGGACAATACGGCGACGGAAGAAAAGATCGTCTTTTAAGAAGTCGGATTTGAAAATCAGATGCTTTCTGGCAAAGGGACCTGAAAAAACGACGGGAAAATGATATGAATAAAAAACAATGGCTGGCGATCGGCTTGCTGGGTCTGGGAATCGGGCTCGGCGCCGCCGGCCGGCTGGAGGGACGGGAAGTGACGGCAACCGAACAAAAGATTTTGGCGGCGAAGGAAGCCTGGCGGGTGACAGGTTATCCGATCGGTTTCTGGAATTATCTGGATCTGGCCAATCCGGCGCATGCCGCCCACCAGCAGGAAAGCGATGTCGAACAGTGGCGCGATGCCGGTTTCACGCTGACCTTCGGGCCGTCTTTTCAGCCGGCGGATGAAAGACAGCTTGCCCAGATGCACCGGTTGCTCGATTGGGCGCGGCAGCGCGACATCAAGTTGATCCTGGTCGACCCGCGCGGCGAAGCGGTTGCGGAAGGCGCGGCGCGGGAAAGTTATCTGGCCGGCTTTCAAAAAGCGGTCGATGAGTTCGGCAGTCACCCGGCGGTTTTCGGCTTTCACATCGGCGATGAGCCGGATGCCGCCGCCAACGCCCGCTTCCTGTGGACGAGCCGGGAACAGCGCCGGTTGGCGCCGGAGCTGGTGCCGTTCATCAACCTGCTGCCGTGGTGGGACGGCGCCGAACAGCGGGTCGGTGCCGCCGACTGGCCGGAATACCTCGACCGGGTGGTCCGGGAAGGGGAGGTCAAACTGCTTTGCTACGATCATTATGCGCAATTGACCGACGCCAACGGCGTCGTCGGTTATTTCCGGAACCTGAAACTCTGTCGCGATGCGGCAATGCGCCATGCCGTGCCGTTCTGGAATACTTTGTGCAGCGTGGGGCACTGGTTCTACCGGGAACCGGATTACAACGATCTGCGCTGGCAGTTCAACACCACCGTTTGCGCCGGAGCCGGCGGGGTATTGTGGTTTTTCTATTACATGCGCGCGCCGCACGAAAATTACCGCCTTTCTCCGATCGACGAATTCTGGGAGCCGACTCCGCGCTTCTACGATATCCGCCGGGTCCACCGGATGTTTCACCGGCTTTACGGCGACTTGTTCAACCGGCTGGTGTCGACCCGGGTGATGTTCTTCCCGGAAGGACGGGGCGGTTTTGACGCCTTCCAGCCGGACCATCTGGTGAAAAACATTCGGTTTGACGGTCATGACGGCAGCGCCGAACTGTCCGATTCGTTGATGATCGGCGAATTCGTCGACGCCGCCGGCATAGAATACCTGATGCTGGTCAATAATTCTCCGGTCAACAATATTCAGGTGGTGGTGGAGTTGGCCGGGCCCGGCTCGATGGAATTTTTCAGCCGGGACTGGTATCGTGCAGGCGGTGAAGTGCCGCTTGCCGGTAAAGTGGAGGAGAACGGCAACTTGTCCCTGCGGCAGTTTTTGGCGCCGGGACAGGAGATTGTATTGCGGGCGGCGCCGAAAGGCGGACAAGCGTTATAGGGCGGGAAATGCGGTTTCGCTTTCAACCGTCAAGTTGACCGCTCCGGCGGCAATACCGGAGCGGCTCTTCCTGGCGGCCTGGGGACGATCCGCCGGCGGCGTTTCCCCGGCAGGGTCGTATTGAGCCTGATGCAGCGCCCGCCGAATGGCCTGGAGCAGAGCTTGGGAAAGCGCCGGAGCCCGGGAGACGTCGGTCGCCGCCAGCTGCCGGTCGACGGCACTGCGGATCAGGGATTGAACCGCTTCTTCGGACTGCTCTTCCGGCGTTAATCCGGCGAAAGCGAGGCCGGAAATTTTGCCGTCGGCGGCGATGGTCACCGTTGCCGTCAGGGTTCGCCCTTCGAATTCAGCGGTTGCCCGATAAATTCCCGGCTGCCAAACGGGGCGATTGGCGGTCAACTCGGTATGGCTCGGCACGGTTGGCGGCCGGGAAGGCGCGACCGGTTCCGGCCGGAATTGCCGGGGTTGGGTAAAATAGAAGACGATGCCGGCCGCCGCCGCCGGAAGGGCGATCATCAGCAGCCGGCGCAAAATCATTCTGGACAAAGCGGTTTTATTCATTGCGGGAAAATATCTTCCACACTGAGTTTCTTGACCGGGCCGAAGGCCTCCAGCGCCTTGAGGTCGACGATGTTTTCATCGCCGACGATCAGCAGTACGTTGGGCACGCTGCCGATTTCCTGGCGATAAAATTCATCCAGCTCCGGCGCGGACACCTCCTGCAGTTGCTGATAGGTCTCCTGCCGGTAGTCCGGCGGCAGGCCCATCTGCCGATAGGTTTCCGCCAGCTCCAGCAGCGCTTCATCCTGCCAGCGTTCGGCGGCCTGCGCTTTGAGCAGCGTGTTGCGGGCGTGTTCCAGCGCGGTCAGGTTCATCGGGAATCCGAGCGCCTCCACCGCCTTGATCGCTTCCGGCAGCTTGTCGGCCTGGGTGGTCAGGTAGGTGAAGAAATAATGCCGCCGGCGCGGCGTCGCCGGAGTGCTGTAACTGGAAACGCAACTGTAGCAGAGCGAATTTTCTTCGCGCAGCTTCTGGAAGGTTACCGACGACATGCCGCTGCCGTAATATTGGTTGAACAGTTGCCGGGTGCCGATGTCGTCGGGATTGTACGGCCGGCAGCGGCTCATGAACAGCATATGAACCTGCCGCAGGTTGGGCAGCGGAAAGAAGTACACCTGCCGCTGCGAGGTGGCCAGCTCCGGCCATTCGACCGGGACCGGCGGCCGCTTTTCCGGCAACGGCAGCGGGAAGGCCGCCGCCAGGAGCGCATCCAGCTTGTCGTTGGTCTGGCCGTCGGCTTCCGGTCCGTAATAGAGGATGCGAACCGGATAACCGGCCAGCTCCTGCAGCATTCCGGTCAGCGTTTCGGCCGGCATGGTCTGCAGTTCGGCGGCGGACAACTCGGACTCCTTGCTGTAATTCGGGCCGTATTTGGCATAGTTCATCATGCCGTCGAAGAGAATCTGCTGCGGTTTTTCGGTAGCCACCTTGCGTTCCAGCAGGATATTCTGGACCAGAAGCTGCAGCGCAGTCTGGTTGATCCGCGGCGTGGTGAGTTTTTCCTTGACCAGCGCCAGGATTGCGTCGAAATTCTCCTGCAGGCCGCTGACGGTCAGCGTGACTTTTTCCCGGCCGGCGTCAAGCGAAATCGATCCGGCCAGTTTGTACAGCTCGATTTTCAATTCTTCATCGGACAACCGCTCCGTTCCGGCGACATCGCTGTAAGCGGCGGCCAGCGGCCAGCGGCGGTCGTTGTCGGAGCCGACGGCGAAAACGTAATGCAGCGTGAAAAAGTCGTTGTCGACGTTGGCGACGCTCTGGACCGGCACATGGCGTTTGACCGTCAATTCGGTATCCTGATAGGGAATTTGACCGGAGAATTCCAATTCGCTGCGGACAATGCCGTTGACCAGGTCGGGAAATTCCGGCTTGATTTCTTCGACCGGCATATTGAGCAGTTCGAGGAAAAATCTGGACGGCTGGTGCGGCTGGAAGGCCAGCGGCGTCAGCGGCGGTTTGGCCAGTTTCTCCATCGGCGGCAGCGGACCGGCGGTACGGTAAAAGACCAGCCGGTCGTCGTTCAGGTGCTGTTGCGCGAAGGCGACGATATCCGCCTTGGTCAGTTGGCCGAGCCGGTCGATTTCGGCGACGGCGTCCGGCCAGCTGATGTTGTCCAGGAAAGCGCCGAGCAGCCAGTCGGCGCGGAATTGGTTGTTGCGTTCCGCCTGGATCAGCTTGAGGCGCATGTGTTTGACGATCGCCTCCGGCAGCCAGTCCGGAAAATCGCCGTTTTTCAGTTTGGTCAGTTCGGCGTCGAGCAGGGTTTTGACCGCTTCCGGCGTCATATCGGAATTGGGTACGGCGCCGACCATCAGAGTACCGAACAGACCGGGTTTGCCGTCGGCGGAGGCGAAGGCGCCGGCCGCTTTTTGCGGGATGGTGATATCCTGATCCAGCAAACCGGCGGAACCGTTGGACAAAATCTGATTGACCATCGACAGCAGGTCGAGTTGATGCTGGTCCGGCCGGTCGATTCGCCAGGCCAGCACGCACATTTCGTAATCCGGCGCGGTCAGCGTGGTGACCGTTTCGCCCCGGATCGGCGGCGGCATCGGAATATTCCGGTCCGGCAGCGGCTTGGCTTCGAGTTGTCCGAACGTTTCCTCGATCCATTTCAGCGCCTGTTCCGGATTGAAGTCGCCGGCCAGGAC
>OJMH01002999.1_pt1 | contig 13132 bp, 10 predicted proteins | sample 1597111 | NCBI WGS metagenome assembly OJMH01 (sample SAMEA2452115, study PRJEB22498) | human gut metagenome | reverse complement strand
CGGTGTACGGCAGAAGAGCAATGTGACGTGCACGCTTGATAGCCTCGGTCAGCTGACGCTGATGAGCAGCGCAGGTACCGGTCATGCGGCGGGGCAGGATCTTGCCGCGCTCGCTGATGAAGTGCTTCAGCTTGGCGGTATCCTTGTAATCAATGTATTCGACCTTGTCTGCGCAGAAAATGCAGACCTTTCTTCTCTTGCCGCGGTTGAACGGGCGAGCAGGCCGTGCGGTATTCTCAGTTCTATCCATGTTTATTCTCCTTCATGCCGGGCACACCCGGCTCATTTTTTGTGCGGCACTGTGCCGCAGTGAGACTGTGCCGCTGTCAGAACGGCAGGTCGTCGTCGGTCTTGAGTTCCTCGAACTTGGCGCCGGCACCGGGGGTTGAGAAAGCAGGCGCGGACGCATAGGTGTCGCTGCCGGTGTCAGGGGCAGCGGACGCATTGCGGTTCTCCACAAAATTTGCTTCATCCGCAACGATATCGGTAGCGTAGTGCTTGACGCCCTGCTGATCCACCCAGTTCCGGTTCTGGATCGAGCCTACCACGCAGATGGCAGAGCCCTTCCGGAAAAACTTGGCGATAAATTCAGCGGTTGTCCGCCATGCGGTCACATTGAAAAAGTCCGCTTCGGGCTGACTCTGCTGCCCGTCATTGCGGGACGTATAGCGACGGTTGACGGCAATACGGAGCGAAACCACCGAAATGCCGCTCTGGGTCTGCTTGAGCTCCGGATCCGCCACAAGACGACCGGCGAGAATCACTTTATTCAGGTTAAGAGACATACGGTTTCTCCTTTCCGGATGGCTGACGGTTCCTGCGAACCGCCGCCGGGTAGCGTTCGGAGACCTCCGGACGTTCTGCTGCTTGCGCAGGGGACGTGCGGAGACTCCTCTGCCCGTAGCCGCCACAGCGCGGCGGGTGCGGGCGACCTTCCCCCGGATGATTCCGGGCGCGGGGCGAAACGACAGCTGTTACTCGGCGACCGGTGCCTCAGCGGCAACCTCGGCGGCGGGAGCCTCCGGTGCGACCTCCTCGGCGGGGGCGGACTCTTCGTCTGCAGGTGCGACTTCCTCGGCGGGCGCGACAGCCTTGGCAACAGGCGTGAAGTCCAGACGGGTCGTCACCTGACGCATAATGCTTTCATCAATGTTGAGCAGACGCTCCAGCTCGCAGGGGAACTCAGGCGCGCTCTTGAAGGTTGCCACGACATAGTAGCCCTCGGGCTTGTCGTTGATGGGGTATGCCAAACGGCGCTTGCCCCACTGTGCCACCTCGACAACCGTCTCGGCGTTGGCGTTGATGATGCCAACGAACTTTTCGACTGTTGCCTTGACTGCCTCGTCGCCGTCTGTGACATCCACGACGAACAGGCACTCATAATACTTGTTGATCTTCTCCATGTTAAACCTCCCTATGGACTGAAAGACCGCGCGGCTTCAGATTTTCCGCGCAGTAAGGAGACGGTTGCGTATCGCAGACCGTACCGAGACTGTATTATACCACGATTTTTTTGAGTTGTCAATAGTTTTTTGAAAAAATGGAGGAAACGGGGAGTATTCCGGGTATATCTCCAAGATAATATCTGCCGTGGAACTTGCTCCGGGGGAATGCCCCCAGTAACTGGAAGACGACAAAAACCGGGCAACGGCTTGACAGAATGCGTCGGGGATGGTATAATAGACCGGAAGTTATGAGGGAACCGTCCCGAACACAACCGGTGTCTGGCGATTCCCCCCGAGCATTCCTCTGACCAAACAGGTGCGGAGCGAAAGGAGAAACGATATGAAAAAAGTTATGGCTTGGTTGGCGGCGCTGTGTCTGTTGGCTCTTTCGGTTGCAGGCGCGTTGACGACAGCCGCGGCTGGAAATACTGCCGGAGCGGCGGTATCCGGACTGGTACATGATGCAGACGGACGGGTCCGCTACTACGAAAACGGCGTTCCGGTGGCAAAGGGGTTGGTCCGGGACGACGAGGGAAATGTCTACTACATTTGGAATGCGGTCAACGGTGCCGCGCGCGGTATGTTCTCGATCCCGGAGGACAAGCTCAACGGAATCATGCCGCAGGGCTTCTACGAGTTCGGAGCGGATTACCGCATGATCGTCAAGAACGGTATCTACACGCATGACTGGTGCGACCATACCTATTACTTCGTCAACAGCGTGCCGGAGGCGGTCGGGCTTGCCAAAAACGAGGACGGGGATATTTACTATTTCACCACCATATACGGTGTCAAGCGTGCGGCGACGGATGGCGACTGGTACATACCAGAGGAGAAGACCAACGGACTTATGCCGGAGGGAACCTACCATTTCAATCAGTATGGGTTGCTGACCGGCAAATCCGATGTTGACCTGAAGCCCGTGGAACCGAAGCGGGAGGAGATCGGAGAGAACCTGTTCCGTGATCTGGACGGCGTTATCCGCTACTATGAGAACGGACAGCGGGTTGCTAAGGGATTGGTTCGTGATTATGCGGGTGATGTGTACTACATCTGGAGCGCGGAAAATGGCGCCGCGCGCGGTATATTCTCGATTCCGGAGGACAAGCTCAACGGAATCATGCCGCAGGGCTTCTACGAGTTCGGGGCAGATAACCGCATGATCATCAAGAACGGCATCTACACGCACGATTGGTGTGATTATACCTACTATTTCGTCAACAGTGTCCCGCAGGCGATCGGCATTGCGACCGATGGGGAAGGGCATTACTATTTCTTTACCAATATCTACGGTGTCAAGCGTGCCGCGACCGATCAGTTCTTTGGCGGTGTGTACTACGTCAGCGAGGCGGAGACCAACGGGCTGATTGAGGAGGGCTTCTATCGCTTTAACTCCGATGGTATCATGGTGGGACGTGTGGACGGCACCGATACAGAGGAACCGACCACCAAGCCGACGGAGCCGACCGAGGAACCGACCACTAAGCCGGCGGAACCGACCGAGGAGCCGACCACCAAGCCGGCGGAGTCGGCTGAGGAACCGACCACCAAACCGGCAGAGCAGACCGGGGCTACCACCGCGGCACCTGCGTCGGGGACGCAGACCGACGGTTCTGTCGGAAGCGTCACCGGAACCGGAGCGGTCGCGACGACCACCGCAGCCGATAAATCCGGCGGATGTGCTTCGGCAGTGGGAGTCGGGGGCGGGGTTGTCCTGCTGGTGACAGCAGCTGCCGCGTGCCTGAGCCGGAAGCGTCGCCACTAAGGGATCCCAACATAACTGCCGGATCGGGTGGCAAAGTATACAGGAAAGACCCACGAAGGGTGAAGGCTCTTTGTGGGTCTTTCCTGTTGACTTTTCCGGCGGGAATATGATATAATACGCACGCTCTGTGCCGGGCGGCTGCCCGGCGTTTGTTTGTCAGGGGACTTCACGGAAACGCCGGTTCGGTTTTCCTTGGAGACTCCCTTTGTGTTTTGCCGTTTTTTGCACCCGCCGCACGGTGGAGAAAAGGATTGTCACATGGAGAAAAGTCGGAAAGAGGAGATCCGCCTGTCGGATCATTTCACATACGGAAAACTGTTGCGCTTCGTGCTTCCGTCCATCATCATGATGGTGTTCACTTCCATCTACGGTGTGGTGGACGGTCTGTTCGTGTCCAATTTTGCGGGGAAGGAGTCCTTCGCCGCAATCAATCTTGTCATGCCCTTCATTATGGTGCTGGGCGGCATGGGCTTCATGATCGGAACCGGCGGCACGGCGTTGGTTTCCAAGATCATGGGGCAAGGGGACGGGGAGCGCGCCAACCGGACATTCTCCATGATGATATGGGTCACGGTCATACTGGGCGCGGTCCTGACGGCTTTGGGACTTGTTTTTATGGAGCCTATGGCGCGGTTTCTGGGCGCCGATGAGAATACCTTTGACGACTGTGTCTGCTACGGACGCATCGTTGTAGCCTTTACCGTGTCCTTCATGCTCCAGAATGTGTTCCAGAGCTTCCTCATAGCCGCCGAAAAGCCCAAGCTGGGGTTGATTATCACGGTGGCGGCAGGGATTACCAATATGGTGCTGGATGCACTGTTCATTGCCGTCTTCCGATGGGGTGTTGCGGGCGCCGCCGTTGCTACGGGTATCAGCCAGTGTATCGGCGGCGGTGTGTCGCTTGTGTACTTCCTGTTCCCCAACCGGAGCCGCCTGCGCCTGACCCGGACGCGCCTGCAGCTCCGCCCCATCCTGCAGGCGTGCGGCAACGGTTCCTCCGAACTGATGGGCAACATCTCCTCCTCGCTGGTCAGTATGCTGTATAATTTCCAGCTTCTCAAGTATTTCGACGGAAACGACGGCGTGGCGGCATACGGGGTGCTGATGTACGTGCAGTTTATTTTTGTGGCGATTTTTATCGGCTATGCCATCGGATGTGCGCCCATCGTTTCCTTCAGTTATGGTGCCTCCAATCATGAGGAGATGAAAAATGTCCTGCGCAAGAGCATGATTCTCATGGGCGGGGCGGGTGCCCTGCTGACCGGTGTCGCTGTGGTGATGGCTGTTCCGCTGGCACATCTGTTCGTGGGCTACGATGCGGGACTGTATACGCTGACGTGCCATGCTTTCCGGCTGTTTGCCGCGTCTTTCCTGCTGGCTGGTGTCGATATTTTTCTGTCCTCCTTCTTTACGGCGCTGAACAACGGACTTGTGTCTGCCGCCATATCCTTTCTGCGGACGCTGGTTTTCCAGACCTCGGCTGTTCTGTTCCTGCCACTCGTCCTGAATCAGGACGGTATCTGGTGGGCGGTTACGGTTGCGGAGGTGTGCGCGTTTGTCATATCCGCATCGTTCCTGTTCGGAATGCGGAAGAAGTACCGCTATATGTGAAAAAAGAGGGGTTCCAAAAAACTCATTCTGAGCTTTTTGGAACCCCTTTTTGGATTTTTAGTAACCCATCAGGATTTTTATTTGTTTTGTTGGCAATCGGCTCACAGGCTGCCTACCGTTCTGGGGAACAGGGCAGTGTCGCGGATGTTGCTCATGCCGGTTACATACATGACCATGCGCTCAAAGCCCAGCCCGAAGCCGCTGTGCGGCACGGTGCCGAAGCGGCGCGTGTCGAGATACTGCCGGTATGCGTCCAGCGGCATATTGCGGGCGGTCATGGCGGCGGCGAGCTTATCGTAGTCCGCCTCGCGCTCCGAGCAACCGATGATCTCGCCGATGCCGGGCACCAGCAGATCCGTTGCGGCAACGGTTTTGCCGTCCGGATTCTGCTTCATATAGAAAGCCTTGATGTCTTTGGGATAATTGACCACGAACAGGGGCTTGCCGAACACCTCATCGGTCAGGTATTTCTCATGCTCTGTCTGCAGGTCGCAACCCCAGCTGACGGGGTATTTGAACGTGCGTCCGGACTCCTCCAGCAGCTTGACCGCATCGGTGTAATCAATACGCCCGAAGTCGCTGTTGATGACCTTCGTCAGCTTGCCGACAATGCCTTTTTCCGTCCACTGGTCAAAGAAAGCCATCTCGTCGGGGCAGTTTTCCAGCACGCTGCGGATGATGGATTTGATGAAATCCTCCGCAATGCCGATGATGTCGTTGATATCCGCAAAGCAGACCTCCGGCTCAATCTGCCAGAATTCTGCGGCATGGCGGGTGGTGTTGGAATGCTCGGCGCGGAAGGTGGGACCGAATGTGTAGATGCGCCCCAGCCCCATGGCAGCCATCTCACCCTCCAGTTGGGCAGAGACGGTCAGTCCCGCCTTGCGACCGAAGAAGTCCTCGGCGAAATACTCCTCCTCGGTTTTGGCATCGGTTGTCCACGGCTGTGTGGTCACGCGGAACATCTCGCCTGCCCCCTCGCAGTCCGATCCGGTAATGATGGGGGCATGAACGTAGCGGTAGCCGTGGCTGTGGAAGTATTGATGCACCGCCTGTGCCAGCTGATCGCGCACGGCGAACACTGCCTCAAAAGAGCGTGTACGCACGCGCAGGTGCGGGATGGTGCGCAGATACTCCAGCGTGTGGCGCTTTTTCTGCAGAGGGAAGTCCGCAGGGCATTTGCCGAGGACGGTGAGCGTTTCCAGCTCCAGCTCGCACCCGTTGCGCTCTGATGCGACCAGCTGTCCGACGGCACATACCGATGCACCGACCGCCATGGCGTCCCGCACCATATCCTCCGGGATGCGCGTCTTATCCACCACGATCTGCAGGTTGCGGAAGCAGGTTCCGTCATTGATCTCAAGAAAAGAAACGCTTTTGGAGTCGCGGGCGGTACGCACCCAACCGCACACAGTCACGGTTCCGTTCAGATACGCCTCGGTGTGCGCAAATATTTCCCTGATATCGGTGTGTTTCATAACTCAACAATCCTTTCTCCGGCGTCGCGTCTCTTCCGGGAGATCTGCGGTGCCCCCGTCTTTCTGTACGGGCATATGTGCCATTATACCACAGCTTAACGGACTTTGTCAAGGGTGCCATTGAAAATTCCCGCGGCAACGGTGCTTTTTCCGCTGCGTTGCCGGCTGACCTTGCTGCGCCATGCCCGGACAGGGAGCAGTGAATCAAAAAAACTCCGGGGCTGTTTCAGGAAGTCCCGGAGTGTTCTGTTTCGGTGCCTTACCGTTTTCGCCGGAGCGCAAGCGCGCACCAGCCGTTGTCCGGCAGGCGGGTCTCGACAGAGTAGCCGTTCGCGTCGGCGGATGCTATGACGTCGGCACAGCGCTCCTCCACGATCCCGGACAGGAGCAACACGCCGTCCGGCGCGAGGTAAGCCCCGACATCCGGCATCATGCGGATCAGAATATCCGCCACGATATTGGCAGTGATGAGATCGTACCGCCCGTCGTGCAGATCGACCTGCCGGAGCAGATCGGAACGGTCGCAGGTGATGTTGGTCAGCCCGCTTTCCCGGATGTTTTCCCGTGCCACGCGCACGGCGGTCGGGTCGATGTCATAGGCACGGCATACGCCGGCACCCAGTCTGGATGCGCAGATGGCGAGAATGCCTGTGCCCGTCCCGACGTCCAGCATCCGGCACCCGGGCTGTGTGTAGTCCTCAAGCAGGCGGATCATCAGACGGGTTGTCTCATGCGTCCCGGTTCCGAATGCCATGCCGGGATCCATCCGGACGACCAGCTCGTTGCCTGTCGGTGTATAAGTCTCCCATGCGGGGCAGATAACAATGCGGTTTCCGATTTTCAGGGGCTTGTAGTACCGCTTCCAGTTGTTCGCCCAATCCTCCTCGTTGACGCCGACCAGCTCAAGCTTTCCGTTCAGCCCGTCCGCCGCCATGCGGTCGCGCAGGAATGCCACATCGTCCGCGTAACTCCGGTCAGAGGGCACATACACCGAAACGGATGCCACGGTGCGGTCGGCGTTCAGAATCTTCTCATCAATCAGGTCGCCGTAGCAGGTGCGCAGATTTGTTTCAATGTCCGAGTAGTCCTCGATCATCAGGTTATTGCTGATCATGCTCATCAGCGCGGTCAGCGTGTCCAACTGCTCCAACGGCACGGTGACGCGGATCTGCGTCCACGCCTTGACATCGCCGTAATCCTCGCATACGTAGTCCGGGTCGCGCTCCGGCATATTCTGTTCGCTCATCATATTTCCTTTCTCGGTCGGCTTTCCCCTGCACGTGCAAGCCCGGCGGCGCGGGAACGCAGGCACTCTGCCGTTTTCCTGTTGACTCCGGATCTGCGGATTACTTCTTGAAGAAGTTGCGGAAGCGGGACTTCTTGCTGTAATTTTTCTCGCCGCAGGCATCGGCAAAGGCGCGCATCGCCTGCTTTTGCTTTTCGTTCAGCCCGCGCGGAACCTCCACGTTGACCGTAAAGGTCAGGTCGCCGCGCCGTCCGGGATTACTGACATACGGAACCCCCTTGCCCCGCAGGGTGAAGGATGTGCCGGACTGCGTTCCCTCGCCTATGGTGTACTTTTCGCTGCCGTCCAGCGTCGGGACGTCGATCTCGGCGCCGAGTGTCGCCTCGGCGATCGTCAGCGGGACATCGCAGTACAGATTCACGCCGTCCCGGCGGAAGATGCTGTGCGAGCGCACGGTCACAAAGATGACCAGATCGCCCGCGGGACCGCCGTTCTTGCCTTCACAGCCCTGTCCGCGCAGGGCGATGCGCTCCCCGTCGTCAATGCCGGCAGGAATCGTGACTGTCAGACTGCGGTTTTCGCGTTCCAGCCCGGTGCCCCGGCACTTGGAGCAGGGCGTTTTGATGTACCGACCGGTACCGCGGCACTTTTCGCAGGTAGTCTTGGACTGGAAGGACATTCCGCCCATCCGCTGAACCACGACGCGCTGACCGGATCCGTGGCAGTCCGGGCAGGTCTCGGCGGCAGTGCCGGCTTCCGCGCCGGAACCGCCGCAGGCGGGGCATTTATGCAGGCGCGCGTAGTTGACTTCCTTCTTGCAGCCGGCAACTGCTTCCTCAAAGCTCAGCGTCAGACGCACCTGCACATCCTCGCCGCGCTGGGGACCCGTGCGCCGCGACGTAGTGCCGCCGCCGAAAGCACCGCCGAAAATGCTCCCGAAAATATCACCAAGATCCCCGAAATCGGTAAAGCCGCCGCTGTATCCGCCGCCGGCGCCCGCCGTCGGATCGAACGCTGCCTTGCCGAACTGATCGTACTTTGCCTTTTTGTCCGGGTCGGACAGCACGGAGTACGCCTCGTTGACCTCCTTGAAGTGCTTCTCGGCATCCGTGTCGCCGGGGTGCAGATCGGGGTGATACTTTTTGGCGAGCTTGCGGTAGGCGCTCTTGATCGCCTCCGCATCGGCGTTCCGGTCTATGCCGAGTATTTCATAGTAATCTCTGTCTTCTGCCATATGATTTATACCGTAGCTTCCGCGCCGCGATCCGCGCCCTGCGGGCGCTGCGACTCATTCGGCGGGGCTTTTCTCTTTCTCGTTCAGATTCACCGTGCGGGGAAGGGGAATACGCAGGATTCCCGAAGGTTCCCATAATGGGGACGGGGCTGCCTGCCCCGCAGGCGGCCCCTATACCGCGCAATCCCGGCGGGGGCGTTTTCAGCCTCCGTCGGGTAATTGCTGGTCACGTATTTCTGAGGAACCGCTGACCTGTCCGGCGGCACATTGCCTGTGCCGCCGCCCGGGGATCGCTCTTGCTCAGCGTCCCTTAGTTGGCGTTCCCTTTGTTGTTGTCCTCGAAGTTGGCATCGTAGTAGGTGCCGCCCTCGCCGTTTGCGCCGCCCTCATAGCTACCGCCGGCGTTGCCGTTCTGGGCATCGCCCTGCGGTGCGGACTGCTGGTAGACCTTCTCGGAGAGCTTGTAGAACTCCTTCTCAAGCGCCTCGGTGTCTGCCTTGATGGCATCGGTGTCGCCGCCGTTGACAGTCGTGCGCAGCTTCTCAATCGCCGTCTTGACGGCGCTCTTGTCGTCCTCAGTCAGCTTGTCGCCCAGGTCGTTCAGCGTCTTCTCACTCTGATTGATCAGCGATTCGGCGCGGTTCTTTGTCTCGACTGCCTCCTTCGCCTTCTTGTCCTGCTCGGCGAACTTCTCGGCGTCCTTGACTGCCTTGTCGATATCCTCCTTGCTCATGTTGGTGGAGGAGGTGATGGTGATGTGCTGTTCCTTGCCGGTGCCCTTATCGGTAGCCGTTACGTTGACAATGCCGTTAGCATCAATATCGAACGTGACCTCAATCTGCGGCACGCCGCGGGGAGCGGGCATGATGCCGTCCAGATTGAAGCGACCCAGCGTCGTATTGTACTGCGCCATCTCGCGCTCACCCTGCAGGACGTGAATTTCCACGCTGGTCTGCCCGTCTGCGGCAGTGGAGAACACCTGGCTCTTCTTGACCGGGATGGTCGTGTTACGGTCGATGATGCGGGTAAACACGCCGCCCATGGTTTCAATACCCAGCGACAGGGGCGTAACGTCCAGGAGCAGCAGATCCTTGACTTCGCCTGCCAGCACGCCGCCCTGAATGGCAGCACCGATTGCCACGCACTCGTCCGGGTTGATACCCTTGAAGGGCTCCTTGCCGAGGAACTTCTTGACAGCTTCCTGCACGGCAGGGATACGCGTGGAGCCGCCGACCAGCAGAACCTTGTCTACCTGATTGACGTTGAGTCCGGAATCCTTGAGCACCTGACGCGTCGGGCCCATTGTGGCTTCCACAAGGTCAGCCGTGAGACGGTCGAACTCGGCACGGGTCAGCGTAGCCTCAAAGTGCAGCGGGCCGTTGGCGGTCGCCGTGATGAAGGGCAGGTTGATGTCGGTCTGATTCATGCCGGACAGCTCAATCTTTGCCTTCTCTGCGGCATCCTTCAGTCTCTGTAGCACCATCTTGTCGTTCCGCAGGTCGATGCCGTTTTCCTTCTGGAACTTATCCGCCATCCAGTTGATGATGCGCTGGTCGAAGTCGTCGCCGCCCAGATGGTTGTTACCGGCGGTCGCCAGCACCTCGAAGACGCCGTCCGAGATCTCCAGCAACGATACATCGAAGGTACCGCCGCCGAGGTCAAAGACCATGATCTTCTGATTCTCTTCCTTGTCCATACCGTATGCCAGTGCGGCGGCGGTAGGCTCGTTGATGATACGCAGAACCTCCAGACCGGCGATCTTACCGGCGTCCTTGGTCGCCTGACGCTGTGCGTCGGTGAAGTAAGCCGGCACCGTGATGACAGCCTGCGTCACGGGCGTACCGAGATACGCCTCGGCATCCGCCTTCATCTTCTGCAGAATCATAGCGGAAATCTCCTGCGGCGTGTAGCTCTTGCCGTCAACGGTTACCTTGTAGTCGCTGCCCATCTTACGCTTGATGGAGCTGATCGTGCGGTCAGGGTTGGTAATCGCCTGCCGCTTTGCGATCTGACCGACCATACGCTCGCCGGTCTTGGAGAAAGCCACCACGGACGGAGTCGTCCGTGCGCCTTCGGGATTGGGGATCACGACAGGCTCGGAGCCCTCGTAGATCGCCACACAGGAATTCGTAGTACCCAGATCAATACCAATGATTTTAGCCATAACATTCATCCTCCCAACAGATGTGAAGTATCAATAATTTGTATGATAAGATTTGATTTTTCGGTTCGCGTGGCTCAGTTTGCCACCCGCACCATGGCGAAACGGATTACCTTATCGCCTCTCCGGTAGCCCTTCTGGAACACATCTACAATCTCGCCCTCTCCCCTTGTGTCGTCCTCAACATGCATGACGGCATTGTGGAGATTGGGGTCGAATTTCACGGTTTCCACCTCGGTGACGTCCAGCTTGCGCAGGGCATCTGCCGCCGCCTTGAGCGTCATCCGGACGCCCTTGGCGACCGGGTCATCCTGCTTTTCCGGGGGTATATCCGCCACGGCACGCTCCAGCGTGTCCACGATGGGCAACAGCTCCCGGACAGCGTCCGCACAGGCATCGGTGTAAATGCCTTCCTTTTCCTTTGCGGTGCGGCGCCGGAAATTGTCGTACTCTGCCAGCATCCGCAGGTATTTGTCCCGCTCGGTTGCGAGCTCCTGCTTTGCCTGCTCCAGTTTCTTGTTTGCCTCTGCCAGTTCCGCCTCGGCACGCTTGAGGCGCCGCCGCTCGGAACCGCGCAACTTACCGTTTTCATCGGCGTCATCGGCTGCGCCTGCCTGCGCATCGCAGGCGGTGTCTGCCTCTGTGGCGTCTTCCGCCGTGGCGTCTTCCGCCATGGTATCCGCCATTCGGGCGGTATCGGCGTCCGGAACAGCCTGCTCGGTCTGATCCTGCGCCTTGTCCGTACACGTAGAATTCATTTCGTCTGCCATTCTGCTCAGTCCTCCTTATTTTCTGCGCCGACCTGCTGTGGTCGGTGCCACTGCTATGTCTGTTTTTCGTTACCGTCCGGCAAATCCCCGGCGGCGCCCGGAAGCTGTTTTTCGCCGCCCAGCAGGCTGGATATGTTATCCGATATTCCCTGCAGGGTTGCCAACACGCGGGCGTAATCCATCCGCGCGGGACCCAGCACACCGACCGTGCCGAGGTTCTTCCCGTCCTTGACGATGGGAATGTATACCAGCGCGGAATTATCCATCACGCGCACGGTGCTCTCCGAACCGATGACCACGTTAACACCACGATCCTGCGGGTCGGAGACCATGTTGACGATCTCCTCCGGCTTCTCGATGACGCCCAGCACTTCCTTCATCTTATCCGGATTGCTGAACTCGGGATATTGGAGCAGGCGGTCAACGCCGCTGACCCGGAACCGGGTTTCGTCCATCTCGCCCATGACCTCGTACATGGCTTTGACGGCGGGGGAGACCAGCTCCGCCCAACTGCCCATGGCTTCCTCCAACTCCATCATGACCGGCAAAGTGATCTGACTGGCAGTCAGCCCTTGCAGGTGCTCGTTCAGTGCCGTCGCAAGCTGATCCGTGACTGCCTGCGACAGCGGACGGTTGCCGTCCGTGCGCAGAGTGCGCGTTTTCACCTGCCCGCCCGATGCGACCATCACGAGAATGAAGGTCCTTTCATCCAGGAACACTACGTCGAACCGACGCACATTCACGGATGAGGTGCCGGGCTTTACGGCAAAACCGGTATAATTTGTCAGGTTGGATGCCACGCGCGATGCGGTCAACAGAATCTGATCCAGCTCTGCCATTTTGGACTGCAGCAACTGGTTGATCTGTCCGATCTCGCGTGCCGTCATGGCGTAATGCTCGATCAGGGAGTCCACATAGAAGCGGTACCCGCGTTCGCTGGGCACGCGTCCGGCAGACGCATGGGGCTGTTCCAGGTAGCCCATAGCCTCCAACTCCGCCATCTCGTTGCGGATGGTAGCAGAGGAGCAGGCAATCTGCTTGCTTTCCACCAGATACTTGGAGCCGACCGGCTCGCCGCCCGCAATGTGGGCATCAATGATTGCCTTCAGGATGAGCTTTTTGCGTTCGCTCAGCTCTTCGGGCGTTCTGTCTGCCTCCGACATCGACTCACCTCCGCTTCGTCTGCCGCCTGTCGGCGGTAGCTTGTATCGGATTTAGCACTCGATGCGCTCAAGTGCTAACCGATGCCTATACTGTACCACTTTCGGGGCGGTTTGTCAAGCCCTTTTGCAAAAAAACAGCCGTTTTAATTGTTAATATTTTATGAACAAGCGGACGCTGCGTAAAAAATCCGGCAATCGGGGGGTCTGGTGTGCTAATCGGGCTGGACGGCTGAGCCGCACCGCAACTCCGGCGGCTCAG
>OJMH01002998.1_pt1 | contig 13145 bp, 12 predicted proteins | sample 1597111 | NCBI WGS metagenome assembly OJMH01 (sample SAMEA2452115, study PRJEB22498) | human gut metagenome | reverse complement strand
AACCAGTGACACGAGGATTTTCAGTCCTCTGCTCTACCGACTGAGCTATCTAGGCTTATTGTGACTTCACATCATAATATCCTGTAGTAAACAATCAAGTTATTCACCAAAAGACTTGATTAGTTTACCACATAAATATCTTATCCGTCAACAATTATTTTAACTGTTATTATTGTTCTCAGCCATATATTTCTCATATAAGTCCGGTCTGTACTTCTTAGTACGTTCTAACGACTTCTCGTGCCTCCACTTCTCTATATTGCCGTGGTGACCTGATAATAATACTTCTGGCACTTCCATACCTTTGTAATTGGCTGGTCTTGTGTACTGTGGATATTCTAATAAACCATCTGAGAAGCTCTCTGTCTGGGCTGACTCATCATTATTAAGTACTCCCGGAACTAATCTTGACACTGAGTCGATAACAACCATCGCCGGAAGCTCTCCACCTGTCAGGACATAATCTCCAATTGACACATAGTCTGTAACTATGCTTTCAAGTGCTCTCTCATCAATTCCCTCATAATGTCCACACAGAATTACAAGTTCTTCTTCTTTGGCAAATTCTTCTGCCATATGCTGGTTAAATGTATGCCCCTGTGGTGTCATATACACAACCCTTGGTCTGCCTGAACATCTGGCTGCTATGCTCTCATAAGCATCGCACACGGGTCCCGGCTGCATAACCATTCCTGCTCCTCCGCCATATGGGTAATCATCTACCTTCATATGCTTATTATTGGAAAAATCCCTTCTATAGACAATACTCCTGAATCTATAGCCCTGCCTGTTATACTTGTATTCAACCCATCCAAAATCATCTGTGGAAATAGTGACATTACATAAAATTTCATTAGTTAGACGCTCCCGATATATTATTAAGGAAGAATGGGTAATAGTTATGATTAAGGTTATATCCACCTGTTGATACATCTGTATTAAGATATCCAGACTCATCCTTAAATGCATCTGCTATATCTATAAATGTCATTCCATACTCTGTCGCCCTGGCTGCAAGTGTGCTATTAGCTTCATCAATAGCCGCCTGTGTTATCTTTACATTTGACTTTGCCTCAAAGCTCTGTGTTATAGGAAGAAGTGACACTACATATACCTTTACTGATGGAATTGCTTCCTTAAGCGATTCTACTATTGAACCTATTCTCTCAGCTACATTCTCTCCTGACCTTGTTCCATAGTTAAGGTCGTTAAGTCCAACAAGGACATATACCTTAGATGGATTAGCCGCCGCAACACTTGACACTGAATTAAGTGCCTTATCTGTTGTAAGGTTATTATCTGAGAATATGCGTGATGTGTCAAGATAACCATATTCACCTATACCTGATACAATCATATCACCAAAGAATACTGCATCATCATAATTAGAACGTGATGTGTATTCCTGTATCTCTGCCTTAGTTGTAATCCTGGCAACTCCGCCTGATACCTGAGCTGCTGATGTTGTACTGCTTGTTGTGCTTTCTGTTACAGCTGATGTTGTACTCTCTGTATCAGCTGCACTTGTTGTTTCATTGTTAGACATCTCTATAGATGACTGTGTAATAATTATATCATTGTTATTATTATTGTTATTGGCAAGTGTTGTCGCCTTATCTTCCACCGGCTTTCCAATACTGCATAATTTAAGAACAATTGCAACAACTGCAATAACTACTACAGCCAAAATAACACCTATTACCGGCTTCTTATACTTGTTCCATAATCTCATCTTACGGTTAAGAACTATTTTATTCTTTTCCTCGTTATTATCTACTGCCATTATACATTACTCCTCATTCTTACTTCTGTGTATTATATTTTAACAGCATTATCTACCATCTAAGACGTCTTAACACTGTAGCTGAAGTCTTTCTTAAGCCTATATTAAGAATTCCGTCTTTAAGTCTGTAACCTTGTCTGTCTGTTGAATATCCGCCCTCAAATGTTACCATTATCTGCTCGACATCATCATCCATAGCAAGTCCAGTCTCCCAGGCAGGTATATTAACTCTTATCTCATCTTCCCCATTATTAACAACAACTATCACTGCATCATCTGATGTAAATCTTCCATATGCAATAACATTATGTGCTGAATAAAGCTGCTTATACGAGCCGGTTCTTAATACCTCATTCTCCTTGTGCATCTTTATTGCTGCCTTATGAAAGTCTATAAGCTCCTTATCTTCATGTCCCCATGGATAAGTTCTTCTGTTATCAGGGTCTGTGAAACCACACACTCCCGCTTCATCTCCATAATATACAGTTGGTGCACCCGGCCACGTCATCTGAATAATGACAGCCTCCATAAATACAAACTTATTCACATTCTGATTAGCCACTTCTGATCCAAGCTTATCAACCCTGCCAACAATATGGTTAGTTCTTGTAAGAAATCTTGAATGGTCGTGGTTAGAAAGCTCATTCATAGATATAGAATAACTTTGTCCACCCATTCTTGCCATATTATGGTGCATAGCGCCAAAAAAATAATCAGGATTACCTAATGAATCAGGGCGCATTTCATCACTATGCTTCTCCATTCCTGTAAGAAACCACGTTACAGGCTCCATAAAGGCATCATAATTCATAATCGTATCCCATTCATCACCCTGAAGCCAGTCATATGAATCACCATAATTCTCTGCAAGTATTATTGCCTCCGGATTAGCTTCCTTAACAGCCTGTCTGAACTTTTTCCAGAATGTATGGTTATATTCCTTGCTGTACCCAAGGTCAGCTGCAACATCAAGCCTCCAGCCATCTACATTGTACGGTGGAGATACCCATTTCTTTCCAATATCTATAATATACTTTTCAAGTGTATCTGAGTCTTCATAATTCAGCTTAGGAAGTGTATCGTGTCCCCACCAGCCGTCATATGAACCATTATCCGGCCACTGATTACCATAGAATTTAAAGAAGCTGTGGTATGGGCTTTCATACTTCTCATATGCACCGCAGGCATAATCGTCATCACTAGAACTGTAAATGTGTTCCCTGTCCATCCATTTGTTAAATGAACCACAATGGTTAAACACTCCGTCTATTATGACTTTCATTCCTCTGCTGTGTATCTGTTCTACCGCCTTGGCAAAGAACTCATTACTCGCTTTAAGATTTTCCTTACTTGTAACCCTGTTAATATATCGTGTTGCATTAGTATTGTTCTGGTCACCTTCTTTTAAAAGTTCCCCATCATCTTTTACTATAACACCAAAATGTGGGTCTATATAATCATAGTCCTGTATATCGTACTTATGATTAGATGGCGAAACAAACAACGGATTAAAATAAATGACCTCGACACCAAGCTCGCTAAGATAATCAAGCTTATCAAGCACGCCCTGCAAATCGCCACCATAGAACTCTCTTACACCCATATTGGCTGGATATTTATCCCAATCCTTAACCTGACAGACGTGTTCGCCTATATAACTGTATTCATCATCAAGCACGTTATTAGATTTATCACCATCGCAAAATCTATCGGCAAATATCTGGTACATAACTGCGCCCTTTGCCCAGTCAGGTGTCTTAAATCCCGGCATAATCTGGAAATTATAATAAGTATTAAGTTCTTTAATAGCTCCTATCTGATTGTAATAGCATACAACATTTCCAGTCTCTACCTTGAAATAATAATATAATTTGTCATTATTAACTTTAATCTCAGCCTCGTAATAATCAAATACTCCAACTGCCTTAATCTTTGTCATAGGGTATTCTACATTATTAACATATATATACGCCTTGTCTACATTATAACGACCTGTTCTTAATCGTATCTTAACTGTATCACCCGGCATAGGCTCTGCCGGACATCTGTAATCGTTTGTCGCATCAGAAAATAAAGCTCTTGTATTAATGGTTGGTCTTGCATTACACATATACAAAAGCTTTCTTTCCCATGATGTAAGGTTCTCAACTCCTGCGCTTATTATCATAGAAAATACTCCTTGACATTAATCATATATAATTTTATATCATTACGGGTATTTATTCAACTGTAAGATATATTTATTAAGATTTCTTTAATTTACGGCTTCTCTTAACTCGTAACGATGGCATAGGTAAGAGCGTTTCTGCTTCGTAATTTATTTACTTTATAAAATACGCTCTTACCTATGACGCGGTGCTCCTCGAATAGATAATTTAAAAAATTTCCATTCCTGCAAGCAGGATGGAAGATTTCTTTAAATTATCCATTCTCATCGTTACTCGTGCAAATAAAAAGGACAGTCTGGGGGGACTGTCCTTTTTGGAGAAGGTATTTCACTTATTATGGGGTGTAGCAAAAAATATATAATGTATTGGGGGTTTTTACGTTAATTATAATATCATACAAAGCCCCATAAGTGTTCACAAACTTTACAATATATTGCAACTTTTTTTGTGAATTATTACTAAATATTTTTTGTGTATAAATACATTTCCATTATTTAACTGCGTTTTAACTGCAAAATCTCTGTTAATACCTAATTATAAACTCTCTCCATATGGCTTATCTTCAAACAAACTTTCAAATTCTTCTCTTGAAATCTTCTCTTTCTCAAGAAGAAGTTCTGAACTTCTATGAAGCACGTCCATATTCTCTGATATAAGCTTCTTAGCCTTGGTATAACACTCATCTACAATTCTCTTAACTTCTTCATCAATGAGTGCTGCTACATCTTCACCATATGGTCTTGTATGTGCAAGATCTCTTCCGATGAATACCTCATCACTGTCTGTATCATAATTAATAAGACCAAGCTTGTCAGAGAAACCATACTTAGTAACCATATCTCTTGCTGTCTGTGTTGCCTGCTTGATATCCTGTGAAGCACCTGTTGTTATATCATCAAATATGAGTTCTTCCGCTACTCGTCCACCAAGGCTTACAACGATATTCTGAAGCATTTTCCCCTTAGTGTTAAACATCTCATCTCTTTCAGGAAGCGGCATTGTGTAACCTGCCGCACCCATTCCTGTAGGAATGATTGATATTGTATGAACTGGCCCAACATCTGGTAAAAGGTGGAATAATATAGCGTGTCCTGATTCGTGGTAAGCTGTAATCTTCTTCTCTTTGTCAGATATAATCTTACTCTTCTTCTCAACACCTATTCCTATCTTAATAAATGCTTCTTCAACATCTGCGTTAGTTATATATCTGTTCTTCTTTCTTGCCGCATTAATAGCAGCTTCATTTAATACATTTTCAAGATCAGCACCTGTAAAGCCGGCTGATGTTCTTGCAAGCTTATCAAGGTCAACATCATCACCAAGAGGCTTCTTAGCTGCGTGTACCTTTAATATTTCAAGTCGTCCAGCAACATCCGGTCTGCCGACAACTATCTTTCTGTCAAATCTTCCCGGTCTTAATATAGCTGGGTCAAGAATATCAATTCTGTTAGTAGCGGCCATAACGATAATTCCTTCATTGACACCAAAACCATCCATCTCAACAAGCATCTGGTTAAGTGTCTGTTCTCTCTCATCGTGGCCGCCGCCCATACCTGTTCCTCTTCGTCTTGCAACAGCATCAATCTCATCAATGAATATAATACAAGGTGCGTTCTTCTTAGCTTCCTCAAACATATCTCTTACTCTTGAAGCACCAACACCAACAAACATCTCTACGAAATCCGAACCTGATATGCTAAAGAATGGTACGCTTGCCTCTCCAGCAACAGCTTTGGCAAGAAGTGTCTTACCTGTACCAGGTGCACCTGTAAGAATAACACCCTTAGGTATTCTTGCACCAAGAGAAGTATATCTTACTGGGTCTTTAAGGAAATCAACTATCTCCTCAAGTTCTTCTTTTTCTTCCTGAAGACCAGCTACATCCTTAAATGTAACTTTATTATCAGCACTGCTTATCATTCTGGCCCTGCTCTTTCCAAAATTCATCATCTTGGCATTGCCACCGCCACCAGCCTGTCTTGTAAACATCATCATAATGAATACAATAACAAGAAGGCTTAAGCCAAATGGAAGTATAGTTGTAAGCATAACACTCTGTCTTGCAACATCTTTAAGTGTATATTCTATATTCTTATCAAGTAAAAGTTCTTCTACATCTTTAACATCTGATACATATACACTCTTAACTGACTGCTCACCGCTCACCTTAACAGTTACAACACCAGTTGGAACTTCTGCATTCTGTCTTATGGATACGCTCTCTATCTTACCCTTGCTGATATCGTTAACTAATTCGTTATAAGTATAATTGCTTGTACCTGTATTCATTCTTGCAACATACATAATAAACATCGCTGCTATAATCACAATAATCATATAGATTCCCATTCCTGAAAATCTTACATTTTTCTTATTATCCATATCAATCTCCATTCTTACATATATTCGTAATTAGGTAATAATCAATTCTCATCATCAAGATGAACAACTCCTATAAATGGAAGATTTCTATACATCTGGTCATAGTCAAGACCATATCCTACAACGAATTCATCCGGAATATTAAATCCGTTATACTTAACATCTATATCAACTTCTCTTCTGTCTGGCTTATCAAGAAGTGTACATATACATATGTCTGCTGGATTTCTTTCCTCTAACATAGGCATAAGTCTGAATAAAGTATTACCTGAATCGATAATATCTTCTACAACTATTACATGTTCGCCTTCTATAGACTCATCAAGTTCTTTCTTAATTACAATATTACCACTTGAAGTTGTTCCACTTCCGTAACTTGAAGTCTGCATAAAATCTATCTTTACTGGAACTGTTATTCTCTTGGCAAGTTCACAGCAGAAGAATATGCTTCCCTTAAGAATACATATAAGCTTAATTTCCTTACCCTCATAATCAGCGCTAATCTTAGCACCAATCTCTGCTATCTTCTCTTGAAGTTTGTCCTCTGAAATCATTACACTTATCTTGTGCTTATTTGACATAATTAATTCCTCTCTTTCAATATAAGCTGTATTTTAAATACGTTCTTTGTAGAGCCTGTGACCCTGCAATCTTCGCATCTGCGCACACCACACGCCCATAGCACGCGGTTATTATCACACACAAGCAGTATTTCATCTCTGTGTGAAGCAGGTATCTTGCGGTCTGTCAGTTCTTTCTTAAGCTTCTTGGTATTACCGCTTTCCGATACCACAATCCTATCCTCGACATTCTTAAATCTGATATCAAGTAACTTATTAAGTTTATCATAATCAAAATACTTCGTATAGCTGTTATTCAATTTATTTACGCAAATTTTACCATTTGAAGCATTCTCCACCAATTCTTCGTCATTATCATTATTGTCATAAACAGACATTTTGATACTTGCTGAATACATTTTATCATACTCCGGTATATATACTGTCTTATCTATATCAACAATTACTTCTCTATCTTTACTACATTTAGTGATATCTATGCGATGAACCTCTACAAGTCCTGCACCTGCTGTTGGCTCTGTGTCCGCTCTATATCCTTTACTTGCTGTGTCAGAAAATGTATTCTCTGCTCTGTTCTTTCTTTCAAGCACAATATATTCATATTCACGCACTGCCTTTATTCCATATACCGAGTCTACCTTTCTTCCTGTCTGAAGATTAATAAGCTTGTATACATCATATACATTGACCGAATATATATCCTTAGCCCTTCCTGCAAGCTTAACAAGCGCCTTATATATAGCTCTTTTTCCAAGCACCTCATCTGCCTGCCCAAGCTGTTCAACTGATAATCTTATCCCTGCACCATCCTGTATTGCACAGCTTTTGTACAGCTTGTCTGCTTCTTTATCAACAAAATTCTCAACCGCCCTTACTTCTTGCGCCATAAATGCAATATTCTGCACAACATTTTTATTAATATGCTCACCCATATATGGCAACAGGACATTTCTTATTGAATTCCTTGTATAATCGTTATCATAATTAGTCACATCTGTCACAAATGACTGGTTTCTTAGCACAAGCCAGCTTTCTATGTCCTGTCTTGTTATGCAAAGAAGAGGACGGCATATGTTATCCCTCACCGGCACAATTCCTCTTATTCCTTTAAGTGATGTACCCCTCGCCATATTCATAATAACCGTTTCTGCCTGGTCATTCATATGATGGGCAACAAATATCCTTGTCTTATCATACTGCTTTGAAAGCTTGTCAAATATATCATATCTTTCAAGTCTTCCAGCTTCCTCAACAGTAAGATTATTCTCCCTTGCTATTTTTTCACATTCTATATTGTAGCAATGATAATCAAGCTTAAGACTTTCACACAGCTTTCTTGTAAACTGCTCATCATCAGCGGCTTCTTTTCTTATACCGTGATTAACGTGTACAATATGAAGCTTTACGTCTTTATTATTATGTATAATATAATCGTTAAGCATAAGCATAAGACAGACAGAATCTGCTCCGCCTGACACACCGACAACTGCATTACTGCAATCCTCAAGCATATTATTAGCCTTTATGTATGCCCATACCTTTTTCTCTATATTATTAACATCCATATTAAATGCTTTCTCCTGTTGTTTTATATGGCAATATTGCCCAATTATATATTTATTTGTTGTAGGTGTCAAACAGTCCGAACACAAGCACTGTGCAGTCATCACATACTTCACAATTATTATATGACATTGACTTTCTAAGTATCTCGTCAGCTATCGCTTTAGGCTTTTTCATTACGACTTCCTCGATAATCTCTACCATTTTCTCCTCTTTATTAAGACACGGAAGATTATCAAGCACACCATCGCTCACCATAATTACATAGTCACCATCGTACAACTTCTTGGCTGTGCAGTCGTAATCTACCTTTTCAAGCACACCGATAGGAAGTGTGGAAGATTTGATTATCTCAACCCAGCCCTCCCTTTTAATAAATGTAGATACTGCCCCTAACTTTATGCAATGCATCATACCTGACTGGCAGTCCACAACACTCATATCCATAGTTACAGGACTGTCTTTGCCACTGCAATTAATGTATGCCGTATTGATAAAATCTATGGCTGTCTTCTCCTCAAATCCGGCATCTATACAGTTCTCCATAAGTTCTATAACCATTCTGCTCTCAATAAATGCCCTCTTGCCACTTCCACAGCCATCTGCAATTGCCGCCACAACTTTACCACACGACAGGCTTGATACCATAAAATTATCGCCATTAAAGCCGCTTTTTTCTTTACATTTTCTTGCAACTCCTGATAAAAATCGGAAACGGTTCTCCTGATGAAACACATACTGCTGGCAGTTGTCGTTAATGACAAGCCTGTTATTATGGTCTGAATAGTATCCAATCCCCATAACATCACATACTATTTTCCGTATCTTTCTCTCTGCGACACAGCCCTTGCCAAGAGTTCTTGCAAGTATAACAACTTCACTCCTGCCTGTCTTGTCTTTTAATATATTGACATCTTTAATAACTATTCCTGCGACAAGTGCCCTTGAAGCCATATCTCTTGCAATTCCCTTAGACGGCTTATCTGCCTGTAACTGCATAAGCGTGCAGTCCTCAAGAATATCTGCAACAAGAAACAACTGTCTTTTAAAGCTGGGACTTTGTGCTTCATCACCTGATGCACACTCATATGCTTCTCCCAGACGGCGAAACGTCTTAGCTGTTTCGGACAATCTGTTTATCGTATAAGTCATACACAATCCATCATTCTTAACTGCCATAGCCCCTCATTTCTGGTCTAAATATACTGTTTTCTTAAACCGAACACCATTATAATAGCAGTTATATAAAAAATGTGTCGAACCCTGTTACGTTACTTCTTCCCTTTAAATATTATCTCATCTGGATATATAAGTCCGAATTTATCCTTGGCAATCTCCTCCGCAAACTTCTTCGTCTGCACATACTTCTTATATTCATTAAGCTCTTCTGTACGCTGTTTTTCTTCATCAACCTGTTCCTGAAGCTCTTTAATCTGCTTTTCGTACTCTACATTTTTGGCTTCAATATTCTTCTTGCCATTCCATAAAAGCACGCCAAGACCCACAACAACAAGCATAGCAAATACCATGCCCAGAATTGCTGAGCGTTTCTGTCTTTTTCTTCGCTGTTCCCTTTCTCTTTTTGTCTCAAATCTTATCTCTCCATTCTTCGGTCTGTCTTTACTTAATGACTGCAACACTATTCTAATCACAGACACAAGCATTTTCAATGGTTTCAGTAAAATTCCTACAAGCCTTACTCCATATTTTATGTAATACACGCTTAACGCCTTAAGATATAGAACTGCACCGCACACAAGCCCCACTACAATAAATGATCTTATAATTCCGCTATTAACATAGAAACATATAATAAATATCCGTATTCCTACATATATCCAGTATATAACATCTTCTACAGCAATCATAAATACACGCCGGTGTCTTATTATTCTTCTTATTATTCTTATCGTATCATATTGAAATGCGAGCACCATTCCCCACCAAAGTGCATATAAAAATGTGCCGCTCTCCCATATAATATCACCTGACATAAGCATTATTCCCCGCTACTGCTGGACTTATATAATTAACTAATCTTTATAATGTCTAAAAGATGTATTCACAATTATCTAAATAACCTGTTCACTAATGAGTCGCCTTTTTTCATACTTATGCTGTTCTGTGAATACACAAGTGAGTCAACCCTGCCATCAACATCAAGCTCCCCCTTCTCAACTGACAGCTTATTAACGTGAAGCGACTCCCCTTTTATAACAATAACGCCATAATCTGACTCAAGTATTACCTTTGATGGTTCAAAGGATATAACGTCAGTAATACCAGTAAACTGAGCCTTCTTTCTATCTTCCATTCTTACTGTATGAGGATGTCTTACCCTTTTAATATCGTCCATAACTGCCTCCATATATTATACATTTATCTTACCTGTCTAATATATTAGGCGGTGCGCCAAAAAATGCTTAATTATAACTATTATTTAAACACATTAAACTATTAGATATGCTCAAACATTAAATATACTTAATCATTAAATATATTCAAACATCTCCTTAGCTTCTTCTTTCTTAACTGTGTCCTTTACGTCTGTAACTCTTACCTTAACATTCTTGTTACCAAAAGATATCTCTATTATATCTCCTGCCTTGACATCAACTGATGCCTTAGCCACTTTACCATTAATCATTACCCTGCCTGCATCACACGCATCATTAGCTACTGTACGTCTTTTAATAAGTCTTGAAACCTTTAAATATTTATCTAATCTCATAATCTTCCTCCGGAATGTCTGCCAATCGTAATTAACTTATATTAATATGTAAATGCCTGAAGCCGTGCAATATTTCTAACTTCTGGCATTTAGATGTATATGGCAAATGGTATTTTGCCTTACATCATATTATTATATTAAAATTATCTGCTAATTGTCCATATGTCTGCCCAAAAAATCCGCCGCAACTTTAACTATTCTTTTCTCACTCTCGCCAAGCTTCTGTTTCTTGTCATTGCCAAACATAATAACCATACCCAGAACATCTCCGGCACATATTATCGGACTTATCACCTCTGACTCACAATCATAGTCTGTTACCGCTTTTACATAATCATTCTCACTGGCACTTGCTACAACACTCTGCCTTTTATCCATAATATCATTAAGTTCTTTGGTAATATGCTTTCCCTGTACATTCTTTTTCTGTGTTCCTGCTGCCGCAATAACACAATCCCTGTCAGTTATTGCAATTGTCATTCCTGTATTCTGTGCTATGGACTCCGCATATTCTACTGCAAATTCCGATACATCTGCCATCGGAGAATATTTCTTTAACACAATCTGCCCATCCATATCTGTATATATCTCCATAGGGTCAGTTTCCCTTATTCTTAATGTTCTTCTTATCTCCTTTGGTATTACAATTCTTCCTAAATCATCTATACGACGAACAATTCCAGTGGCTTTCATACAATCCTCCTTATTTTCAACATAATCCATACACGCTGTTTCTCTATGCTCATTCAATGGTTTATCGAACTATTTTCCATATATTGCGTTGTATGGGTAGTATGTGAAAATTGTGAAAAATTATACATTTTAAAAAGGCTAGTCATCTAAATTCTGCCATTCTTCTCTTTTACTGACTATATCCATATTGCCAGCATATAAACCACCTAGTATAATACAATAATTATCTGTGGTTTTTCCACATAATATGCAACAAGAAATCCATATAGGCAGGTTGTTCTGCGCGTTTTGACCTGCTCCTTTTATTATGTTATCATTTAATTATTAAATGTTTAAATGCGTTCTTAAATGGTAAAAATATGAATTAGTGTTATGCGCACCCGACACGCTATACTTATAACTGGGGCGCAGAAATGAGGATATTTATGATTATAGATTTTCATACTCACAGCTTTCCTGATGACATTGCGGACCGTGCCGTAGGACGACTTGCTCAAAGCGGCGGTATACCTAATTATCTGGATGGACGTGTAGACTCTATCAAAGCTTCTATGAAAAAAGCTGGCATTGATTACTCTGTCTTACTGCCTATAGCAACAAAGCCGTCACAGCATACGACTATCAACAAAATAGCCATAGAAACTAATAAATCCTTTAAATCTACTGGAATAATATCATTTGGTACAATTCATCCTGATAATGATGACTACAAGACTATAATAAGTGACCTTGCCAAAGCTGGTGTTCCAGGAATTAAGCTTCACCCTGTATTCCAGCGCACCAATATAGATGACCCAAGATGTCTTAGAATAATAGAATGTGCAAACGACAACGACCTTATTGTATCTATCCACTGCGGTATGGATATAAGCTTTCCTAACTGTGATGAGGCAAGCGTTGAACGTCTTGCCAATATGATAAAAGAAGTCCCACCACACAAACTTGTATTAGCCCATATGGGTGGCTGGTCTATGTATGACGAAGTATGTGACCAGCTAATTGGAACACCAAATGTATGGCTCGACACTGCACTTGTCTTAAAAAGCACCCCGGACAACAACTTCCTCTCCAAAGAGAAATTCGTCCAGATGGTCCGCACACATGGCTCTGACCACATTCTCTTTGGAACAGACAGCCCCTGGTCCGACCAGTCCGAGTCCCTCCACCTCCTAAGGACAAGCGGTCTCACCCCGCTGCCTCTTTGTTCACATTATAGCCAAAATTGAAACTCGTGTAAAGGCAAG
>OJMH01002992.1_pt1 | contig 13182 bp, 9 predicted proteins | sample 1597111 | NCBI WGS metagenome assembly OJMH01 (sample SAMEA2452115, study PRJEB22498) | human gut metagenome | reverse complement strand
CGCGGCGGAGATGGCGCTGGCCGTCGTCGTGGCGCTGCTGTACACGCTGCTGAGCGCGCTGGCGGCGCTCGCGCTCGGGCTCAAGATGCCGAACCTGACGTGGACCAACGAGATCACGCCCATCAAGCAGGGCGGCAGCGTGATGCTTGCGCTCTTTGTCAACTGGCTTTATGCCATTGCGCTCGGCGGGCTGTACTTTCTGTGCGGCAGATATCTGAGCGCGGCGGCGTATCTGGCCATTTTCGCCGCCGTCACGGCGGTGGTCTGTGCGCTGCTGCTGCGCTGGCTCAAGCAGCGCGGCACGCGCATCTTCGCCGCGCTCTGATAGGACAAAAACCGCATCTGTTTCGAACGAACAGATGCGGTTTTTTGCTGTGCGTTTCGGTTACAGCACGAGCGAGGGCGCTGCGTACACGCGCGCCTTGAGCTCGCTGTTGAGCATGTACAGACCCTTGGCGTCCGCGCCGAAGAGCTCCATCTTCGTGATGAGGTCGGAGGCGTTTTTCTCCTCCTCGCCCTGCTCCTTGACGAACCAGTCGAGCAGCTGCATGGTGCGGAAATCACGGTCGTCATACGCCGCGGCATAGATGCCGTTGATGAGCGAGGTGACGTACTGCTCGTGCTCGAGCGCCTTCTTCAGCGGGGTCATGTGGTCGCCGCGCGTCCAGTCGGGCGCATCGATCGCGCCGAAGCTGACGGCGACGCCGTTGTTGAGCAGGTACTGGAAAAACAGCAGCGCATGGTCGCGCTCCTCCTGCGCCTGCACGCGGTACCAGTTTTCAAAGCCGTCGAGACCGGCGGCCGCGTAGTAGTTGGCAAAGTCGAGATAGAGATAGGCGGAGTAAAACTCCTTATTGATCTGCTCGTTGATGAGCCGGGCAACGGCTGCGTTCATGGGGAAAACCTCCTGATTTAAAATAAGAATGATTCCTGATTTCTATCATACGGATTTTTTCCGCTTTGTCAAGCCCCGGGGAAAAATTTTGTGGCGCTGCGGCGCATTTCCTGTTAAGATGGCGGCAGAGCAAACAAGAAAACGGAGGAACACACATGGATTACAACGAAGTTTTGCAGCGCGCGCGCGAGCGCATCGGCCCGAAATGCAAGGTCTGCCCGGAGTGCAACGGTCTCGGCTGCGGCAACACGATGCCGGGTCCGGGCTCGAAAGCGCCCGGCAACGGCGCGAACGACAACTGGCGCGCGTGGCGGCGCTGGTGCCTGAACATGGACACGATCGCGCCGAACACGCCCGTGGACACGTCGCTCGCGCTGCTCGGGCGCACGTTTTCCCTGCCTGTGATCGCGGCGCCCATCGGCTCGCTGCGTGCGCAGTTCAACCCCGGCGACGACATCCGCGACTACAACGCCTGCGCCGCGGCGGCCGCCGCGCAGACCGGCATCGCCGCGAGCTTCGGCGACGGGCTGGATGCGCGCGTGTTCCCGCACGGGTGCGCGCTGTCGAAGCAGTACGGCGGCATCGTGCTGCCGGTCATCAACCCGCTGTCGATGGACACCATCAAGGCAAATCTCGACCTCGCCAACGCAGCCGGCCCCTTCGCCGTGAGCGTGGTCATCGATTCGGCCGGGCTGCCGCATCTCAAGGCCGCGAGTCCGGAAGCCGGCAGCAAGACGGTGGCGGAGCTGCGCGAACTGTGCGACTATGCGCAGATGCCCATGATCCTCAAGGGCATCATGACGGTGCGCGGCGCGCAGAAGGCGGCGGAGGCCGGTGCGGCGGCGATCGTGGTGTCGAACCACGGCGGGCGCGTGCTGCCCGGCGCGGCGGTGCTGGCGGTGCTGCCCGGTGCCGGCGAGGCCCGGCCGATGCTGGTCGGTATGGTCCGGGAAGTGACCGGCCATACCGCCCGGGTGCAGACGCTGCTGAATTCGGAATTGCAGATATCCTGCCGTTACGAAGCGAGCGGTGCGGTGGGTTTTCTGAACGTCAGCTCCGGCGAAGCCGAGCCGGATGACGATCTGGTGCCGGTCGGCTATTTGCCGACGCAGGATTATCTGATCGGCAATCTGATGGTTTCCACCGGTTATGAGCAGCATTTGCCTTCCGGAATTCCGATCGGCCGGCTGGCCGATATCGGCCGCAGCAATACGCCGTTCAACGGCCGTCTGTACCGGACGGTGAAGCTGCGGCCGCTTGCCGATTACAATCTGTTGAAATTTGTCGTGCTGGCTGTTTCCACTTCGCCGGCGAAGATGGAATAAGGCCGGTGGGTTCGAATCGTTTTTCACAAAGAGGCAGACCACGATCATGCAGACTTGTTTCGCGCTTTTGACCTTGCTGGCGTTGACGCTGCTGGAACTCTGGATCGGTAATTTCGGCTTGTCGGTGCCGTTGGTCGGCTGCGGTATTTTTTATTTTTCGATCAATGGCTCCTGGCGGCAAGCGGTCTGGCTGGCGGCGTTGTTCGGTCTGCTGCTGGATTTCAATTTCGGCCGGATGTTTTTCTGGACGCCGTGGTTCCTGCTGCTGGTGGTCGGTTTCGCCTGGCTGTGGCGGAAATACCAGACGGTTCGTCCGCTGCTGATCAACCTGGTGCCGGGTGCGCTGATCAGCGTGGTGATGCTGGCCATTCCGTTCGGTTGGCGCTGGGCGCGGAATCACTGGGCGGCTGAAACCGGTATCGACCTGCTGGCGTTGCTGGTGTTTGCCGCTCTGGCGACGGCATTGTGGCTGCCGATCAATATTCTGGTTTTCGATTTGTTCTGCGCCCAATTGGCGCTGCCGCGCTATCTGGAGAGCGGAATGCGCAGCGACCGGCGGGAGCGTTGACGATGCGGGAGTATTTCAACCGGACGCAAATCCGAATTCTGGTCATCGGCCTGCTGGTGCTGATTTTGTTTGCGGTGTTGATCGGCCGGCTTTATCAGGAGCAGATCGGCCACGGGCAGTTGCACAGCGAGAAAATTTCCCGCCAATCGATCCGCCGCATTCGCATTCCGGCGCTGCGGGGCCGGATTCTGACTTCCGATCTGGAAATCCTCGCCGACAACATTCCGGCTTACGATGTCTGTTTTTATCTGGAAGAGATGCGCCAGCCGCGGGTCAATACCCGGCAGGCCATCATGGCGGCCGCGGAGCGGCTGGCCGCCGTGCTGGGCCGGCCGAATACCTTGACCCGGGAACAACTGGAGCGGCATATCAACTTGCGTCCCGGTTTGCCGTTGACGGTCTGCAAAGATCTGAATACGGCGGAAATCGCCCGGGTCTACGACCTGCTCAATGAAATCCGCGGCATTGCCGTGGTGCCGCGGGTGCAGCGCATCTATCCGTTCGGCCCGCTGGCGGCGGTTCTGATCGGTTATACCCGGCTGGAAGATCCCAAACGGGCCGACGATTTCGATGATTTCTTCTATTACATTCCGGACTTGGTCGGACAGGCCGGCGTCGAAAAAGTTTACGATGAATTTCCGGACAAATTTTATCGGCGCCATCTCAAGGACGAGCGGGACCGCGGATTGCGCGGCAAAGCCGGATTTTCCCTGGTGCAGGTGGACAACATGGGATTTATCCACGATGTGCTGGTGCGGGAAATCGAACCGGAAGATGGCAACAACGTCGTGCTGACGCTGGATTCACGGGCGCAGGAGATCGCCGAAAAAGTCATGCAGGGGGTCAACGGCGCGCTGGTGCTGCTGGATTCCGATACCGGCGATGTGTTGGCGATGGTGTCGACGCCCGGTTATGACCTCAGCCGGTTTTCGCCGCGGCTGACGCCGGAATACTTCCAGGCGTTGAAGGACGACCCGAACCATCCGATGATGAACCGGGCGCTCAGCGGCGCCTACGCGCCGGGGTCGATTCTGAAGCCGCTGGTGGAGCTGGCTTTTCTGGAAAATGGCATCGGCCCGTCCGAACGCGTTCATTGTGACGGCCGCACTTATATCGGCAAACAGTCGGTGCGCTGCGCCTCCTGGCGGCGCGGCGGCCACGGCGATGTCGATGCGGTGACTGCGCTGCAATTCAGTTGCAACGATTATTTTATCGAGCTCGGCTTGCGGGTCGGCTACGACCGCATCAAGGCGATGCTGATTTCGGCCGGCATCGGCCAGCCGACCGGTTTCGAGCTGGGCGGCCAGGCCGGCCTGGCGCCGGACCGCGATTTCAAAAAGCGCGTCTACAAAATGGAATGGAATGCATTCGATACGGCGCTGCTTTCGATCGGGCAGGGGATCATTCTGGTGACGCCGCTGCAGGCGGCGATGTATACGGCCGCGTTGAACAACGGCGGCCGGGTGATGCGGCCCCATCTGGTCAAGACGGTTACCGACCTGAACGGCAAGGTGTTGTTCGAGCGGGAACCGGCCGTCAACAGCGTGCTGGCGGCGCGGCAGAGCAGCATCGACACCGTGCGGGAGGGGATGTTCCAGGTGATCAACAATTCATCCGGCACCGGCCGGACCGCCCGCAACCGGGCGATCACGCTGTACGGCAAGACCGGGACCGCTCAGGTCGGCCAGGTCGGCAATCTGAAGGAAAACAGTTGGTTCATCTGTTTCGGCTCGCGGGACCGCCGCAATTATGCGATGGCGGTGCTGGTGGAGGACAGCATCAATGCCGGCCGCAAAGCGGCGCCGGTTGCCGCTCAATTTTTCGAGGAGTATCTCGGACCGGAGCCGGAAGAGCCATAACTAAAGTCTCTCATTAATCTCGGGCGTTCAGTCACTCCGGCGAAACACGGCAGAAGTTTTGATCAAAAAGCAATCGCTCCGGTGATACCGGAGCGATCGAAACTATGCCGCCGATCCGCTCAGCGGGCATCCTTGGCAATTTCCCGGTTCAGGAAGATCGCCACCGCCCAGATCGAACAGAGAATGATATAGATGACGACATAAATGCCGGAGTAGATGACATATTCCATCGGAATCGGCTGTTGCACCGCCAACGCGTCGGCCACCCAGAAGAATTGCCAGTTCGGCAGGATTGCATAAAAGACCGAGCAGAGGAAATCCAGCACCGCCGACCCGGTTTCCCGCTGAAATAGGAAACTGGAGATCAGTCCGAGGAAAAAGATCACCGAACAGATGCACAGATTGGCCACCATATCCAGCCGGGTGGCGAACACCACCGTGATGGTCGCCATCGCCGAAACCGCGAAGAACAACAGGATCAGCGCCATGATGTAATCCGGCATCGACAGCGCCGGACTTTCTTTGAAAACCATGCAGAACGCGGCGAAAATCGGCAATAATACCGCCATCACCAGCGCCATAGAGGCCGGAAAGGAGTCGCCGCGGAAGAAATTCAGCAGCATGCCGACGATGCAACTGACCAGCACCGTGCCGAAAAACAGCAAATAAGCGGTCAGATCAAGCCGGAATTGGTCGACGGCCACGTAGATTGAAATGACCGATGCGGTGCTGCAGATGAAAACGAACAGAACCGAAGCGGCGACGATGCCGAAAATTTTGGCCAGGATGAATGCCCAGCGGGAAACCGGCTTGGACATTAGCAGCAGCACGGTGCCGTTGCGCATCTCCCGGGAAACGGTGTGGCTGGAAGAGAAGACGGCGACGAACAGGCCGAACAGCAATGTGGTGGCCATCGAGCTGTCGACCACCAGCTTCAATTGCTCGGAAAACACGAAGAGCGCCATCGACGGGAAATGGCCGATCAGCAATACGGCGAACAACAGCAGTACGCCGAAAATCGGCTCCCGGATCGACTCTTTGAACGTATTGGCGGCTATCTTGTAAAAATTGAGCATGACTTGTATCCCGTTGCTGTCGTTGTCGAAGTACGGCTTATTCCGTCGGTTCGTCGGCGGCTTCCGGCGCCGCGACGGCGGAGCTGTCGATATCGAGCGAGACTGCTTCGAGCGCTTCACCGCCGTCCGGCGACTGCTTCTCGGCTTCGGCCTGGGCATCGGCGTCGACGACCACCGCCTGCGAGGCTTCCTGCAGCATATCGCCGGCCGGCTGGGTGGCGGCCGGTACTTTGGCCGGCACATAGATGTTGCGCTGTTTCAGTTCACGGCGCAGTTTGCTGTAATCGCTGGCCAGGTTGTTGATATTCTGGGAACGCTCCAGCGACGCGGCGATATTCTCCCAGTCGCCGGTCATGATCATCACCGGAATGGCCGGATCGATGGCCGCCCGGAAACGGCGGGGGACGTAATGGTCGTCGCCGAGGATGATGATCTGGCGCGGATTGAGGAATTTGACGAATTTGGAAAAATCGGCGATATGAATTTTCTGGACGGCGTCCTTGCCGCGCGGGCACCAGTAGAAGTATTCGTCATTTTCCAGCGGCAGCAGCAGATAGGGCTGGCGGGTGTGCGCCTGGATGACGTCGGCCAGCAAACGCGGATTGACGTAGTTGCCGGTGATCACCAGCGTCGTCACATCCTTCGACGGCCCCTGATACGGCGTGGTCCAATCCCAGAATCCTGCCATCAAACCCGTGGAACAAATCCCGAGCACCAACAGCACCAATGTTTTCTTCAACAGTGCAAGACGATTCATTATTTGCCTCTTTCGGTTATAAAAAATTTCGATTTACCTCTATTGACCCCAAGACTCAATAACAGCATAAACTATATGCAAAATGCGATAAATGCAAATGAACTATCCCGTTAAAAAAAAGGTTATTTTGCTTGCAGATTGCCGGAAGCGGGGCATTTTATTAAGAAATGATCAAAACAGTCGGGAGTTTTACGCGTGATCAGAGAGTTTTTGCCGCTGAATCGTTCTGCCCGGGTTGCCGTATTTTTGAGCGGGAGCGGGACCAATGCCGAGAAATTGCTGGAGTTCCGTGCCGCCTGTCCGGCCTGCCGTTTCGACATCGTTTTGCTGGTGACCGACCGACCGCAGGAAAGCCGTGCCGCCGAGTTGGCCGAACGGTTCAAACTGCCGCTGGCGGCGCTGGATATCAGGGAATTCTATCGGCGGCACGGCCTGGAAAGCACTTCGCTGGCGACGGAACGCGGCCGGGAGGTCCGGGAACGCTGGACCGGGGAACTGCGGCGCCGGATTGCCGGCTACGCGATTGATTTTGCCGTCCTTGCCGGTTTTGTGCCGCTGACCAACCTGACTGGCGATTTTCCATGTTTGAACGTCCATCCCGGCGACTTGACGGTCGTCGGCGGGGACGGCCGCCGGTTGCTGGTCGGGCTTCATGCCATTCCGGTGGAAAAAGCCATCCTGGCTGGGGCGGCAAGTTTGCGCAGCAGCGTCATTCTGGCGTTGCCGTACCGTGAAGACGGCCATGCCGCCGATATGGACAACGGCCCGCTGCTCGGTATTTCGGCGCCGGTGCCGGTGGAACTGGGCGGTTATTCGCTGGACGCGCTGCGGGCGATGGCGGCGTCGCGGCCGGCGCGCCGGCCGAAAGGCGGCTTCCGCGACGGTCTGTCCGAAGTGGCCGCCCGGAATTTGCAGCATTTGAAAGAAGCCGGCGACTGGACGATTTTGCCGCGGGTGACCGCCGATTTTGCCGCCGGCCGGTTCGGGACGGATGGGACGCAACTCTTTTTCCGTCAACCGCAGGGCAGTTTCCGGCCGGTCCGCACCGTCGAATATCGTCCGGATGGAACGGCGGCGCCGGTATTGTAAAACTCCGGTCGGCGTATATAGTATAATGCCGGTTTTGCTTCAAACCGGGAGTTCGGTGGGGAATTTGAAAAAATGCGAGGGAGCGTTTCATGCGGAAAAAGAGCGGTATTTGGAAGATCACCCTGGCCGTCCTGCTGCTGGGCGTCGTGATTTTTTATGGCGTACTGTATGGTTATTTCTTGCCGAAGTCATTTCAAGAGCGCTTGTTGCCGGCCTTGAATTCTCCGGCGGCGGAGCAGAGCGGATTGCGGCTGCAGGTGACCGGAAATTATCCGATGCGGGCGAATATCGGCCCGCTGGAATGGAAAGATGGCGACTCGGTGCTGCTGCAGTCGACCGGAGGCAGCATCGGGTACCGGCCGGATAAGTTCTTTTTCCCGCAAAATGCCCGTCTGCACAGCCTGACGCTGAACGGAGTGCCGTTGACGGCGGAGTGGTCGCCGGAGCGGGAACTGCTGCTCAACCGGCAGCCGGTCTGGGCGTTTTTCACCCGTCTTGCCGCCAGTTTGCCGCAAACGGTGCTGGCGGCGCAGCCGGACGACTCTTTTACGGTCAAATTGACCGGTTTGCTGCGGTTCCCCTCCGCCGGTGGCGGGAACGAGGCGGCGCGGCTGCCTTATGAATTGGAATGTTTCCGGAAAAATGCCGCCGCACCCTGGCAATTGGTCCTGACATTGCCGCAGGACGGCCAGTCGCCGCTGGTTATTTCCGCCGTGCCGGCCAAAGGGGCGGATAAACTGGTCGCCTTCCGGCTGAAAGGTTCTCTGGCGTTGCCGGAGGCGGCGGCCGGCCTGGCGCAACTGATGCCGGCTTCGAAACCGTGGTGGCAGGATTGCCGGGGCCGGGCGTATGTGAATCTTTCCGGCAGTTTGACGGTCGCTCCGCTGCGCGTCAATGCTGCATCCGGCCGCATTCAATTGCAGAATGCCGAGCTGAGCGCCGGAATCCTGCAAAGCGCCGGCCGGCAGAACGGTTTGATCGAGTTCGCTTATGAAAATGATCAGTGGCGTGTCCGGTTGAATCGGATTGCTTTGCTTCAGCCGTTGGAAATGAGTCTGGAAGAGCTGCAATTGCAGATTCCGGAAAATGGCGAGGCCCCGGTGACATTGACCGGCCAGGCGGTTTTGAAATTGCGGGATTTGCCGTTTTTTCGCAACCGCGCTTTGCAGTTGCCGGAAAATTTGACGGTACGCCAGCCGATTACCGGCAGTTTTCAGCGGTCCGACGGCAGTTGGAGTGTCGTCGGTCAGCCGGCCGCGGCGGAAACCCCGGTCAAATTCGATCACCGTAAATTGCACATCAAGGCGGCGCTGCGGCAGATGAATCTGACGGCTTCCGGCGTCTGTCAAACCGGCCAGGCGGCGGTGGGGCTGGATTTTGCCGACTTCACGGCGACCGGGGCTGATTTCACCTGCCGGGTGCCGTCGGGCGCGATCCGGCTGGACCATGCTTTTGCCGCCGGGGACAACCGCCGGAAGTGGCAGTTGACGCTGCCGGAGGTGGCTGGCAATGTCAAACGGCATGAATTTGCCTTGCAGGGTTATTCGCAGCAGATCGAAGTGTGGGAGATGGCGGACCGGCCGCCGGAATACCGGGTGGCGGTCCGGTTCGACCGGTTGAATGTGCCGGATGAATATGAACAGATGCAGTTGGAAGATGCCGGCTTGACCGCCGTATTGCAGCCGGTGGCGGACAGCGACCGTTACGCCGGCGAGGTGCAGGCGGCAGTGAAGAGCTGGACAAGCGTGACGCCGTTGCGGGAGATGCGCGGCGAACAGCTTCATTTTGACGGCAGTGTGGAATTTTTGCCGGACTTCTTCGACCCGGTGAAGGTGCCGGAGCAATTCACGAAGATCGCCGGCAAATTTACCGGCGACAATTTCCAGTTGGCGACGCCGAACCGGATTGGCGTCGAACTGGGCCGGTTTGAAACGGAGGGGCGTTTCGGCGCCGGCGGCTGGGAGGAAATCGATCATTTGAATGCGGTCGGCTTGAAGGCCTTTTTCGGTGATTTCAGCCTGGTCGGTAAACAATTGACCTTACGGGGCAGCCGGGAAGGGCATATGATCCGGTTGACGCCGGCGTTTGAAACCTTGAGCGTGGCGGCGCCGGACTTCAGTCTGGATGCCAATGGGGTGGAATGGCCGCTGACCCTCAAGCTGCCGGCCAACCCGGCGATGGATGCCATTGTCATCGACAGCCGTTTGAGGTTGGCGGATGGAGAACTTTCGGCGCCGGCGGTGCATTTCGCGATGCCGGACAGTGAACTGGCGGTGTCGCTGGTGCTGCCGCCGGAAAAGAGCCTGGTCGGTTCGCCGGCATTGAAGATTGCCGGAAACTTGAAACAGACGGCGTTCAAGGTGCAGAAGGTCGAATTCACCGGTGACACGCTGGATTGGAATTTCGAATTGAAACTGGCGCGGCGCAATGGCGCCTTGCAGCCGCAGCAGGCCGGCGGGAAAATTGCCGTCAACGGTTTGAGCGGCAAAATTCTCGACAATCCGTTCAGTGCGCCGCGGGCCGTTTATCAGTTCTCCCGGGAGCTCAATACGCCGAATGCCGATTTCCATTACAGTTTGAATGCCGAAGATTTGTTGCTGCGGGTGCTCAATCCGCTCTGCCACTTCAAATTCAAGACCTTCCAGTTGACCAGCGACCAACGCAATTCGTTCGGCTCGTTCCAGCTGGAAACGACTGGCGATGCGGAGCTGATTCAGTCGGCCGTCAAATTGAACCAGTTTAAACTTTCTTTGCCGCTGACTTTTCCGGCCGCGCCGGACGGCGGCGGTTCCTTTGAAGTCAAGCAATTGGTGATCGGCTCCCAGGAGCTCGGCAAGGTGTCGCTGGCGCTGCGGCAGAACGAGGAAAAATTGTTGTTCGACGGCGTTTTGAAAGCGGCATCGATCGGCGGCGACGGCCTGCAGTATTCCGGCAGTTTATTGCTGCCGCCGCAGTCGTTCGGGTTCGCGCTGCAGTTTTCCCTGCCGACAACGACGGTGGAATCGCTGGACCTCAATGAGTGGTTCCGCCGTGGAATGGCGTTGCGTTATCAGGGCAAATTGGCGGCCAGCGGGCTGCTGCGCGGCAATTGGGAAACCGTGGACGGGCAGGCCAAACTGGAATTGAACGACGGGACGCTGACCGGAGATCGCTATAAAGCGACCGGCGTGCAGGGGACGGTGGAGCTGGCTGATATTGCCGCCGTCGCTTCGGCGCCGGATCAGAAATTGACGTTCCGCTCGTTGAAGATTGATGATCTGGAGATCGGCAATGGCAAAATGCTCTATGAATTGCGTCCGGACCGGCGTCTTGCCGTGTATCAGGCGGAATATACGCTTTTCGGCGGCCGCTTCAATAATCTCGGTCCGATTTTCCTTGATCCGCTGCAGCAGACGGTTTGCGGCGCCGAGGACAGTGCGCTGAAATTTGCCGTCTCCGGCCTGGATGCCGCGGCGTTCCTCCGTTATTTCGGAGTGGAGGCGGCTTTGAACCCGGCCGCGCTGAACGGCATGGTCCAGTGCCGCCTGCTGCCGGGGCAATTGAAGATTGAGCCGTCGGAATTGTACACGCCGGCCGGCGAGCGCGGTACGGCGGAATTTCTCAATCTGGATCAATTTTTGCTCGTGGCGCCGGACGATGCGGATTTGAATTTTGCGGTAGCCTTTCTGCGGGCGATCCGGTATAATTATCTGCGTTTTCGTTTTTCCGGCGATCAGCAGGCGTTGCGGTTGAATATTGCCGCGGATGCCAGGCCGCTGCAGCCGTTGCCGTTTTATCGCGAGGAGACTACCGGAAAATTCCGGCCGCAATTGCCGTCCGAACCGGCTTTCGATGCGGAAATGCTCGTCGATTTGAATTTGAAATTGGATAAAAAATAATTGGACTTAGAGTAAAATTACGATGACCAAAACCAATAAAGCCTTACCCATCGTCGCCATTGTCGGCCGTCCGAATGTCGGTAAATCTTCCCTGTTCAATGCGATCATCGGCCAGCGGCTGTCGATCGTCCACGAGATGAGCGGTGTGACGCGGGACCGGGTGGTGGCGCCGGCCGACTGGGGAGGGCGGCAGTTTGAACTGGTGGATACCGGCGGCATCGGGGTGGCGCCGGGGGCCCGGCGCAATGTCGATTTCTGGGATGAACGCATTACCGAGCAGGCGGCGGTGGCGATCGACGATGCCGATGTGTTGATTTTCGTCGTCAACGTTCAGGAGAGCATCACCGCGCTGGACGAGGAGGTTGCCGACCGTTTGCGGGTGCTCGACAAGCCGGTCATTCTGTTGGCCAACAAAGCTGACAATCCGCAGTTGGCGGCGGAAGCGGTCGAAATGACTGCGCTGGGCTTCGGCGTGCCGTATGCGGTTTCCTGCTTGCACCGGCGGGGCATCGGCGATATGCTCGATGCGGTGCTGATGCGATTGCCGCCCGGCGAGCCGGAAGCGGCGCCGGAAGCGGAGGATGCTGCCGACGATGGGAAATTGTTGCGGATCGCGGTGGTCGGACGACCGAACGTCGGCAAATCCTCGCTGGTCAATGCCCTGCTGGGCGAAGAGCGGGTGCTGGTCAGCGAGGAGGCCGGAACGACCCGGGACGCCATCGACGTCGGTTTTCAACTGCGTTACAAAGAGACGACTTTGCCGTGCGTGCTGGTCGATACCGCCGGCTTGCGTAAAAAAGCGAAGGTCAAGGATGCGGTGGAGATGTTCAGCGTGATGCGGTCGGAAAAAGCGATCGAACGGGCGCGCCTGGTGCTCTTCCTGGTGGAATGTTCGCCGGAGGGAATGACCGCCCAGGACCGTAAAATCGCCTCGATGATCCAGCAGTCCGGCAAGGCCTGTATTATCGTCGCCAATAAATTCGATACCTGCCGGGAGGCGAAGCAGAAAAAACTGCTGGAGGAGTTGCGGTATACGCTGCCGGGGATGAGTTATGCGCCGGTGGTGTTCGTCAGCGCTAAAGAGAAGTACAACTTGAATAAATTACTGGATCAAATTGCCCAGTTGGTCGAACAGTTGTCGGTGCGCATCAGCACTTCGCTGGTCAACCGGGTGCTGCTGGAGGCGTTTCAACAGGCTTCGCCGCCGGTGGTTGGCGTCGCGCCGCTGAAAATTTATTATGCGTCGATGATCGGCAACGAACCGCCGAAATTCCTGTTGTTCGTCAATGAGCCGAAATATTGTGCGCCGAATTATCTGACTTATCTGAAGAACTGTTTGCGGCAGGCTTTCGATTTTACCGGCTTGCCGTTGATGATCGAATTGCGGGCCCGGCCGAAAAAGGTGGCCAGTTTTCACACGCCGGTCGGTCCGAGCGGCAATAAAGGGAAGGCCAAAAAGCGCAAACGGTCCGACCGGTAAATTGCCGGCCGGGTTTGGAACGGCGTTGCGATCGGAAATCAGCCGATCGCAATTTTTTTATATTTTCAGCCGATTAGAGGAACAAAAGTTGTGAAAAATCGGACAGATATATTTGCAAGAGCAGAAAAATGGTATAGATTAAAACTCATGCGCTCGAAGTTCCGGTATGCTGAAGCCGATTTCCGGTGAAGGCGAGAGGAGGAGCCGAGCGGTTGGTTGAGAAAAAACTTTCCGGAAAACTTGCGAAAATGATTT
>OJMH01002986.1_pt1 | contig 13211 bp, 10 predicted proteins | sample 1597111 | NCBI WGS metagenome assembly OJMH01 (sample SAMEA2452115, study PRJEB22498) | human gut metagenome | reverse complement strand
TAAGATTCCAGTGATTTCAGCCAGAGTATAGTTTTGAGTCCAAATACTATCTCTGTGGGGTATTATCACACCCCGGCACTGGTTTGTCAATAATTTTCATATTCTCTATTATCGTGAATGGCAGTAATAATCCCAAAACCAGTTACTTTCACCAAAAAAGCCCTCCCACACAGCAATTTCTCTGCCATGTGAAAGGGCTTTATCTTTCTTCCTTTATGCATATTATTTATGAATATGCACATCCAGCTGCTTATAAGGAATCTCAATTCCATAATAATCAAAATCTTCCTTGATCCTCTGGTTCAATCTCCATCTGGCTGCCCAGTAGCGGTCGGTATCTACCCAGACACGAAAGCCCATGATCACAGAGCTTTCTGCCAGCTCATCTACGAATACCACCATCTCTTCGTCTTCTCTTGTATCCGGATCTTCGGTGAGGATATCTTCCAGGATATCCTTGGCCTTCTGGATATCTGCATTATAAGAGATCCCCACTTTGATCTCCAGCCTTCGCTGATCCCTTGCTGTTACGTTGGTGATGGTCGCATTGGAAAGAGTACCGTTCGGGATCACGATGTGCTTGTTATCAATGGATAACAGCGTTGTATAACAGATCTCGACCTTGGCTACCGTTCCCTCGCTTCCGTCCTGTCCGTTAACGATGATGTAATCCCCTACCTGGAAAGGCTTGAACAGAAGAAGCATCATACCTCCTGCCAGGTTGGCAAGTCCGCCCTGGAGGGCAAGACCCATAGTAACACCTGCAGTTCCGAGAAGTGCTGCCAGAGATGATTCCTTTACTCCAAAGCTTATGGATATGTTAAAGATCAGGAGTATGTAAAGTACGATCTTGACCAGTGAGGACATAAACTGTGCCACTCCTGTATCCAGCCTGGATTTTGTCAGTGATTTCCTCACAAACTTTACGATCCATTTAATTACCGTGCTTCCTACCCAGAAAGCAACAATAGCCAGAACAACCTTGATTCCGAATTTCGTGATGTCCGGCAGATAATTTTCAAACATCTGCCTGTACTGGCTTACCTGATTTCCGACCTCCTGCACGGTCTGTACAGTACTATCCAAATATAATCCCTCCTGTCTGATCGATCATTCGATATACATATGCGGATCGATCTATGAGCTTCAAAGCTTATTTCTGATATAAGCATTTCCTATAATCCGCATCTGGTAATATAATAATACAGCAGTGGTTTTTCCCTGTAAACCTGATTTCTCCGGTTCTATAAAGTATAGGGTATAAACCACTGCTGTATTTCTGTTATAGCTTTATTGTATATCTGTCCGGTAATCCGCCGCAGAATGCTGCTGAATATACATTACTGTTCACTCTGTTCTCAGTAACACGCCTGGCGATGCACAGAATTTATGCTGATCGCATAAATTCGCGCGGTATGTCTCGGATTTTCTCTTTATTTACTGATTCCCTTCATGGAAAGGCTGATACGTTTTTTCTTCATATCAACACCAAGAACACGGACATCCACGATATCTCCCACACTGACTGCTTCCAGCGGATGTTTGATGAATTTCTCGCTCATCTCGGAAATATGGACCAGGCCATCCTGATGCACACCGATATCCACAAAAGCACCGAAGTCAATGACATTGCGGACAGTTCCCTTGAGGACCATGCCTTCTTTCAGGTCCTTCATATCCAGGACATCGGTACGGAGGATCGGTTTCGGCATCTCGTCACGTGGATCTCTGGCAGGTTTTTCCAGTTCCTTTACGATATCACGTAAGGTTGGCTCTCCAATCTCCAGCTCCTTTGCCAGTTTTCCGTAATCGCGGATCTGCCCGGAAATACCGGTAAGCTTACGCTCTGCCACATCTTCCGGTGTGTAGCCCAGCTTTTCCAGGAGTTTTTTTGCTGCGTCATAGCTTTCCGGATGGACACTGGTTGCGTCCAAAGGATTTTTGCCTCCTGTGATCCGTGTGAAACCTGCACACTGCTCAAAGGCTTTCGGACCAAGCTTTGCAACCTTAAGAAGCTCTCTTCTTGTCTGGAAACGGCCGTTTTCCTCACGGTAGGCTACAATATTCTTTGCGATGGCCTTGCTGATTCCGGAAATATACTCCAGAAGGGATGCAGATGCAGTATTCAGATCCACTCCGACCTTGTTTACACAATCTTCCACAACGCCGTTAAGGGCTTCTCCCAGCTTTTTCTGGTTCATATCATGCTGATACTGACCGACACCGATGGATTTCGGATCGATCTTTACAAGCTCTGCAAGCGGATCCTGTACACGTCTTGCGATGGATGCGGCGCTTCTCTGTCCAACATCGAAATTCGGGAATTCTTCCGTAGCAAGCTTGCTTGCGGAATATACAGAAGCACCTGCCTCGTTGGTGATAACATACTGGACCTTTTCAGGGATTTCCTTAAGAAGCTCCACGATGATCTGCTCGGATTCTCTGGATGCCGTTCCGTTTCCTACAGAGATCAGTGTCACATGATATTTGCTGATAAGATTTTTCAGGGTTTCCTTTGCGGCACGGATCTTGGTCTCATTGGTTGGTGCTGTGGGATAAATAACTGTGGTATCCAGAACCTTTCCGGTAGGATCTACCACTGCCAGCTTGCATCCGGTACGGAAGGCAGGGTCCCAGCCAAGAACTACCTGTCCTGCAATTGGAGGCTGCATGAGAAGCTGCTCCAGATTTTTGCCAAAGACATGGATGGCACCGTCCTCTGCTGCCTCTGTAAGGGCGCTTCGGATCTCACGCTCAATAGCCGGTCCGATGAGACGTTTATAGCTGTCCTCAATGGCTTCTTTCAGAACAGGTATAGTGTATGGATTATCGCGGACGATCACCTGTTTTTCAAGATAACGGATGATCTCTTCCTCAGGTGCAAGGATCTTCACAGTAAGGAATTTCTCTTTCTCACCACGGTTCAGAGCAAGGACACGATGACCTGCAAGCTTTTTCGCCGGCTCCTCAAAGTCATAATACATCTCGTATACAGACTGCTCCTTCTCATCTCTTGCGGTAGAACATATAGTTCCCTTATCCATTGTTCTCTTACGGATACTGATACGATAATCTGCTTCATCAGAAATGTGTTCTGCAATGATATCTCTGGCACCGCTGATGGCCTCTTCCACAGTTTTGACTTCTTTTTCCTCAGAAAGAAATGTTTTTGCCTCTTCTTCAAGAGGTTTCTTCGTCATCTGGAGAAGGATGATGTCGGCCAGCGGTCCCAGACCTTTTTCCCTGGCGATGATGGCACGTGTACGGCGCTTCGGGCGGTACGGACGGTAAAGATCCTCTACCACAACGAGTGTCTGCGCTGCCTCGATCTGTTTCTTCAGCTCCGGAGTCAGCTTGCCCTGCTCCTCGATGCTGCCCAGAACCTGAGCCTTTTTATCCTCAAGATTTCTTAAATAAGTAAGTCTCTCATTAAGATTACGAAGCTGTTCGTCGTTCAGTGTACCGGTTGCTTCCTTACGGTATCTGGAAATAAAAGGAATGGTGCAGCCTTCATCGATCAGCTTAACCGCTGCCTCGACCTGCCATTTCTCAACGTTCAATTCTCTGGTAATTACCTGAATAATATCCATTTTTATCTTTCTCCCGTTGTTTCAAATTTGCCTGAGGCTGCTTTTTCCTCTTTACACAGCTTCTGACATTTATCAAAGATCAATCTGTGCGATCACGTCCTTCAGAGCATTGGCGCTTGCATGAAGCTTCTCTGTCTCCTCCTCGGTCAGCGGAACACGAACGATACGTTTTACACCTTCCGGTCCGATAGAAGCCATGGTACTAAGACATACGTCTTCAACACCGTACTCTCCGTGAAGCATGGTTGATACACTGACTATTGTATCAGATGCTGCAAGAAGAAGCGAGCAAAGTCTGCAAACAGATACGGCTACCGCATAAAATGTAGCACCCTTCTTGGCGATCACAGTTGATCCTGAAGTATGAACATACTCCAGAACCTCTTCTCTGTCAAGTGGCTGCAGATCTTTCTGATCCTCATGAACGATCTTGTCAAACTCATCAAGGGTCGCACCTGCAACAAAGGCTCTGGACCACGGTACAAAGGAAGTATCTCCATGCTCTCCGAATACATAGGCGTGGATATTTTTCTCAGATACACCGTAGTGCTGAGAAAGTCTGCAGCGGAGACGGGCCGTATCCAGGGCGGTTCCGGAACCAAGGATCTGATTTTCCGGCAGTCCGGAAAGCTTTGCAAATGCATAAGTCATAATATCACATGGATTACTTACGATAATATAAAGCGCTTTGGGAGCCACCTTTACGATCTCCGGAGTAATACTCTTCATAATGTTGACGTTGGTCTGTGTCAGCTCGATGCGAGTCTGTCCCGGTTTTCTGGCAATACCGGAAGTGATGATCACAATGTCAGAATCTACAGCATCCGGGTAATCTCCTGCCACGATGGAGATCGGCTCACGGAAACTGGTTCCCTGCTCAATATCCATAACCTCACCTTCAGCCTTATCTTTGTTAATATCGATCAGAACGATCTCTGATGCAATACTCCTCTGTGATAAGGTATAAGCGATAGTTGCTCCTACACTTCCTGCTCCGATGATCGTAATTTTACTGCTCATATTTGTTCTCCTTTCAGCGTTGTTTGTCATTTTAATAACAACTTTAATTACACACATTCAAACATAACATAAAACATTGCCCTGTGCAATAAAAATTTTATTGTATTTCTCAGGTTAATCCCCGCTAATTTGCATTTCAAATTATTTAAACCGCTTATATTTTCTGATATTTTTCCTATTATTCTGTATACATTCCTGTTATTTTTTTATCGATTTATAGAAGCAATTTCAGAAACCTAGCAAAAAACCTCTGAACTTCAAAAAAAATCAAGAAGTCCAGAGGTTTCTTTCACCTCTTATTATTGGCTTAGATTCAGATGTTTATAGCTGCTCCAACGTTCACCCGGTTAATTCTTTGCCTGGGCAAGGGCTTTTTGTGCAGCGTCCAGGATCCCTTCGGAAGAATATGTGGCTCCGCTGACAGTATCGATCCCATCCGCCGACTGGTTTGCCATGATCTGAGAATAGATCGTGCTCCATGCAGGATCAAAAAATTCCGGTGTATCCTGATTTGTCTGCTCAATGGATGCGATCTGGCCTCCTGAGATCGTAATTGTCAGATATGTTTTTCCTCCATATCCAAAAGCCGAGCCTGTATACGTTCCATCTCTGTACATTCCCACCGGTTCCGGTGCTTCCGTTGGCTCCGGTGTTGCATCCGGCTCATCTGTCCCTGGTGTTGGAGTTACATTGGGGTTTTCAGGAACCGGCGTCACATCCGGGTCGTCCGGCTCCGGCGTCGGGGTTGCTGCCGGCGTCTCTGTTGGCTTCGGTGTGGCTGTTGGTTTCGGCGTTGCCGTAGGTTTCGGTGTAGCTGTTGGCTTTGGTATCGGTTTCTTTGTAGGAGTTGGTGTGGGTTTCTTTCCATACTCCGGATTAACCGCTTCTTTGAGGGCTTTTTTTACAGCATCCAGAATCCCGTTGGAGGAATAGGTTGCTCCGCTGACTGCATCAATATCATCCACAGAATCTGTACCGATGATCTGTTCCTCCAGCACGCTCCATGCTTTTTCAAAAAACTGCTCCGTGTCCGTATTTTCCTGTTTCAGGGCTTCGATCACGCCATCCTTGATGGTCACAATTACTTTCACGTCTCCATTGAAGCCCTTTGCCGAAGCTGTATATTTACCGTCCAGATATTTTTTGGGACTGTCCGGATCTTCCGGTTTCTTTGTAGGAGATGGTTTTTTTGTAGGTGACGGAGCTGATGTCGGAGTTGGTAAAGCAGTTGCCGCAGGTGTAGGGGTGACCTGCTGGCTGTTTCCATCTGCCACTGCCTGGGAGAGGGCATTCTGAACTGCCTGGATGATTCCGTTGGAGGAATAGGTTGCTCCACTGACTGCATCTACATTCGGTGTATTTCCGGCGATCATCCTGCTGATCACACCCTGAGCTGACGCAAAATACGACGAGGTTTCTCCAGATGCCTCCAGAATATCTATGGCTGCAATCTTTCCGCCGCTGATTGTTACTCTCACGTGGATCGTCCCGCCAAATCCGGTTCCGCTTCCTTCATACGTACCGTCCTTATATCCATCTGCCGGAACGCTTGCTACCGGTGTCTGCGTGGTTCCCTGTCCTGCGGCACCGGCATTGCTTTTTGCAGATTCGGAAACCTTTCTTGTACCTGAGCTTTTTTTCGCTGCTGTTTTTTTTGCACTTTTTTTCGATGAGCTTTTCTTTTTTGTTGTACTGTTTTTCTCAGCTGTGGCAGTTGTGCTGTCAGAAACAGTATTTTCTTTTTCATACCCGAGATATTTTTCCAGCTCTGAAGCGGACATTACGGTCGTCTCTGCCTGCCCGACTGCTTCTGTCTCTCCATCAGAGCCCTTCGCCTTTATGCCTGAAAACACAAGCGCCGCAATCACAGCAGCTGCAGGAACCAGCTTGGTCCAGGGTATCTTCGGAGTATTTTTTTCCTCCTGCTTTTTATCTTTCAGATCTTTTTCCATGCTTCCTTACTCTCTCCTCTTTTCTTGCGGCCTCTGTCAGACATTGCTCTTCAGAAATCAGCAGACCTCTGCCGCAGACATTGCTCTATGTCTGCGGCAGAGGCTCCCGGATATCTGTGCTCGCATTCGGTTCAACAGCGAAATTATTTAACTGTTACCACAAATTTCTTTGTAATTCCGTTGCATTTCACTGTGATCGTTGCTTTACCTTTTTTGATTCCCTTTACAACACCCTTGCTGTTTACAGCTGCAACTTTTTTATTGCTGCTTGTATATGTAACCTTGCCTGCAGGTGCTGCTTTGGATCTGATGGTTGTTGTTTTACCTTTTTTGATCGTTGCAGAAGATTTTACAAGACTGAATGCAGGATTCTTGACAACTACTTTGCAGGTTGTCTTCAGGGCTCCTGCCTTTGCTGTAATCGTAACGGTTCCTGCTTTGATTCCTTTTACAACACCTGTTTTACTGTTTACGGTTGCAACCTTTGTGTTGCTGCTTGTGTATTTTACAGTTGCAGATGGTGTTGCAGTTGCTTTTACAGTTGCTGTTTTTCCTTTGTAGATCGTTACGGAAGCCTTTGCGAATTTAATTTTAGAAGCTTTTACTGTTACCTTGCAGGTTGCTGTGGCATTTCCGACCTTTGCTGTAATAACTGCTGTTCCGGCTTTTACACCTTTAACAACACCCTTGCTGCTTACCGTTGCAACCTTTGTATTGCCGGACTCAAATGTCACTGTTGCATCGCTGTCATTTGTTGTTGCCTTAAGAGTCGTTGTTTTTCCTGTATATACAGCTGCTGCTGTCTTATCAAGTGTAACTGTTACCTTCTGAAGCTCTTTCTCTGCTCCCTGAAGATGTTCAAGTGCTTCATTTACCTCAGCCTGACTTGCATCTGTTTTTGCAAGAATGTCTTCTGCTTCCTGAAGCTCACCGGCAAAGGACTTCCAGGTTGCAATTGTGTAATCTGCCTCTGCCAGAGCCTTTGCAGCTTCCACTTCTGTTTTAAGACTTGTAAAATCAGTTGGCTCCATTGTAGGATTTACGATATTCTCTGCAGTTGCCTGGAAGCTGTAGGTATAGTCATTATATCCAAGAGCATACACTGTCAGTTTCCAGTATCCTGTTCCGTCTGTTCCTCCCGGAAGCTTGCAGCGTGCAGATTTTGTAAGTCCAAGTTGGATTCCCATTGCTTTATGCATCCAGTTATCTGCGGCAAACTTGGTCCCATAAGAAGCGAGGCATTTTGTATATGTGGAATCATCTCCATAATAATCCCAGCGTACAGCCTGCATATTTGCACCAAGATCGCCATAATTTCCATTGAGATCCACACGGAGGAATTCGCCGTAGCTTCCGCTTGCTGCTTTTACACTCGGCTTGATCCCTGTTGCTGTTTTTAACGCCTGATTCTTGATACCGGAAGCTGTTCCGTCTGATTTTCTTGCTGTAAATGTAAAGCCGTCACCATTTTTCTCCGCATATTTCAGACCATTTGTCTGTGCATTTACGTCTGCCACAAGGCCTTTGTAATACTGGAGATTGTTTTCACTGTATCCTCCGGAGAGCACAGCTCCATCCTGTACGACATTATACTTTTTGCAGAAATCTGCAAAATCTGCGGTCTTAACTGCTACCGGAACATATTTCAGACCATATATCTCATAATGACCCATCGTATAGGTTTTTCCATCTTCTGTTGTTATACTGCCTCTGTTCCATTTTACCTTGGAACCGTCTGTAAGATAAAGTGTGCTTCCTTTATCCTCCCAGTAGGATACGTCGAATCTGGTTCCGTCTTCAGCAATGATCGTAGCTTCTGTCTGATAGCTTCCTCTGTGAAGTCCATGATTTGCAGTCGCTCTTGTTACTGTATCAAAAGCTCCTGTATCAAACTCACTATGTGAATCCTTCTCTTCTGAAGAGCTTGTATCTCCAGCTGCATATACGCCTTCTGCTGCCCAGTACTCACCCCAGGTAAGTCCTGCATATACGTACTGATACTCGCCTGTCAGCTGGTCAGAATCGGAAAATGCTTCCGCCACTTCATCGCCTTCTGTGAAATCCTCTTCCCCTGTAGAGAACGGGTCTGCTTCCTCTGCTGTCTCATCCAGAGTCTCGACAGCTTCTGTATCTTCCTGCTGGATATCCTCTGTCTCGTCTGCAGCAGCTTCTGGCACTGCTGCATCCTCTGCTGCTTCTTCTGTTATGTCTGCAGCATCCTCTATAGCTTCTTCTGCTACAGCTTCAGTATCCTCTGCCGTTTCCTCTGTGCTAAAATCCTCCGTATCTCCTGCCTCTGCCTCGGAAACCACGGCTGCATCAAGATCAGATGCCATTACAGCGGTCGGAAAGGTTGTTGCTGCCACTGCAAGACTTAAAATGCATGGAGCTGTTTTTTTCAATAGATTCCACTTCTGCATTGCTTATTCCTCCTAAAAATATGATATATTTATAGAACCCTTTCCAGGTTTACTATCGCAAGTACTGCGGATATGAGCATTCCCCTCTGCCAAACAGTCATAAACCGGATCGCCGGGAGATCAGCTTCACTCTGCAATATCCTCCACACTATAGGAATCCGCAAGCAGGCTGAACCGCTCCTTCATCCCCTCAGTGAGATACACATGATGGTCTTCATCCACAAAAAGTCCGTCTGCACCGTAAGCTTTCAACAGCTGTGTCCCTTTTTCCACCCCCAGCACAAAACATGCTGTGGAAAGCGCATCTGCCTCCAGACCTGAGTCACAGACTACCGTTACCCCGGTCACTCCGCTTTCTGCCGGATAGCCGGTAGACGGGTCCATAATGTGGTGATACCTTACACCATTTTCGATAAAATATTTCTCATAATCTCCGGATGTGGAAAGAAATTCTGTACCATTTAAGGCAACCACACCAAGATAGTCATCCTCATTTTCAGCTCTGGGATCTGTCACTGCCACATTCCAGGAAGAACCATCCGGCTTGCTTCCGTAGGTCATGACACTGCTTCCTCCCAGATTCATAAGTGCTGCTGTTACATCCTTCTTTGTTTCCAGTTCTTTAAGGATCAAGTCACAGCCAATACCCTTTCCCGCTGCTCCAAGATCCAGAGAACAGCCCTCCTCCATGTTGACCGTATTTCCGTCAAGAAAAATCTTCTGATATCCGGAATCCTTCAGAACATTCTTAATTTCTGCTTCTTCCGGAATTTTCTGGTTTTCCCCTCCAATATCCCACAGGCGGATCAGCTTCCCGATGGTTGGGTCAAAGGCTCCGTCAGAATCCTCTGCGATCTTCAGAAGACGTTTCAGGTATCCGGAAAGCTCGTCGGAAATCTCCGTATCTTTTCCGCTGTCTGCATTCACCTTATAGATCTGGGACTTCTCATTGGTCCAGGAAAGAAGGTTCGTCTCCACATCTGTCAGCACAGCTGTCAGCTTACTGTTTATATCGTCACCTGTGGTATAGAGTGTTTCTGATACCACAGTATCCATTGCAAAATCTGTATCGGTATATGTCTGTACATCATTTTCCGAAGCAGCCATGCACAGCACAGGAAACAACACCGCAATTCCTGTAAATGTAGCTGCTGCCAGAAAAGTTTTCTTTTTCAGAGCCTGATATCTCATAGATCATTTTTCCTCAATTGTTCCAATGTGAATATTTTTTCTCGGGCATGCTGCGGCACATGCGTGGCAGCAAAGACATTCGCCGGATCTGCCTGTATCGCCGTCGATATCCAGATGAGCCGGACATCTTTTTTTACAGAGACCACATTTCGGCGGACATTTCTCACGGTTTCTCCGAAACAGTGCACCCGGATGGATTGGCATTAATGCAAAAACCGCTCCCATGGGACAGAGAAACTGGCAGAAAAACCTTTCCTGTGTACACATTCCCACAATGATCAGCACCAGGAGCACAATTCCCACCAGATATTTGCTGTTCGGGAGCCGTCCTGCCGTGAGCATGGAAAAAACATCCCACGGGCTGGTTCCCGTAAGCTTTCCGTATACACCTGTAAGGCAGGAAAGCAGGATCAGTGCCAGTACGATATATTTGACTTTCTGAAGCCCGTGAACCATTTTTTCGGAAAGAGCCGGTTTCTTTTTTTTGTGAAAGCATTTCATCCGGATCCAGGAAAAGCCTTCATATACGACATCTCCGAAAGATCCGAATGCACACGCATATCCGCAGAAATGTCTTCCGAAAAAGCAGGTAAAGATCAGAAGCACTGCCGTTACAGTCAGAAAGGAATTCCACTCCACCGGCTGACCGGCCGCAATGGCAAGAAAGATCGATTTGATACCTGCAAAGGCTGTAGAAAACAGAGACGGGGCGGCAATAAAAAATGCCAGCTGTATTCCCGCACGCATCAGCCTTACCTCCCGCTGTCTTTTTTTCATGAGTTTTCCGCCTTTCCAAGTGCCGCATCCACTGCGTTCAGGATTCCTGTGGAGCTGAACGTTGCTCCGGATACGGTATCCACATCTGTACTCTGAGCACTCAGGATGGAATCGATCACACTCTCTGCCTGTGAAAGATATGCACTGTCCTCACCTGGGGCGCTGACTACGTTGATGGATGTGATCTCATCACCGGTAAGTGTCACTTCCACCTGAATGGTCCCGCCGTATCCCTCAGCTTCTCCTGTATAGGTTCCATCTTTATATACATTATCGGAATCTGCGGTTGCTGTGTCCTCTGCGTCTGCATCGGATACATTGCCATCTAAAGTGTCTGTTGTTTTGTCATCGCCTGCTGTATCTGCATCACTGCTGCCTGATCCTGCAGATGCTATCTGATTCTGCATACGATTTACATAACTCGTCTCCAGCGCACTGAGAAGTTCATTCTGCTGCTCCTGAAGTGTATCTACCTTATCTGTCAGAGCCGCGATCTCTTTTTCATTTGCCTGGGCTTTCATGCTGCTGTTATAAAAAAGCACAGCCAGGATCACCAACAGTAAGGAGATCACTCTCATATAAAAATTCTGATTTTTCATCTCTTTTCTCCCTTGTATTTTTAACAATTCTGTAAATTGCTGCATCAGGCTCAGCTGTGCGAACATATATTGCTGCGTCAGATGCTCTCGATCTATTCCTTCAATCTGCGTATAACTGTCTTTTGGACAAATTATATAGTTTTTACCCATATACATAAATTAGTTTTGATTAATCTTTTTTGCAAAATTAGACGACGCTAACTTACAGTTAGGTATTATATCACCTGTTTTTTTTCTTGTCTACACTTTTGTTAGTAGTTTATAACTTTTTCCAATATGAATTTTTCTGTTTTATGTCTTTTATAAAAGAAAAATCATCGCCACTCCTCCCTTTCCGTTGGGAACAGCTGTATGAATTATGGTTAGATATCATTAACTTATGTTTGCCTTTTAATTTCGATTATGATATGATTTTTTCTGAATCTGTAACAGAAATGGAGATTTGTTTTGAAGAAAAAAGAATTGATTTTTATTGCCGGGATCCTGATTCTGGCTGGGGTTCTCTGGCTTGGTTTTCAGATTGCGGGGAAACGTTCCCATAATACGATCCGTATTACCGTTGACGGAAAAGAATTCGGAACCTATTCGCTTTCCCAGGACCAGATCATCCACATCGGAGACACCAATGTCTGCGAGATCAAAGATGGAAAAGTTACAATGATCGAAGCAACCTGCCCGGATCATTACTGTATGAAACAGAAGGCTGTGGACGAGCACGGCGGTTCCATCATCTGCCTTCCTAATAAGGTTGTGATAGAAGGGGAAAATACTGCAGAGGATTCGGATTCGGAGAGTTCGCCTAAAATTGATGCGGTGACATAAAATTTCCGGAGAATATGCGCAATGCGTGTTCTCCGTAGATTTTTCTCTGACAGATGGTATTCTGTCTGTGCTATTCCTGCAACGATATTCCTGCAACAAATGAAAGGATTTATTTATGAAACGAAAAACAGCTTATCTCGGATTATTTGCCGCAGTAGCGATCATTTTTGGATATGTGGAGTCTCTGGTCCCTGTATTTACAGGGATTCCGGGTATCAAGCTCGGGCTTGCAAACCTGGCGGTACTTTTTATACTGGACCGATATTCCTTTAAAGAAGCGGCTCTCGTGTCCGTTGTCAGAATCCTGGTGATCGGATTTATGTTTGGAAATCTGTTCAGTATTTTGTATAGTCTGGCTGGCGCTGCGCTTAGCCTGACTGTGATGGAGCTTTTGAAAAAACATTCCGGCTTCAGTCTGATCGGTATCAGTGTGGCCGGTGGTGTCACACATAATATCGGGCAGCTGATCGTTGCCATGATCGTGGTGAGCAATACGAGTTTGATGGTTTATGCACCGGCACTGCTGGTAGCAGGTGTCCTGGCGGGGATTCTCATAGGTGGGTTGACAAAGGAGGTTGTGGGACGACTTCCTTTGAATCTATAATTATGTGGTTTGCTTTTTGGATTATGGTTTTCACTTTTTTAAGTGAGGGGAAATTGTGTGGTTTGATTTTTTAGATTATAGTTTTCACTTTTTGAAGTGAGATAAATTGGGTAGTTTGATTTTTTGGGATTGTAGTTTTCACTTTTTGAAGTGAGAGGAAATTGGATGGTTTGATTTTTTTGGATTATAGTTTTCACTTTTTGAAGTGAGATAAATTGGATAGTTTGATTTTTGGG
>OJMH01002979.1_pt1 | contig 13230 bp, 16 predicted proteins | sample 1597111 | NCBI WGS metagenome assembly OJMH01 (sample SAMEA2452115, study PRJEB22498) | human gut metagenome | reverse complement strand
TCAAAAGTATCTACCTTGATAACATTGCCGCCGTTGCGGACAGCTTTGTTTGTAAGAATCGTGATAAACTTCGCGGGAGCACAGCGACTTAAAGATTTACCGAAACGCTTTTTCGTATGTGCCCTGCCGGTTTTAGCGTTAATTTTCGTCTCCTTGCTGCGTTTCTGCAATGCATTGTAGTCCATGTCTTCAACGATAAACTCATTACCGTGTTGCAGTAATTCATTGGCAAGGATATTGTGCTCCATCTTACGGATATCAGCTAAGCGGCGGTTCATGTCCCGCAATTTTGCACGCAGACGATAGTAGTGTTTGCTATACTTCCAGTCGCGCTTTTGCTTTTGACCGTGCTTGCGCTTCAATCGTTTTATCGTGCCATCCGGATTATAATATTTCGGATTCGTGGCGCGACGGGAACGGTCCATTGCTCGCATGGTGCATGTAATTTCGTTCACAAGGCTTTTAGCTTGCGCTCTTGCCGATGGCGCGAGCACCCTCAAATTGCAGATATCATTGCTGCTGATGGCGAGCGTCTGTGTGCCAATATCAAGGCCCACACGGCCTTGATTGACGGGATGCCTCATGACGCCGTTGCTATCGCATTTGACGGGAGGATACCCTTCCAAAACAAGTTGAGCATAATACTTCCACTTATTGCGAACCCATTTACGGGTGATACGGCAATACTTTACGCCGCATTTGAGGGCTTCCTGCTGATATCTTCCCGTCTGAGTGTTAGGATTACGCACCACAACGGGAAATTCATGGTCGCCATACACTATGCGCAAAGAGCCTTCCCCAATAGACAGTTTGACTTTCGCAACGGCAGCGACGATATCGGCTTCCATTTGCGGTATTACAGCATCAGGAAGAATGACCTTTTTATCATCTTCAGGGTCAGGCTGTCCGTATGCTTTATAGTATCGCTGCTCAATAGCCTTTTGCTTTTTATTTTTTGCTGACCTTATATTGCTCGTTGTGAGATTTGCCGGACGAAGCACAATGCCGGTGGCGTTATTCTTGCCAGAGATAGAAGTTACATCCTCAAGTTTTTTATAATGGACGGCCTTTCCTTTGCTGAAGAAAAAGCCTTCCCAAGCCGTCCAGACAACAGATGCAACTTTCTGTGCTACATGAGAGAGGATAGCAAAGTGCTTTGCGTACGGTTCAACCATTTTATGAAAAGCGCCTTCTGAAAAGCCGGAACTTTTAATCATTTCCTGGCGCTGCTTGAGGAGGACTTTCTGCTCCTTACTGTCGGGAGCGGCTTTCGCAATGGCAGCCATCAATTCACGATACTTGCGCGTCTTGCGCAGCTGATGCCACATTTTTGTAGTCGCACTCACAAGCTGATTGTAGATGACACCACACTTCTTAAACTCCTTATACAGATAGTCTTGCTCGTTGAGACTTATATCAAGAGGCAATGTCAATACAAATGATGGCGTGCTGTTCTTGCTCCCAAAAGCCATAAGTTACCCTCCTCTCGTTTTTTGTTCTTCAACATAGCGTTGAATCGTAGCGTTAGACACATCACCAGCTGTGCTTACAAAATAGCTGCGTGTCCACATTTGCATAACCGTGTCAGGAAAAAACTCTTGCTTGAGTATCCTGCCGGTGGTTCCTTTAATAATTTTCATGATTTCTGCAGCACTTAATGTAGGCGGAGCATTCACGAAAAGATGACAATGGTCGATATGACATTCCATCGCCAGTATCACAATGTCATTTTGCTCGCAGATTTGGGTTGTGAGCTCCTTGAACCGGGCTTCAAACCCATCTATCAGAAAGAGCTTTCTCCGATAGCGTGGGCAAAACACAAAGTGATAATTTATCATAGAAACGGTTGTTTTTGTGCGTCTGTAGTTTCTTTTCATGTATCTATTTTATCACAATTCAGACAAATTTATGTTACAGATATATGAACTTTATATCACAACATCGTCACATTACAATTATATTGGTAGATAAGAAGAAAACCATTATTGTCGGCCTATCATCCCACGGTTGAAACCGTGGGCTTTCCCAGCCTTCATTTTGTAAGTTTTGACATTTACTTTTTTAGGAGTAGCACCGGGTTTGGAAACAAGGACGGGCCGCTTCTCTTTCGGGATTTTTACCTCTTTGATTTCTGCGTTTTTTGATGCAAGATAATAAGCGGCAGAGACCGCGATACGAAGATACGGCTCAATACCGGCGTTGAATTCTCGCTGCTTTTGCAGCTCTTCCTCGCTGAGAACGGCACCTGGTACGTTTGAAACCGTGGCGTCATTGACAGTTGCAGAATCAGTTCCGTTCTGAAATGCCTGCTCGCGAGCATCATTGTTGCGCCGATAAGATTCAATCAGCTTTTTGCCGTTGAGACACCACTGCATGCACTGGCAAAGTTCGATGTTATCGACATTCGGGTTCGCCTTAAAAGGAACAATCAGGAAGAGCGTATCCACATCATTTGGCCCGTGGGAAGCATCGAATTCAATGTGTACGAACATCGCATCATGATGAGAGCCAGTGGGCAGATTCATGACAAAATCTCTGTATGGCAACCGCATCATAATGTCAGAATAAATAGGTGCGTCCTCAGTCTCAGCCAATGTTCTGAGAAACTCCGGCGCAAAATTATATACGGTTTTTGCTGCACGCCAATAGTTTGCAACGTATGCCATCGAGAACTGTGCGGCAAGCTCTCCATCCATCGCATTGGCAGCAATTTGACCATTTTGGATAAGGCGGTGCCCAAGCGGAATAAATTCACTTACATAGTAGTCATAGCCTTTATCCAGCAGCTTGTTGGCCCCAGAATTCGCAAGAAATTGACTGCTCTGCTCGGCATACCAGAGAGCACTGTTCACAATGATATTATCCACAATGCCACCTCACTGCCAGCATAATTTTATTGTTCCGTCAACAAAGAGAATCTGGCTGTACTTCTCACCGTCAAGAACGATGCAGCGGTCCTCTCCGTGTTTGTGAGCGCCGGTACAATACACAGTTTTGTTATTGATAGCCGGGATGGACGGTGCTTTTGCCAAAACCAGCTGACCGCGCATGGCGCAGATGTCGAGAAAAGAAATAATGTGGTCGCCCACCCTGGAAAACCTCCAATCTTGTTCACAGTGCTTTGATTTGGAAAGAGCCCTCGACATGCGGCAGCGGCTCGTTTGTCACTTTCAGAACGGAGCTATCTCGTTTCTCTGTCGTATATCGAATGGTTTTAAGAATCTCGTATGCCAGCTTGCTGTTGTAGGCAAGCCCTGCGTTGGAAATACCGAAGTTTCCGTTCCAGCCAATTCCCATCCTTTTGAGCTGCGGAATTAGAAGGTCACGGGCTTCGATGACGCCTGTTCCGTTCCAGCGTGCATCATGATACGCCTGAAAGTGCTGTTCATCGTTACCAGAAATATCGAGGGCTTCATAAATGACACCAAATTGACCCATTAGAATGCGAGAGTATGTATCCAACGCATTGGCAACGACTTTCCAGGAAGGAGTATCTAAGCCGATACTGTATTTATACGGAGCATCCTTTTCCGGCAGTTCCCGTGCATGATGCAGCATATCTTCCAGTATTTCGCTGCACTTGTCGGAATAGCTTTTAACAGGAGCCGTTACGTTGATAGCCGTCAGAGTAGCGCAAGCACTTGCAATGTCTGCCTCGCTTGCTCCATAAGCCTCTCCAACCTCTTTGCAGATAGAGGAAAAATCGTTGCTATAAAACGTTATCATGATGGCAAGAGCGTGCAGGATGAAAGAGTACTGCTTGCTCGTGAAATCAATGTACATACGGCAAAAATCCTTTCATTTTCTACACTTTAATTATACCGCGATTCGCAATTTCTCACAACGGAAAGCGTTAAATGGTAACAGTTTATACACATTCTTTTGCAATAGATGAATCAGTGGCAAATGAAGGCACTTTTGCTTCCTGGACAATTTTGTTGCTTTGCTGTATGATTAAAGTACAACAATTAGGGCAATACAAAAATCGATAACGGCGAGGTACTGACAAATGGACGCGACAATGCAGACGGTTCTCCGGCTCCATGAGCAAGGTATACCTAGAAGAACCATTGCCAAACGTGCAGGCATCTCATTGCAGAAAGTGCGCAAAATACTGATTACGGCCGGGGCCTGGTCAGATGAAACATCAGAAAAAATCGGGAAGCTGCGTGCGAACGGTATGTCAGTTCCTGAAATTGCAGAAGAATTGGGTGTAAAAACCAATACTGTTTGGAGCTATTTGCCATACAGCAAAGGCATGTATAATCAAGAATATCCGACCATTAACGCCATTCGAGTCCGAAATTCGAAGCGAAAAGCAAAAGAAAAAGCCCTCACCTGCACGGATACCGCACAGAATGAGGGCAGTGGCGCTTGCTGAAGGATTCGAACCTTCGGACAGTCTCCCATCGTCGGTTTTCTGGACCGATTTCATCAACCACTCGAACAAGCAAGCAGATGGCGCAGAGGGTGAGATTCGAACTCACATGCCGCGATTTCCGCGACGGCAGCTTAGCAAGCTGCTGCCCTACCGTTAGGCGACCTCTGCATAATGCACCTTTTAACGTAGGTGCGACGTAGTGACCCCTGGCAGACTCGAACTGCCGACTCCAGCTTGAGAGGCTGGCGACTTGGACCAACTTGTCGAAGGGGCCTTATGGTGTGTCGGACTGGATTCGAACCAGCGAACCGTAACGGAGCGGTTTTACAGACCGTTTGCTTTAACCACTTGCATACCGACACATAGAATGAGGTATAAAACCTCGATGGTGCTTCCGGCTGGATTCGAACCAGCTGCACGTGGCTCTTCAGACCACTGCTCTACCTGTTGAGCTACAGAAGCATGGTGACCCGTGTGGGTTTCGAACCCACAATAACCTCCGCCGTGAAAGGGCGGCAACTCTACCAATTCGTCCAACGGGCCATATATAGCCGCAATCCTGCGGCGAGGGTTTATGCGATGACAAGGATGTCATCAATTTTCGTATCGAGCATTGCTGCTAATATCACAAGGTTATCGATGGTGGGAAGCGCTGTTCCGGCTTGCCATTTAGCAACCGCCTGCGGAGACACACCGAGCATGTCTGCCACATCCTTCACCTTTATGCCTGCTGCCTTTCGCAGGGCCTTGATATTGGCACCTGTCTGCTGGATATCAATAGTAGGAACGTTCATTTTTCTTGCTGCCTTTCTGTATTGCAGGCAACAAAAAAGCTGCCTGCCGAAATCTCGACAAGCAGCTATGACATGCAGTTATCGCTTAGAAGACGCACCGCATCTGTACATGGTCTGTTTTTGCCTGTCGAGGAGTATGAGAAATAAAACTGCGTTCAAAGGACATGAACTCAGAATATTCGTAACTATACTCATACGACATGACATTAACAGTGTTGCACAGCATTTTAGGGTATCTCCTTTCGTTTTGTTCTGATATTATTATACCATGTTTTTGCACATCTGCAATCAACTTGTGGTTTAGTTTTTTGGTCTGTATACTCTCCAAAACAAAAAGCCGCCTCTTATGTGAGGACGGCTTTTCTTATTGTGGCAGGGGTAACACGACTCGAACATGCAACAAGCGGTTTTGGAGACCGCTGCTCTACCACTTGAGCTACACCCCTATATAGATACTCCAGCTGGGAGTCGAACCCAGAGTAAAACGGGACTTAAAGCCGCCGCGTTTGCCAGTTTCGCCACTGGAGCATATGGCGGGTTGTACAGGGTTTGAACCTGCGGCCCACGGATTAACGGTCCGTTGCTCTACCAGCTGAGCTAACAACCCATAAATGGCAGTTGTTGTACTGCCGGACATGGTACTCCCCGAGGGATTCGAACCCTCAAAACGGTGCGGTTTGAGCGCACTGTGTCTGCCAATTTCACCAGAGGAGCTTATGGCGGGCGTAGCAGGATTTGAACCTGCGACAAACGGATTAACGGTCCGCCGCTCTGCCTACTGAGCTATACACCCACAAAAGTGGCAGATAATGCTCTGCCGGGCATGGTGCGCTCGCGGGAAATCGAATCCCGAACACCCCGATTAAAAGTCGGGTACTCTACCGATTGAGTTACGAGCACTTGTCGCGCATCTTCCGTGCCTTGCTTATGGGAACACAGCTTTGAGGAATCTCACTTCCGATGCGCATGAAAGTGAGCGTTGGCCGAGAATGGTCGAGTCGAACAACCGTTGTCAGGGTCAAAGCCTGATGCCTTACCGTTTGGCGAATCCTCGAATATACATTATGTATAATAGCATACACTTTAATAAGCCTAGCTGGAATTCACTCCAGCGGCATTAGAGTGACCTGATTTTGATTTTCTGCATCAAAAAAGCACCCATCAGGCGTTGTGCGTCTGACAGGTGCTCATATCGTGCAGAGTATGGAAAACAGCCGATACTTGGATGATTTTATTCAACCATCACTGCACTATGATTTGCACAAACAGACAACACAAAACAGCCGAAGAGATTCCAATTGCTCCACAGCTTTTGCAATTTGTTCTGTTTGTTCATCATGGCAGCAAACATCGTGCAGTTTTCCTTTCATCAAATTCAGCGTCTTAATTATACAATATGTAAAAGCCAAAGTCAAGGCTTTTCGTAAAAATAATGGCAGGCCCGCGCTCATTGTTTGTCTGGCTTCCAAGCCACAATCCGCACTATCACATTCGAGAGCAGTACGTCCTCATACGAGCACAGTACGCCTAAAGCGTTAGCCATTCTGGACTCGTAGTCAGCCAAAGCCAGGTCGATAGGCACCGTGATTGCAGCAGAGTCATCTGGCGTTTCCAGAACGGAAGTCCTCGTGCTTTTCCTTTTGACGCTCCAGTTGTTTGCCAGCAAGTAGTCGTACAGTGCATACGGATTAACTGCGCTTATACCTTCTCTCGATGACAGTATCGTATATGCCCGCTTGTATTTTCTGGTTCTTTCCAAGTCCCTTTCAGTTGGAGTGTGAGGGAGCCTGGTTAAGTCCATATTGCTGCGCAGGTCCGAGAGCTTTACTTTGACAGCAATAGAATTTTGCTGAATATGCCAAAGATATTCAGCATACGATATACCCTTGCTATGGGTCAACGTACTCACAGCGTCAGCAACCTCTTTTGGAAACCCCGTTCTGATGTCTTCTATTGTAACGGACGTATCTTCGACTGTATCATGCAGAAATGCCACAGCCTCGGCTATTGGGTCACCTTTTACGCCTTCTGCTACAACCGTAACGTGCGCTTTGAAGTAATCCTTCCCAGCCTTGTCTTTTTGCCCAGCATGAGCCTTAACAGCCCAAGCTCTGGCTTTGGCAACCATCTCAATGTCAGACTGCTTCCACTCTAAAGGAATCGTAATGTTCACTTGTACGCTTGATTTTTTGCCAACTATATCACCTCATACATATATTATGTATGTATTCTGTGCCGTCAGTCAAACTGCTCAACGAATATTTTACAAAAAATCAAAAAGAGCCATTCATCCCACAGGCAAGCCTGCAGGTTTTCTGGCTCTCAATTATAACCCTATTCGATATAGCAATCTGTTGCCTTGTATTGCTCACAAAAACAAAAAAGCCGGGAAGTCCCGGCAAACATGGCGGCCAGAGTGGGATTCGAACCCACGGACGTTTGCGGCGTCGCTGGTTTTCAAGACCAGTTCCTTAAACCACTCGGACATCTGACCACAAAAGGATGGGGCGGGACCGAAATCCCGCCCCACAGCAAGGAGAAAAAACTATCGATTACCGTTAGTTAGAGGATGGCAAATTAGTGGATGCCCAGGGAAGCGGCATAAGCAGCTTCACGAGCGGCAACCTGTGCCTGCAGAGCAGCGATGGAAGCGGCATAAGCGGCTTCACGCTTTTCGGCAGCAGCCTGAGCTTCAGAGGTAGAAGCGTACTGGGGCTCGTTGCCAGCCAGAGTGCCAGCATAACCCTTGACGCCATCAGCGCCCTTGACAGTCAGAACTTCGTGACCACAATGGTCACAGACGTAAACGTTACCCTTGCGGGTCCAGTTGTGATAGCCACAGCTGGTGCAGACGGTGTACTCATTGCCCCAGGTGCCATTGGCAATAGCGGCGGCAATTTCACCGTGCTCAGAGACTTCAACGTTCTTGCGAGGAGCGGTCGGAGTAGTGGTGGTAGTACCGTTGCCCTTGTTGGAGCCGGTAGAAGTGTTGTCCTTACCGGTGTTGTCCTTATCGGGGGCCACTACGTCGCCCTTGTCATCGGGAGTGGTGGTGCCGCTGTCGCCGGTATTGTCGCCCTTGTTGTCATCCTTGCCGTCATCGGGAGTGGATGCAGAAGTGGCTTTCAGGGTCAGGACGTTGTCGTGGATGTCGTCGCCCAGGTAGTAGAACAGGCGGTCATGGTTCAGGCTCTTGCAGGATGCGGTGTAAGTATCGCCGGAATCGGTGGTCCAGGCTTCAACGCTCTGACCATCAACGCTGCCGGGGAAAGTGGCGGTGTCAGTTTCGGTCAGCACAGTGTTGCCGTCAATCTGATAGTTGATGGTGATGGAACGCGGATTACCTTCGGCCGCATAGCAGGAAGTGATGCCGTCAGCGGTGAACCACTGGTCAACTGCATCGTACGGCAGAGTGTCGCCGGGATAGTAGTTGTAGGTGTAGCTGCCGTGGCCCTGCAGGGTAATCCAGTAACCGTAGTCATACTGGCTTGCCGGGAACGTCATAGAGCCGCCCGGAGCCAGGTCCTGGGAAGAACCGTTGCTGAAAGAGAAATGATAGGTGTCGCCGGTGGCTGCGAATGCTGCGACAGGCAGACAAGTTGCCATCATACCGGCTGCTGCAATCCCTGCGATTGCTTTGATGATTTTCTGATTACTCATACTGTGTACTCCTTTGCTTTTTTGATTTTTTCGTCTATTTATCTGCATTTATTCAGATACCGGTTTGAAAGAAATCAGCCGCAGCTTTGCTGCGTTGCCCACCATCTGCCACGTGGAGGCTTTCTCATGGATGGTTGACGAAGCAGATATGTGCTTCGCCAGTGTCGCAACCGTCTTCGCCACTCGACACAATTTCGGTTTGAATTTATCCCCGTAAAATCGCATGTCCATGCTGCGCGGAGAGGATAAAATTCTTCGTGGTATGGTTTCGGAGTTCCGCGCCTGATTGGCCGTACTACACGCAATGCAGTACAATACCCCAGATACCTTTGGCGAAAGGAAGCGAAAGGGTGTCTGGATGGAGAAGGGAGATGGCCTCGAACCATCGATACCCTGCTTTGCGGCAGGTGCTTTATCCAGCTAAGCTATCCCTCCATGATGGCGGGTCAAGCCCGCCAAATAGCGTTACGCAAACTGGAAGTCGCCGTACTGAGTCACGGCGCGTTCCAGGCGCAGAGGAATGGTTTTTGTGCTCTTCTGAGTGATGTCTTCGCGTGCTACCTGAGCTTCACTCACGCCAGCCGCCTGCAGGACTTCATACAGATTGGAAGGACCAGTACCAGCATAACCGCAAGTCAAGCCATTAACCTGAAGTGTAAAGCCGTGCAGATGCGGTGCCAAGCCGGGCACGAAATCAAGTTCGACAATGACCTCATCGCTCTTATCGTTCACACGATTGACCGAGATGGCGCGGACGTTCTGATTGCCAAGCATCCCAATCAGCTTTTTGGCTGCTGCAGCGGTTTCTATGGTAGTCGTACCTTCAACATTGATAATTGCCTGTTCCATAGAATTCATCTCCTTCCTATTATCGCTTAATTTGGTGATGGGGCTTGATGGCAGGTTCGAACTGCCGACCTGCGCGTTACGAATGCGCTGCTCTACCAACTGAGCTAATCGAGCACGATAGGGTGTTTTATGCTGGTCACCCCTTGAGCGAGAAGCCAACTCGCATCCAGCACCATTCGGCAGCCACGCCGATAGATTCTGTATTGTACCCTCTTCACCGTTTTCCGGTCTTATTCGCGACTAACACCGGGACTTTCGAATACTTTCAGGCACAGCACCTGTTTGCCTATTCGTTTTGAGGCTGTCCATTAGCAATTCGACAGCGGACCACATGTGGACCATGCTCACCAAGTTTAACGTCGTGGCGTACGGTGACTGCGACGTGTGGAGCAAGTAGCGGGGGTCGAACCCGCGTCTCCGCCTTGGAGGGGCGGAGTATTAGCCGTTATACGATACCTGCATAAGATTGCGGGTGAACCCTCACTTAGCCCCGCCATGACATCCGTTTAGTAGGTCGTCATCCCCGGATGTCATCTTCACACCACCTGACAATCTTGCGAACCTCATCGTTGACGATACGCGAGAATCCAAGAAAGCGCTTGGGTGTTGGTCAACTTCGAATTTTGAGCCCTGTCGTTGATTCCCTGTCAAATCGGGTTAACGGTTGTCGTTGGGCTGTGTGTGAGACTGCGGCGAAACTTACCAGATGCCGCGCAGCAATCTCGCCTTTACGGCTGTGTCGCGTCTGGATGCGCCCCGACTTGACGGGGATGCTCGTACGTTTGCATGCTTCTAAGACATTCGTCAGCAGCCGCAAGAGCCGCTGTCCGCCACCCGCCACGAGGAGGCCGTCTTAATGGGTGGCGTGCTGTCCGCCAGATGTTGTGTATAGCATCGTATCATGTGACTTCGATACATCCAACGGATAGCGTCTGGAGCTGGAAATCGGACTTGAACCGATGACCGACTGATTACAAATCAGTTGCTCTACCAGCTGAGCTAAACCAGCAAATACAAACATTAGCCAGATGCCCGGAACACGGAAACATCTGTTGTCCACCGTCCGCCGCGTGGAGGCTGTTTGCTTGGACGGCTGGCGCGGAGTTACCCACGCCAAAGAAAGGAAGGATATTACTATGAAACGGATGATTTTCACGCTTCACCTGTGTCAGCTCAAATGAAGCCATGCGACCAAGATTGGGGAAAGGAAAACCTTGATGTCTCAGGAGCCGTTCCTCTTCCTGAGAACAATTGTATTATACCATATATGTGGTATCCGGTCAATGAAAAGACACAATATATAGTGTCTAAATTGTAAACAAACATTAAGATACCACTATATCTAGTGGTTGGGGCAAGCGCATCACAAATGCCTTGTGGTTCCGGCAGATTGCAGGAAATTCAGCAAATCTTTGGCCGAGCTGACCTGTGAAACCACTGCGCCGCTCTTAGCGTATAGGTCAGCAATGGAATCACCCTGTCCCCATTCGTCCCGTGGTTCGGCTTTCTTTTCAGTGACCTTCTTCTGTCGGAAACACCTCGTACACGCTGACATACAGCATCCCCGGCTTGTAGTCAGCGTACTCAACCGAGCGCTTTTGGTCGTATACTTTCACGTCTGAGTCATCGTCCGCCGTGAGCCAAAGATACTTGACGTGCTCAGCATAGCGCGGGTCTTCGATACGATAGCTCTGCCCCTCTTTGATTTTCAAATGACGTGCATTTGCTTGGGCACGCGAAAACTCAACGAATGCGCCGTAGTCGCCAATCACGATACGGTTGTACCCGCTGGTAATGACTGTGCCGTTACTGGTTTCGAGTTTGGTCGTACCACCGGATACGTTGCACCATTCTGGCAGAGCTTCTTTGAACTCTGCTCGCACATCCTTGAAAAAGGTACGCGGAATAGGCTTGTACTTGTATTCGTCGGCAAGCTGCTCTTGATATTTAAGCATCCGAGCGCCGGTTTCCGAGATTTTGTGCTTCATAATTATGGAGCAGGACACCCTATCTATAGCCGTAAGGCTTAGGTGGGGAGGAATGCGTTTCTTAGAAAAGACTAAGATACAGCATTTCCTGCTTACCTCCTTTCAACATTTAAATGATTTGTATCCATGCTCCCGCATGGCAAACAACTTGAACTTTGGAAATTGCTACGGACTTACTTTTCCCATTAGCAGGAATCAAAAGTCTTGTGCCTTTGTTATGGCACCCGCTTGTAATGTATGATTTACTTTTGAGACGCACAGTGTCGTATGGCTGAATTGCATAGCGCTGTCTTCTTATAGAGCGACGCCCCTTCGACACCTTTTTGCTGCGGTACTTGTGCAGGTCTTCAGAATCCTTTTTGTGATTACGGCTAATTCTGCCGTTAAAAAGTTCTTTACCTTTTGCTTTGTCACCGGTGCGGGTGTCGATATAAGTGGCATCGTAGAATTTTTCCAGCACACGATTGTTTCTGCATCGTTTTTGGTAATGTCCAAACTCGCAACGGTGTGCCGGGTGACAATTCCCCATTGCATACGCATCATTATTATGACTCTTTTCAAGATGAAGCGCGATACGCTTTTCTTTTGTCATTGCGCCATAAGTGACGGTGACAAAATCTTTTCCAAAAGCAGCATAGAGTTCATTGACAATTTGCCACCTAACGGTGTTCATAAAAGCCGCACCGGAAAGGTCGGCAAACTTTACATTTTCTCCGAAGCCATAAAGCTTACCACCTTTTTGATGGTTAGCTGGTGTATGGCACTTCTCGCATACTGTTATAAGCTCGCTGAGACTATTGCCATGGCGACCTTTCCAATAAAACATGTGATGCACGTGTAAAATCGCACCTTCGGTAGCTTTACGCCCACAAACCTTACAGACATAGTTATCGCGGTAAAATACCGCTTCCCGCAAGGTTGCCAAATTGTAGCGCGGGCCTTTCTGGTAGTCCGCTCCTTCCGGAATGGCTTTTCCCTCCTGAATTGCTTTTACAAGCATCGTATCGAAAGAGCCAACCTCAACCGTTGCATGAGTAATGGGCATTACTGCACAATACATCTTGACAACGTTGACATTGAGTTCTTTCTTATGCCTCAAAGAAGGAGCAAGCCAACCCTCGCTGCGCTTGCGGTTATCGAAACGCGGTTTACGGTAACGCAGTCTGTTTCTGCGTGTACGGCGATACTTACGACAACTGTCGTGGCAGGCTTTCTCATCCTGTAATGTATCATACTGCGCAGATACATACTCGTGAGATTGACTTTTCACACTGATGCCGATGTAGTTGTAGCCCACATCCTCGCAGATTTCGATGGGTTGTGTGTTTGTTTTGCTGTCATACAGCAGCTGGATGGTAAAAGGGTGATGCTTAACGATTTTAGCCTTTCCGTCTTTCAGAAGATGGCGTACCTTGCCAAGACGGAAGGTAGGCATTAAGCGTTCACCACTGTTGCTGAGAACACAAACGCAAGTGCTCATGCAAGATACTCCTTTCGTTAAATATTGACACCTCCCACGATTGAAATCGTGGGATTCCTGGGCGGCAGCTGCAAGGCT
>OJMH01002978.1_pt1 | contig 13232 bp, 16 predicted proteins | sample 1597111 | NCBI WGS metagenome assembly OJMH01 (sample SAMEA2452115, study PRJEB22498) | human gut metagenome | reverse complement strand
CACAGCGGCATATGGCGGGATCGCGTGCGCGCTGAGCATCAGGATGAACAGACGAAACACAAGGGCATGAGGATGTGATCAAACGACATCTTCTTGGTTCGGGATCGGGCACAGGGAGATGTTTTTTTTGTATCCTGAGCTCTGCCCTTGGTCATGGCACGCATGGGACGGCGCAAAAAGCAATGAAGATGGTTCAGGGCCGTGATATAATGAGGATAACGAGGATCATGATGAGCGAATGCGGACATCAGGAAATGGAGGAAACGAAGAAAAAACGATTATCTCGTTTATGGGGAGCGGGACTGGCCATGACGCTCGTGCTTGCGGGATGCCAGGGGAAAACAGGATCTGATGCTGAATATTGACATCTCCAGCAGCTCGCTGACTTTTCTCGATGTTTTCTCGATGAATGATGGCATCGTCAGAAGAGATGATGCGTTCAACATCAAGTAAGACAGCGTTTTGTCATGATGGAACGAACAAAAGAGAAAAAGGGGGAAGAAAGGATGAACAACGATAAGAAAGAGAAAGTCAGCTTTATCTGTTTTCTGATCGCTTCGATTTGTTTTTACTTTGTTGCGGTCGTAAACTTCATGGATGATCAGACCAATACGGCGGTAACGTATTTTTGCCTGGGATCAGCGTTCTTATGTTTATCGACTACGCATTTGAATAAGAACGGCAAAGGAAGATCATGATCAGGCTGTTGATGAAGGAAACGAATGGATCGAGGTGTTGATGGATGAAAAAGAAACAGCGGATGTTTACGGCTTTGGCGGTATCATTGCTGGCTGCCGGTCTGTTTGGCTGTGCTTCGACAGAGACAGAGAACGAGGCGGGCGGTATGCCTGCGAATCTGAAATTGATCGAAGAAGAAACCGTTTCTTCTAATGAAGCATATGTCGATGATGAAGCGGATATCGTAAATTATACGGTAGAGGTATATCAGGATGATGAATATGATATCTGGGTATATGCCTCATCGAATTCTGCGTTTTTTGAACCTGTGCAGCATGAATGGGCATACGATCAGGAAATCACAGCGTCGGATGTCCGCATCACGTGGACGACCATGATGGGCAATCCTGAGCCGACAGAGGATGACCAGCTCGCGATCGCCTATGTAGCTGTTTTGGCAGATGATGACGAGCAGTTGAAGATCAGCTTCGTGAATCAGGGCATCGAGGTGGTCGAAGGTGCCGTGGAAGGGAAGTAGCGCGTTTCAGGAAAACGGATGATCGATCAGCTTTTGATGACCCATAGATCACGATTGCTTATGCGGTGATGGTTCTGCATACATGTCAGATCGCAGCCGATGAGGCGGATGTGGTTTTGAGGGAAGAGTTCTTGACAATTGAATTTAAAGATATACAATACTAACAACAGAACCCACCACGCCTCTGATTTTATGCGCAACCCGGTGGGTCTTTTTCTTTTATGGCGTGTTTTTATGGGAGATGAGGTGGGTGGCATGGATACTGTTCTGCCCGAAGAAGCTGCAGATAAAATGAAAGCATTGCTGACAGCGTATAACGCAAAAGAAGAAAAGACTTTTGAAGAAAGCTTGGATTTCCATGTCAGGTTTGAGCAGATCCATCTGTTTCAGGACGGGAACGGTCGTGTGGGCGGGCTAATCTATGTTCAAGGAATGTTTGAAATATGATACCGTTCCTTTCATGATTGAGGATGACCTGAAGATGTTCTGCTACAGAAGTGATAAAAAAGTGTAATTTATATGTGACAGATCCTTCTTTTCCAGATTGGGGCAGAAGATCTTTCATTTATCAAATGCCGATAGGCGCAGAAATAGGGTGCAGATCACACCATTTTTGAAGCGTCCTGATAGACGAATTGTTAAAGCTTAACGGATAGAAGTGAGCGGAAAATCAATCGTAAAAAAATACGATTGATTTTCCGCTCGTTTTTGCGCATAATATAAGCGGTGGACTTGGAAAGGAGGCACGATGTATGCGTGAAACGAGAACAACAGAGTTCAAAGAAGAGATTACAAATACTTTTTTAAAAACAGTAAGTGCCTTTTCGAATTACGATGGCGGAGAGATTTTCTTTGGCATTGATGATAATGGTAATGTCAAAGGACTGACGGATGTAAAACAAGCATGCTTAGATATTGAAAACAAGATCAATGACAGCATCACTCCCCAGCCTGATTACACACTGGAGCTGCAGAATAATGAGAGAACGATAAAACTGACCATAAAAAGCGGGCTTCAAAAGCCATATTTATATCGATCAAAAGCATACAAACGAAATGATACCGCAACCATAGAGGTTGACAGACTGGAATTATCAAGACTGATTTTGGAAGGAAAAAATATTAGATTTGAAGAATTGCCTTGTGAAGATCATGAACTTACATTTGATACGCTAAGCCGAAAATTACAAGAAAGCATCCAGCTTGAAACTTTTAATCAGGATACCTTAAAAACGCTGAATTTATATAACAGCAGCGTTGGATACAATAATGCGGCTGGCATATTGGCAGATAAAAATGATTTTCCGGGAATTGATATGGTGAAATTCGGTGAAAACATCAGTGTGATCCATAAAAGAGCAACATTCGATCATATGTCCATTTTGACAGTATATGAAAAAGCAATTGAGGTATTTAAAGATTATTATCAATATGAAGAAATTCAAGGCGTCGACAGGAAAAAGGTAGAAAAAATTCCGGAGGCTGCCTTCAGAGAAGCCATTGCTAATGCATTGATTCATCGAGTGTGGGATGTGGAGTCACAAATAAAAGTTTCCATGTTTGATGACAGAATAGAAATCATTTCTCCGGGAGGGTTACCATCTGGAATAACGGAAGATGAGTATTTATCAGGAAAACTTTCAGTTTTGAGAAACCGAAATCTTGCAAATGTATTTTATAGATTGGGATTTGTTGAAATATTTGGTACGGGAATCACGCGAATAAAACAACTCTATGAAGAAGGATTAAAACAACCAGATTTTGAAGTGTCAGAAAATACGATTAAGATCGTACTCCCGGTTTTTGAGAAAGACCTGAATTTAACAGAAGATGAAAGGAAAATATATCAGATCTTAAGCAAGACAATGTTGAAACCCATCAGTGAAATTGTTCCTTACGTCGAGTTTGGCAAATCAAAGACAACAAAGTTATTGAAAGAAATGAGCGAAAAAGGTGTTGTGGAAATTGAAGGCAAGGGAAAAGGTACTAAGTACGTGATAAAATAACCATAATGATAAAACATAGTGGCTACAGAAAGATAGTGCCTCAAGTTTTCGTAACATTAGTTGTCTTTGAAGGAATACAAAACAGAAAAGCAATTGAGATTTCAAAGGAATACGATAAAGTGATTAGTGAATGATGTGAAAGATTTGATCCGGGAGAGTCAATGATATCTGCTGGATCTTTTTGCATTATTCCGATAAATGCTAAATATTATTCCTATAGCGTTGCTATTATTCCGATAATGGGGTATATTATTATCCAAGCGAGGTGAAATACTTATGTATATGTCAGCGAAACAAGCAGCAGAGAAATGGGGGATTTCAGACAGAAGAGTACGGATCTTATGCGCAGAAGGAAAGATCCCGGGAGTTATCCGTGAGGGACGTAGTTGGAAGATTCCGGAAGAGGCAAAGAAACCGGAGGATGGTCGATATAGGTCTGCGGGAAGTTCGTTAGAGTTGATTGACCGAAAGAAAGCAGAATTGGACACCAGGCGCCCATTGACAGAAGGAGAGGCAGAGCGTCTTACAGAAGAATTTGTGGTGGAGTATACCTATAATTCCAATGCGATCGAAGGGAATACGCTGACCTTGCGGGAAACAGATATGGTGCTGCGTGGTCTTACGATCGATCAAAAGCCTCTCAAAGACCATATGGAGGCGGTCGGACATAAAGAAGCTTTTTATTTTGTACAGGATCTGGTCAAGGAGCAGGTGCCATTATCAGAGAGTGTGATAAAGCAGATTCATTATCTGGTACTGGCGGATAAAAAAGATGACCGTGGGGTTTATAGAAGAGTTCCAGTAAGAATTATGGGGGCAAAACATGAACTGACACAGCCTTATCTCATTCAGCCTAAGATGGAGCAGTTGCTGGAAACTTACAGAAACAGCACCGAGCATACCATTCCCAGGCTCGCACGGCTCCATATTGAATTTGAAGGTATTCATCCGTTTATAGACGGTAATGGTCGTACGGGGCGGCTGCTTGTCAATCTGGAACTGATGAAAGCAGGATATCCACCGATTGATATTAAATTTACAGATCGGGTTGCCTACTATAATGCTTTTGATGAATATCATGTAAATCATAATCTGAATGCGATGGAAAAATTGTTTGCTGGGTATGTGAATACAAGGTTAGACAGCTATCTGGCAATGTTGGAAGAATGAAAATATTGTGGAGACGTGTGGGAATGTTTGGTTCAGAACATTTAGGTTTAGACGATGAATTGGATAAAATAGAGGGAGATTTGATTGTGTCCTAGATAGTGACAGTAGATTATTTTTATAATCTTATGTGTTTAAAGGTATCTGATGTTCCCGAATTCAAAGGTGCATATCAGCGAATAAATGATTACTTTAGTAAAATTGCGCCGCTTCTTAATGCTTCTGACTCAAAAGAGGACAAACTTTACAAAACAGCACTTAAACGATTTAAACCTTTAGAAATAAATGGAATAAATCTTGGGTTCTCCGAGAGTAAACATGGTGCAGCTTTAAATTAAAAAATGGTCATCAAGTTATAAAGGTGATAATGAGTATCCTGGAACAGCAATTTGGAAAACTGAAGATGGAAACCTATGTACAATCATATACGCAGACTTACTGATTTGTTTAAATAATAGACAATTTATGGTGAAAAGGAGAATGAACATAGAAATTTCTGCTCGCCATTTTGAATGATTGTTCCTGCCTGTCGATTGAGGTGCTCAATCAGGTATTATGCTTTCTAGTTTTTATGAAAAACAAAGGTTGCTATAAACGAAATGGCGCTATGTTGTCTCGAGATATGGGTTATAGTATACTATCGCAGTAGTAACTCCCCCCCCATTCTTATTACGTTTTTACTACTTTAAATCTTAGCAAATTAGGAGGACTTTAAAATTTGATACGAGTGCTTTTTATCTGCCATGGCAGTATCTTGAAGGATCTCGGAAAAGCCAGTAAAATCAATGGATTTACGGAGCAGAAGGGTATTTACTACACCATTTTGATTTGGGCTAGAGCCTTGATATGACAAAGAAAAATGTAGGCCAGATGAACTTTGTATTGTTGTAGAATTTTGTGGGGTATTTTGTTATGATATAAATTGGGTAGACGGTTTCTACCCAATTTAATAAGGAGAGTATTGCATGGAAAATATCGTGACAGATAATTTTTTTGACAGGATATTAGACATCCTTAAAAATGCTAGAAAACAGGCAAAAATGGCATTGAATATTTCTATGGTCTATTCCTACTACGAAGTAGGACGGGTGATTATAGAATAAGAGCAGAATGGGAAACAACGTGCTGAATATGGAAAAGCCATTCTTAAAGAATTATCAAAACGTTTGACAGAGAGCTTAGGAAAAGGGTTTTCTGTGGAGAATCTGAAATTGATGCGTAGATTCTATGTAGTATATTCTAAAGATCAAATTGGGCAGAAAGTGTCTACCCAATTTGAGAATTTGCCTGTAACAAGAGAAGGAAGAAAATTTTTTCTAAGTTTTTCACATTATGTTTTTCTTATGCGTATTCCTAATATAGACGAACGACATTTTTATGAAATTGAGGCGGCTCATAACGGATGGGGTATAAAGGAGCTGGAAAGGCAGTATGACAGTGCTTTATATGAACGACTATCATTAAGCAGGGATAAAGAGGGGATAGAGCGATTATCGACAGAAGGACAGATAATTGAAAGACCAGAAGATTTATTAAAAGATCCATATGTATTGGAGTTTACAGGTTTGCCAGAACTGTCAAAATATTCAGAAACAGATTTGGAAACGAAGATAATCGACCATTTGCAAGAGTTTTTGTTGGAATTGGGGAGAGGATTTACATTTGTTGGACGACAGGTAAGATTCACTTTTGAAGATGAACACTATAGAGTGGATTTAGTATTTTTTAATCGTCTGTTGCGTTGTTTTGTACTCTTTGATCTAAAGATTGGTCGATTAAAGCATCAGGACATAGGACAGATGCAGATGTATGTGAATTATTATGACCGAAAGGTAAAATTGGAAGATGAAAATCCGACAATAGGAATCCTGTTATGCAAAAATAAGAATGATGCTGTTGTTGAAATGACTTTGCCGGAAGATAACAGTCAGATATTTGCAAGCAAGTATTTGACAGTGTTGCCAAGCAAAGAGGAATTGAAGAAGTTAATGGAAAGTGAAGAGTAAACAGATTAGAGGTTAGGAGAAAATGATGAATGCGATAGCTATATTCAATAATAAGGGCGGTGTTGGAAAAACTACTTTGTTATGTAATTTTGCGTCTTATCTGCAAAAACGGTTGGAGAAAAAAGTATTGGTAATAGATGCGGATCCACAATGCAATACAACAACGTATGTATTGGATGAAGAACAATTTATTAATGTATACTACGAGCCTAAAGAATTTACGATTGCAGATATAATTCCTCCATTAGAAGATGGGAATGGCTATATTACTCAATTTGATGCAATAAGATCCACAAATTTTGGATTTGATTTAGTTCCTGGAAATCCTAAATTTGCATCATGTGAAGATTTTCTGGCCAGTGAATGGAAGGATGTAAAATCGAGCGATTTAAGAGGTATTAAATCCACAATGCTTTTTATTCACTTTTTGACGTTGTGTTCAGAATATGATTATGTATTGTTTGACATGGGACCATCATTGGGGGCTATTAATAGATCGATTTTGTTAGCCTCAGACTATTTTATTACACCGATGTCCACAGATGTTTTCAGTTTATTGGCGTTAGAGAACATAGGAACTTCAATTCTTAATTGGAGTAAAGCCTTTAATAAAGGGCTTGATGGGATGGAAGATTCTAAAAGAAAAAGTATAGAAAGTTTGAAAAATACTTGTGATATTAGATTTTTAGGATATGTGGAACAACAGTATATTATGAAAACTATAGGGGAAACGAAACGAGCAGTAAAAGCATATGAAGCAATTTTAAAAAAAATACCAGATGAAATACGGGAGAAAATTATTTTGCCAATAAATGGAGATGAAAGAAGTGATATTGAATATAAAATAGGCTCTATTCCCAATTTTTATAGTTTAGTACCTATGTCGCAGACAGCACATAAACCAATATTTGATTTGACAAATATTGATGGTGTAGTAGGTGCTCACTATCAAAAAGTGAAAGATTATGAAATACTAATGAAAGTGATTGTAGAGCAAACGTTGAGAAATATGGAGATACTAAAATGATAGATTGGCCGGAATATTTAATAGAAGCCATTGCAAGAAGAAAGAGTGTTTTGTTTTTGGGTTCAGGAATCTCGGCAAACTCTTGTAATGCTGCAGGAAAGCATCCGTTAACATGGGAAGCTTTTTTAAGAGATATATTGGAAAAAAGATCTACCAAGTTAGCAAGACAAAAAGAAGTTATCGAGCAAATGCTTAGTATAAATGATTATTTGACTGCCTGCGAGATTATTGTTGAAACGTTAGGTGACCATGATTTTGGAGAATTAGCAGCGAATGAGTTTAGACGCCCCGGATATAAACCAAGTGATATTCATGAAGCTGTTTATAGACTCGACTCAAGATTAGTGTTAACACCTAATATTGACAAAATTTATGAGCAATATGCCATGAACGCATCCCATTCTACTGTAGTTGCAAAATCGTATTATGAAGATGATATTGCAAAGTATTTAAGAACGGATGACTTCCTCATTATCAGAGTACATGGATACGTTGATGACGTATCAAAAATAATTTTTACTCACAGACAATATAGTGAAGCACGTTGTAAGTATGCATCATTTTATCATATATTGGATGCTTTGATGCTTACACATACTTTTATATTTCTAGGATGTGGGATAAGTGATCCGGATATTCAATTAATATTAGAGAACATGAATTTTTTGTATCCTGGGTGCTTGCCTCATTATTTTGTTGCGGCAAAAGATACATATTCCAAAGAGATTGAGTTAAGCTTGTTGCATAATAGAAATCTAGAACTTTTAACATATGACAATCCTGATGGAACACACCAACAGTTACTGGATGAATTAAAAGGATTGATAAATAGAGTTGAGGAAAAAAGAGAGGAAATATCAGCTAAAAGTATTTGGTGATATTTTACTACACCATTCGCCCGTGGATCTGCGTAAATTTACGAAGAATAACGTAGGTTTGTGGCAAAACATAAAAATTGAAAAAGCGCCGGAAAGCCCGTAATATCAATGGTTTGAAGGCGTACGAAGGGATATAAAAGATATGATTAAAATACTATTCGTTTGTTATGGCAATATCTGCCGCAGCCCGATGGCCGAATTTGTGATGAAGGATCTGATCAGACAGGCGGGCATGACGGATGAATTTGCCATTGCCTCTGCGGCGACGAGCAGAGAAGAGATCGGCAATCCGGTGCATCATGGCACCAGAAACAGACTGGCGCGCGAAGGCATATCCGTGGAAGGAAAGCGGGCGCGGCAGATGACGAAGGCAGATTATGCGCATTATGATCTGCTGATCGGCATGGAGAGCGCGAACATCCGCAGCATGATGCGCATTGCTGGCGGAGATGTCGATCATAAGATGTATCGCTTGCTGGATTTTACCGATCATCCCCGGGACATCGCGGATCCCTGGTATACCGGTGATTTTGATTCCACCTATGCGGATGTGCTGGCCGGATGCAGGGGATTGCTGGAGCGATGCATGGAAGAACATGACTTTCCCAAAAGGTAGTGTGCTTTGCGTAAATATCTGCTATAATGACTTTTACATGGAAGACGGGGGATGGGAGTATGAAATTACTGGAAGAACGGATCCGGAAAGACGGTGTGGTCAAGCCGGGCAATGTCCTGAAAGTGGACAGCTTTTTGAATCATCAGATGGATGTCATCTTCTTCAATGAGATGGCCAAGGAATTTAAGCGCCTGTATGAAGGTGTGCCGATCAACAAGATCCTGACCATTGAGGCGAGCGGGATCGGCATTGCCATCATGGCTGGTCTGCATCTGGAAGTGCCGGTGGTCTTTGCCAAAAAGTCACGTTCCAGCAATATCTCAGATCAGGTGTATCACACGGTGATTCATTCCTATACGCATAACAATGACAATGATGTCGTGGTCAGCAAACAGTATCTGAATGAGGATGATCATATCCTGATCATCGATGACTTCCTGGCTAACGGCTGTGCGCTGGAAGGGCTCATCGACCTGGTGCATCAGGCCAATGCGACGGTGGAAGGCATCGGCATCGCGGTGGAAAAAGGATTCCAGGAAGGCGGAGACCGGCTGCGCAAGGCGGGCTACCGAGTGGAATCGCTGGCCATCGTGGACAGCATGGATCCGGAAACGGGCGAAATTACATTCCGCAGCAGTGAGGACTGACTGCGGATTTCTTTTTGCTTGCCGGCCTTGGCGTGTTTGCGTATGTTCCTCAACCTTGGTATAATGAATACAGCGTAGATATCAATGGGATGCAAAAGCATCTGGTTTGGATATTGCGGCCTGTTTCGAATGGATATAATATATAAGGAAAGCAGCCGATGGTGGAAAAGAAATGAAGGTGATGCGATGAAACAGGGAAAGAAGTATGCGTTGAATCTGCTTTTGATCATCATCGTCACCGTATTTGCGGTATGGTTTGCCTTGAAGGACAATTATGAGGAGGTCCTGCGGCTCATCTCGGAGATGCCGTGGTATTTCCTGTTGATCATCATGGCATGGGGCATCATCTACACGCTGGTCATCGGATGGATCTATAAGGTGCTGGGCCGGCGGTATCGGAAAGACTATCGGTTCATTCACGGCGCGGTCATCGCGTTCGTGGGCAGCTTTTTTTCGGGCATCACGCCCAGCGCCACCGGCGGTCAGTTCGCGCAGGCCTATATCCTGAAAAAGCAGGGGATCAAGATCAGCGACGGCGCGTCGCTGCTGTGGGCGGACTTCATCGTGTATCAGACCACGATGATGGTCTATGTCACGGTGCTCTTCTTGCTTAAGTTTGGCTATTACAGCGCGCAGAGCGGCTGGTTCAATCTGATCCTGGTCGGATATCTGATCAACCTGGCCGTCATCGCGGCATTGTATACGATGGCGCTGTTCCCTAAAGTGTATGTGAAGCTGAGCGCAGTCGTGGTCAATCTGCTGGCGAAGCTGCATCTGATCAAAGATCGCGAAAAGACGCTTGAGGGGTGGAACCTTCAGCTTGCCAGCTTTACCAGCGAGATCAAGAAACTGACGAAGGACAAAAAGATGATCGTCAAGACGAGTGCTATCAATGTGCTGCGGATGACGCTGCAGTTTTCTCTGCCCTATTTCATCGCATTGATGATGGGCATTTCGCTGCAGCCAGGACAGCTGCTGGATGTGATCGCGCTTTCCAGCTTTGTCATGATGGCCAACAGCTTTATCCCGATCCCGGGCGCCAGCGGCGGTACCGAGGTGGTGTTCACGCTCATGTTCAGCGGCATGCTGGGGGCAGGGACCGGCGCGGTCATGATCCTCTGGCGGTTCTCCACCTATCATCTGGTGATGATCGTCGGCGCTGCCGTATTCGTGCTGGCCAAGCGCTATTATGACAGGAAAAAGCTGAAGGAAGATGAAATCGGCATTCAGAATGAGGAGGTGCTGTGATGCGGATCGGTATTTTTACGGATACATATACACCGGATATCAACGGGGTCGTTTCCTCGGTCGTGACGCTGCAGAGAGGACTGGAAGCAGCTGGCCATGATGTATATATCGTGACGGGACAGAAGAATTCTCTGCATGCGCATCGGGAAGGCAATGTGATCCGCATGCCCGGGGTAGAGCTGAAAAAGCTGTATGGCTATACGCTGAGCACGCCTTATCATTTTGAGGTGAAAAAAGAAGTGGAAGACCTGCATCTGGATGTCATCCATGTCCAGCAGGAATTCTCCGTAGGGATCTTCGGACGCATACTGGGACATAATCTGCATATCCCGGTCGTCTATACTTATCATACGCTGTATGAGGACTATACGCATTATGTGAATTTCTTTGATCTGAACAGTGTGGAAAAGATCAGCAAGAAGGCGGTCCATTCGCTTTCCCGCTATCTGTGCAATTCGGTTTCCGGCATCATCGCGCCCAGTGAAAAGACGAGGGAAAAGCTGCTGGGCTATGGCGTGACGCGTCCGATCTATGTGATCCCGACCGGATTGGATCTGGACAGCTTTGCGCATGAACGCGTATCCGGCGAGCTGTGCGCGCAGGTGCGGGAGCGCCATGGCATCCGCGCAAAAGAGCGCATCATCACTTATCTGGGCCGGATCGCTTCGGAAAAGAGCATCGACATGATCGTCAGCGGCGCTGCGCTGATCCGCAATCCCGACTGCCGGATCATGATCGTGGGCGGCGGCCCTTCGCTGGATGAGCTGAAGCAGCAGGCGCAGCGAGAAGGGATCAGCGACCGCATCATCTTCACCGGACCTGTTCCGCCTCAGGAAGTTCCTGCATATTATGCCATCAGCGAGGCATTCGTCAGTGCGTCTACCTCTGAGACGCAGGGCATGACGTTCATCGAGGCGCTGGCCGGCGGACTGCCGATCTTCGCCCGCCCTGACGAAGTGCTGGAAGGCCTCGTCGAGGAAGACGTGACAGGCTTTTACTTCACGGATCCCCAGGAGCTTGCCGCCAAGGCAGATGCGTTCCTGGAGATGGATGAAGAGCGCGTGAACAAGATGCGTCAGGCCGCGGTCGAGCGAAGCGTGCAGTATGACATGCATACGTTTGCCAGCAAAGTATTGACCGTATACCAGATGGTGATCGACGGCTATCATGAAGATTATGAGGTTACCAAGATCAGGGTGCTGGACGATATGGTGCGGGTGACGCTGGACAATGATTCGCTGGATGAGCCGTTGCGCCTGTATATGACGATCGAAGATTATTTCAGGTATAAAGTAACGGTGCACAGCTTCATGGACGGCTCTTATGTCGCCTCTTTGCTGGAACAGCAGGAGGTCTATAAGGCGACGCGCAGCGCGCTGCGCCGGCTTTCTTCACGGGATTATACCTGTATGGAGATGCGCCGTTATCTGATCCGGAACAAAGAGCTGAGCGAAGAAGAGGCAGAGACGGTCATCGCGGATCTGAAAGCGCGGGGCTTGCTGGATGATGCGCGTTACGCGATGGATAAGACGGCGTATTATGCGCAAAACGGCTATGGTCGCAGCAAGATCATGCGCACGCTGCTGAAAAAAGGCATCGACCGGGAGAGCGCAGAAGCTGCGCTGGCACAGCTCGGCGATGAAGATGAAGAAGAGATGGCATTGGTCTTTGCCCAGAAGCTGCTGGGCGGGATCAAGGACCGCTCAAAGAAGATGAAGAAACAGATGATCGTCGCCCGGCTGATGGCGCAGGGCTACAGCGGCGAGCTTGCCCGCCGGACCGCTGAGCAGCTGGAGCTGGACGATGATGAAGAAAGCGAGGCCTTGGACAAGACGATCGCCAAGGCGCTGCGCCTGTATGCCTCACGCGTTGAAGACAGCCGCCTGCAGCAGAAGATCGTCGCCTATTGCCTGCAGAAGGGCTTTCCTTCAGATATGGTGAGACAGAGACTGGAAGAACGGGAGTGGAACGACAATGAATAGATTACTCAGGGAACTGATCGACGGGGACCGCGGGACCATCCGCGTACTGCTCAGCAGCTGCAGCAGGGGCGTTACGGCCAAGGGCGCCCCATATCTTTCGTTTACGCTGCAGGATAAGAGCGGGACGATGGATGCGAAATACTGGAACGTTTCCGAAGAGCTGCTCGATCTGTACGAACCAGGCATGATCGTGGATGCGATGGGAGATGTGCTCAGCCACAATCATCAGCTGCAGTTTCGCGTCAAGCAGATGGATATCGTGGAAGAGGATGTCAGCGTATATGATTTCGTGCAGGAAGGGCCGATCCCTGCGGATCAGATGAAGCGGGAGATCGAACAGACGCTGTCGCAGATCCAGAATGATACGCTGTCGCTGATCATCCAGGCTGTCTATGAGCGATATGGCCATGACTTTTTCGAATATCCGGCCGCTACCCGC
>OJMH01002975.1_pt1 | contig 13235 bp, 9 predicted proteins | sample 1597111 | NCBI WGS metagenome assembly OJMH01 (sample SAMEA2452115, study PRJEB22498) | human gut metagenome | reverse complement strand
GCCCCGTTCGCAAAGTGCCCGGCGCAAACCGGGCTCCTGCACGACGGCCAGCCGCCAGGGCTGCCGGTTGCAGGCCGACGGAGCCAGCCGGACCGCCTCCAAACAATACGCAATCATCTCTTCCGGCACCGGGTCCGGACGATAACCGCGACAACTGTAGCGGTCGCGCACCAATTCGCCAAAACAATCTTTCCGTTCCAACTTTTCTCCTCCCCAAGTTCAACCTTCACCGTCATTCCAGACAAAAACGCTGCGGCATCCGAACAGACACCGCAGCGCCGACCTCCAGTCAACAATCACCGGGCAATCGTCAGTCGAGATAGCGGATGTCCACCACTTTCAACTCGTTGTTGGAAGGATTGCGAACGACCGTCGCCAGCAGCCGCACTTCCCCGGTAATTTCATCATAATAGACATCGTTTTTCGCATCGTAATCGAAGGTGCCCAGCACACACCCACGGGTACGCTCCCGCCCGGTTCGGTCAAAGCGTGTGACATCGATCGGACGGCCGTAAATGCCGCCGACGTCGAGGATGGACTGCGCCACCACCAGAACCTGGAATTCAGTCGGCAATTCGCCGGTCTGCACCAATCCCATCACCTTGACGACGCTTTCCTCTTGCTCTTTGTCGTTGTCGCCCTGCCAGTAATCCCTGAGCGTCTCATCGGTCGCCTCGCCGTTGGAATCTTTCAATTTCATCGCCAAAAGCCCGGAAGGATTCAACAGGAACTGCCGGCCGGCGTAACTGCAGGTAAATACGGTTTTGTTGTCGACGTTGTCCCCGCGTTGGAAATCATCCTCATCCTTGATCAGGGAAACCAGAGAAACCGCAAACTCCCGGCCTTTTTCATTCTTGCTGTCGTTCTTCAGAACATCTTTGAACAAAGCCTGATAGAGATACGGCGTCATATCCGCATATTTCTCCACGTCATCGCCGTCGTAAAGCCGGCCGCCACTCGCCCAGGCAGTGCCATATTTGTCTTCCATCGTAAAAATCTTCTCTTTATCATCCCGTTCGGCATACAGCACCGGCGCCGGGAAATCGATGGACAGGCGCTTTTTGCTACCGCCCAGCGTCACCTGGTCCAGCAAAGCGCCATCACCGTCCTCATAGGCAACGCCTTTGAAACTGCCGCCGTCACTCTGGTAATTGAAATCCGGTTTGTAATAATCCGCACCAATTCCGGAGCCTTTCAAATTGATCGTCTGCCAGGGCGCGCCCCGGCTGATCCGTCCCAGCAGCACCAGGTCATCGATCTTACCGTTCGCCGGCCATTCTCCCGACGAGGAATTTTCCAGCGATTTCTGCATCGACCTGAACTCGTCTCTGGCCGCGTCGTCTGACAACGCGAACCAGTTATTCAGCTTGCCGATGGAATGCTGATTGCTGACCTCAAAAGATGCATTGTCCAACGTCGCAACCACGTCACTGCGCATATCTCCCCAGTCTCCCGGATTCAAGTTCTGCCGGGCATCCTTGGCTTCACAGGAAATCAGACGCGGCTGCATGGAAATTTCCGAACTGCCGGTAAAATAATGTTCCAGATTGCGATAATAATCATCCGTCAGATTCACCCATGCCGTCGTCTGGCGATTGATTTTGGCAGCATCCACGCCCACGCCGGCTTCATTGTCCGCATCACCGACCGTCCGCCGCAAAATCGCATTGTCCAATTTCAGCGAACAGCTCATCGACAAAATCGGCAACGGGCTCCAATCGCCCGAGGTATCCTGGACGAATTCCTGAGAAATAACTTTATCCAAACTGGTAGTTCCGGTTTCGATATTATAATACCCATAGGGATGATCGCCGGCTACCCAGTTTGTAAAGTCCTTCGCCTCAAAGCGCAGCTCCTTGGTTTCATTTTTCCCGCCCAAATTGGCGGTGACGGTCAGCGTGCCGGAAAGCTGTAAATCATAGGTTCCGGTGGACGCCCGGAAATAGTCGCATAATTCTCCGATAATCCGCAGAGTTTCAATCCGGGCAGTCACTTCATAACTTACCCCTTCGTCCGTTTCGTTCTTCTTGATTTTCAACGCGGGAACGATATCCATCCGGAATTCACTGATATAGGGAGTCTTCTCGTTGCCGGTATAGCTCGGCATATTGGTCAATGACCAACTTGCCGGCGCAATATTGCTGTGCGGCGTGTTGTCTTCGTCGGTGAAGTCGAGGAAATTAGCCACCACCTGGCGCCGGAAATCGGCCAAACTGTCAAACGATCCCTTATCGTCGCCGATCATCCGGAAAAACTGGATGACATTGCGGTCCGCCGGATTGTTGTGGTCGTTGTCGACGTCCTCCTTCTCTCCTTTGTGAATCGGCTCCGCGGTCAGAAACTGTTCGACACACTGCCCGGAATTCGAACCGCTGCATCGATGCGGCTTGCTCAGATTATAACGCTTGAAAAAACGTTCGTCATCCTTCTTCCATTGCGACGAACTGCCGTCGGCATAGAAGTAATATTTCTGCGGCGTCTCCTGCTGATGAAAGCCGAGATAACTCCAGAGATTCCCCCGCACCGCGTCGTATTGGGCAATTTGCTCATTCAGCTTCTCTTCCGAAACATTTTCATTGATCAATCCTTCGTCCACCAGCGAAGCCACGGCCAACATCTGCTCCAAGCCGCTGTTCTGCTTCGTAAATTTCTCAAGATCGACAAATGCCGTGCCGCGCCATTTGAAACTGTCGTCCAGCTCATCCAAATCGATCGCTTTGCCGTCGGCGTCTTCCTCCACTTTAAAAACCGATAAATCAAGCTCTTTCAACGATTTTCCCTGCCGGGAGGCGGAGCCGGCCATCTCTTCCAAATCCACCTTGACGGTCGTCGGCAAAACCAGATAGGCAATCCGACCGATAATCGGACTGTCATTGCGGTCACCCGTTTTAATGTAGCTATAACTGAACCGGCTGTCGTTGTCCGCGTTGCGTTTGAAAGCATCCCCGACGCTCAAATCTTCTTCCTCGAAGGAATAGACGGTACGATCCCCCACTTTCAATTTGAAGGCGTCGAGAAAACGGGCGTAATCCGGATTGGCTTTGCGGTTATCTTCCAGTTTTCCACGGTCCTCGCCGCTCCAACCCCATTTCGTATAATTGTAACCGACCGACATGTCGGAATTCCAGTCCGCCGTATAAGCATAATAAAAATCCCGCGGCATAACCGGAAATTCAGTACCTTCGCTCATCACCTTCAGGGTCGCCAGAGCACGAGTCAACCCCGCTTCCGCCAAATATTTGGCCTGGGTACGGGCATTGTTGTTCGCGGCAATTTTGCGCTCCACCAGCGAATTGGCGGCAAACCCCAACGCCAGGAACATCAGCAAAGTCAAGAAGCCGAGCGCGAAGATCAACGCGATTCCCTCTTCCCCACGCCATTTTACAATATTTTTCATCTTACATCCTCTGCATAGTTGCTTCATTACCGCTGTTTCCAATAGACTGTCCGGCTATAGGTTTGCTCGCGCGACACCAGAAATGCCGCCGCTTTCGTCTCATCCTCCTGGCTCCCGGCCCGTTCCACCATCGTCTTCCAGCGCCGGAAATCCGCTTCGCTCAACAACGACAACTCAACCCGCAGCGCTTCCGGGCGGGAATCCCAATAATCGATCGCATTGCTGTAGCCGGACGGCACGTCTTTCAAATTGGCATTGGTTTTGGCCGGATCCACCTCTTCCCAGACGTCATCGTCCTCATTCCATTTCAAAGGCACAAAATTCAGGTTGGTGATGAAAGGCACCACTTCATAGGTTTCACCGTTGATGGCCCGATCCTTGTCTCGCACGTTGAAAAACTGGGTCTGATCCTCGGCGGAAATGCCGTCTTCCTTGACGAAGATATTCGGTTCGAGGACATTATCGCCGATCGCGCTGATCATCAGATAATTGTTGATGTCATAGACATCCTCCTCCCCGTCGTCGTCCAACCCCTCGAACCAGGTATCCACCCAGAACAGCACCAGATAAGTGTTGGAACGGGCATCCTGATAAATTTTGCTCGGCGCATTGGTGACGAACCCGATCCGGTTGTTCATGATCTGCCCGTCCCTGGAACGGATGATGAAAAACGGCAGTTTGCTGCCCTGGGTAACCACGTTGTCCAGCATGCCGGTAATCAAATCCAGCGCCACCCGGGCATCGCTCGCCCGGGTCATTTTCCGATCCGCGTTGACCCACAATACCTGGGCGCTGTTGAAAAACTGCACCGTCATCAACAGCAGCACGGAGAACACCCCCATCGCCACCATCAGTTCAACCAGCGTGAACCAACGGCATCTGCGTAAATTTTTACCGTATTTCATGACCATTCCTACTGATTGAAGTATTCAAAATAATAGACCCTTTTTTCCCGGTTCTTATAAGGTTTCTCCGCCGGCCAGCTCACTTCGACAAAAATACCGGCGCCATATTGATAATCCAGGTAATCGGTCGTATAGTTTTCCACCTTCAAGCCGCTGATCTTCTCCGTCCACACCCGGATAATCGCATCGAAATCGAGGCTGTAGTTGCCGACATCGTCATAAGTGACCTTCCAGAAACGGTAAATTCCCTGCTGGTCATAATCCCCGGCAAACAGATAATTTTTAATCGGCTCAACCTGCAGCGGATCTTTTTCATGCTCTTTCCAGGCACCGTCAATTGCCTTTTCCGCCCCGTCGATATCCCAACCATTCATCATCTCGGAGCGCTTTTCCGTGAAGAACGCATTCGGAGCATCGGCGTCGATCAGCACCTTCAAAAATTCATTGTTATAACTGCCGTTCCGTTTCGCCTTATCCAACCGTCCCCGCAGATACGGGATAAAGCTGTCGGCAATGTCGCCGGCCAGATTGTCGCCCACCGCATTGCTCGTCGCATTCAATCCAACCGGGAACAATACCATGATCGCCGAAATTCCCAGCACCAACACCGCGATGGCCAGCGCCACCTCGACAATCGTAAACCGGCGGCAAAATTTTTTCCATTCAGTATTCATCTGCCAGCACCTTCGTTTTACCGGTAAACTTGTTGATCATGATCTCCCGGCAATTCATCGGATAGCCCTCCTCGTCGCGGTTTCGGAACAGGAACGTCTTCGTCCGCTCGTTATCGGGATCGGTCCGCACCGATCCTTCGGCCACCACGATGTAAGCCTCGCCGTTCGCCAACTGTCCGGTCGGCGAAAACACCAGAGCGCCGACCTCTCCCCGGCCGTTCGAAGAGCCGTAATAGTTGTCCACCGAATTGTCCGTAACACCGATGTAGAGCAAACCGCTGTTGCCATTGCGGTCCCAGCCGTCAAAATAGGACGACTCATTGTGCTTTACAAAAATCTTGCGGTCATCGCTGTTGTCTTTATTGAATTTGTCGGCGCAAAAAACCTGCGCGACCACCGCTTTGTCGGCCAGTTCCAGCCAGTTGGAATCCGGTCCCCAGTCATCGAAAACGAAATTATCACCGTCTTTCAACACATAACACAGCCGGTAGCTGCGCATCGGCGGACCGTAGGGCCGATTGTCCTGGTCCACTTGATTCGAGCTGCCGTCCGGCAACAGCAACGCCACATAACGCCGGGTTGCCGCGGCCTTGGCGCGTGCCTGGGCAATCGCCGTCGTCAACGACCGCGTCGTCCGGGCGACGGCATCGCCGCGCATCAGATTGTCGAACGACGGCACCGCCAGGGTCATCAGAATCGTCATGATCCCCAGCACCACCATCAATTCCACCAGGGTAAACCCCCGGATTTTCAATTTCACGTTCATCTTCAACCCCAGTATTTCAAACGGTTACCACCCCAACACGTCGTCATCGTCTTTGTCATTGCTGTTCACGCCATACAAATGTCCGCCGTTGTCAACGCCGTTGGGGCCGCAGGAGTAGACCATCACGGTTGCATTGTACTCCTTGCCATCCAGCACGATGATATCGTCATAATCGGAATCCAGCAAGATGACATAACGCGACCCCCACGGATCGAGCATGCCTTCCTCGGTAAAATCCGGCGGCGCATCCAGAAATTTCAAGCCGCGCCCGTTGCGGCGCTCCTTCTTGGGTCGATTGTTCAGATAATTCGGCGCATCGGTATTGTTGCCGTCGGTAATATTCATCTGGGTCAGCAGCTGCAGCAATTTATCATATTCGACCATCTCATCGTCATTCTCAACACTGCCCAGCGCAGTAAATTTATTCGAATTGCTATTTTCCGTAATCCCATTCAAGCTCAACGGCAGCGGCAACTCATTGTAATCCATTTCATAGCGTTTGACTGCGTTGAGGAGATTGGCGACATCCGCCTTGGCCTTGACCTGTTCCGCTTTGTTCTGGGCGATCGTCAGACCGGCCAGCACCAGACCGGCCAGCACCACGATAATGCTGATCACCACCATCAATTCCACCAAAGTAAATCCGCGCTTCTTCATTGTTCTGCCTTTCTATACAATAATGATACAAATAAATAACCGTTTTTGTTCAATTACAGCCGCTCAATTGATGATATCATCGGAATCAACGTCATACTGGTCTTCGAATTTTTCATTCGGTCCAGCCGATTTCAGGTCAAACGTCCGGCGATTCTTTTCACCCGGCACCTGATAACGAATCGCATTGCCCCATTCGTCCCGCAAGACCACATCATCCTCACCATACTCCTCCAGCATGGCTCCGTAGTTGATTTTCTTTTTATATTCATCGATGTACTCATCCGGAATGTTGCGCCAATTGCGCATATCGCAATTCCAGGCAAAACAATTCTGGTCCTCCGCGGCATACGGCGGCGGATAAAAACCGTATTTGGTCTTCAAATCATCCAGCACCGTCGCCACCCGGTTGATCAATGTCTGGGTCCGGCTGATCGCCATCCGCTCCTGAACGACCACGTAAGCGCCGCCGGTAATGCCCAGGATGGCGATGATGATCGCGATGACCACCATCATTTCAACCAGCGTAAAATGTCTCCGGCGCAACCGGCCGCCAACCGTTCGGAATCCCATCGTGAAAACCTCCTGTAAATTTTAATTACAATGCCTTCCCATCACCATAAAGTATAATAATTGCAAAACGAAAAATCAAGCATGTCAAGCCGTCATAATTATTTTTTTTCCGTCAAAATGCCGTTATTCGGTACTTTTTTCCGTCACTTTTCCATTTATCAAGATTTCTTCCCTCCCAACTCTCCGGCCTGGCCGGCCCAATAAAAAAAGAGACCCGGATCGCTCCGGATCTCTTCGCAGTCCCGGCGGTTGCCGGCCGGACCGGTCTTCAGAGGTCGACGGTCACTTTGCCGGCGGCGGTCCAGAAGGTAATATTCGTTTCCCAGTCCGGGCGCCACTGCGCATCGCGGAATTTCACCAGTTCGCGCCCCAGGTTCGACTCGGCATGGCCATCGACGAAGGACAGGTTCACCCGGTTGTCATGGCGGGCGGCAAACACCTGCGTGCTGGTTTCGTAATAGGTGATTTCCGCCATCTGCTTACCGTCACTGAGGCGGGCCGAATCGGCCGTCAGGTAAAAAGTGGTCGGCGTGTTCACATTGGTCGTCTTGAAAGTCAGCGGCGTAAATCCCTTGATATCGTTATAACGAATATTAAAAGCGCCGCCATCGGCGGTTGAGGCGGATTCCAGCGGCGTCGGCGCGGCAAATCCCTGCCAATTGATATCGCCTTCCACCGCCGGAGCGCTCGGACACTGAAAAACCGGTGAATTTTTGTCGGTGATCGGCAGGTAGCCGAGTCCCATGCAATCGCCTTTTTCACCCAACACCTTGCCGTTGCCGTCCGGCGTGCCGTAGATTACCGGCCACATGAAAGTCGGACTCCAATCGCCGTTGCGGGCCTGGGTGGAAATGTTGTCGTCATAATCATTGGCATATAAATTCATCGCCAGCGCCGCCTGCTTCTGTCGGGAAAGGCAACTGATGGCCTGCGCTTTACCCTTGGCCTTTCCCAACGCCGGCAGCAGCATCGAAGCGAGAATGGCGATGATCGCGATCACAACCAGCAGTTCGATGAGAGTGAAAGTTTGTTTCATTTTCCGGTTTTCCTTTTCTATTACTATAACTTTGGTTTAGCGGTTGGCAAAACTGTTTCATCGCTTAAAGTATAGAATATTTTTCAAAAGAAAACAATAGCACAGCTCTTGATTTAATGATGTTATTATAGCATTAATCGACTTTTACAAAATCCAGCCGTTTCCTTCAAGTTCAAATCGCTTCCTGATTTCAGCCGTCCACAGAAAACCTTTCCAAATAAAAAAATCCGCCGCAGTTTCAAGCTGCGGCGGATTCCGGATGAATCGCCTGATTCAAATTCCCAAATCGATCATCGCATCGGCCACCTTGCGGAAACCGGCAACGTTGGCGCCGAGCACATAATTGTCCGGTTCGCCGCATTCCGTCGCCGCCTGGCGGCTGGCGGCATGAATGTTGATCATGATATTGTGCAGCCGCTCGTCGACTTCCGCGGCCGACCAGTTCAGGCGCATCGCGTTCTGGCTCATCTCCAAACCGGAAGTCGCCACGCCGCCGGCATTGGCGGCCTTGCCGGGGCCGAACAGCAGGCGGTTGGCGTGAAACACTTCGATCGCCTCCGGGGTCGACGGCATGTTGGCGCCTTCCGACACGCAGCAGCAACCATTTTTGACCAGCGCCCTGGCGTCCTCGCCATCCAGTTCATTCTGCGTCGCACACGGCAACGCGATATCGGCGGCGGCCAACTGCCACGGACGAGCGCCGGCATGGTATTCCACCCCGCTGAACGCCTCGGCATATTCCTTGATACGGCCGCGCTTGACATTCTTCAATTCCTTGATGAAAGCAAGTTTTTCGGCATTGATGCCTTCCTGGTCGATGACCGTACCGGCGGAATCGGACATCGACAGCACCTTGCCTCCCAGTTGAATGGCTTTCTCGACCGCAAATTGCGCCACGTTGCCGGAACCGGAAACCAGCACCCTGCGCCCCTCGAACGACGCCTTGCGGGTCGCCAGCATCTCGGTCGCGAAGTAAACATTGCCGTAACCGGTCGCTTCCGGGCGCATCAGGCTGCCGCCCCAGTTGAGTTTTTTGCCGGTCAAAACGCTCTCATTGGCGTTGACGATCTTCTTATACATGCCGTACAGGTAGCCGATTTCGCGGCCGCCGACCCCGATGTCGCCGGCCGGCACATCGGTATCCGGACCGATGTGGCGGTAGAGTTCACGCATGAAATTCTGGCAGAAACGCATCACTTCCAAATCGGATTTGCCCTTCGGATCGAAGTCGCTGCCGCCTTTGCCGCCGCCCATCGGCAGCGTCGTCAGGCTGTTCTTGAAAATCTGCTCGAAGCCGAGGAACTTCAGAATGCTCAGATTCACCGACGGATGAAAACGCAAACCGCCTTTGTACGGACCAATCGCGCTGTTGAACTGAATGCGATAACCGGTATTGATCTGGATCTCGCCCTTGTCGTCCACCCACGGCACCTGGAAAATAATCGCCCGCTCCGGCACGGCAATCCGCTCGAGAATCCGGTTTTTTTCATACTTGCGGTCACGCTCCAACAACTTGCCGAGCGACTCGAACACCTCGGTGACACTCTGGATAAACTCTTTTTCCCACGGCGCTCTGGCAATAATCTGATCCAGGGCACGCTGCGCATAAGCATTCATCATTCCAATCGACCTTTCCTGTTTTTCAAGTTCTGTCCATCAGTAAAATATTTGAATATTTAGCAAAATTCATGCCAAATCGCGGAAAGCCACAGTTATCTCTTCAATGCAAATCAGTTATTGTTATCCGGCATTGCGGCCCGCTTCCAGCCAGAAGCTGACAAATTTGTCAGAAACAGCATAAAATAACATTTTTGTCATTTTTATTACCGCGCTTTCGCTTTCCTGCTGAAAACAGCCGGTAAAAATGAATTGGCAATGACATTTTTGTCATTTTCGAATATCAGCCTTTGGTCAAACGACCTTCCGCCGGGAATGTTCCGGACCGCCTTTCTGGGTAATTTACGCCGGGCGCGTTGTCGGATGACGGCAAGCAGCGATTGTCCGGACAGCCCCGGCCGGCGTCTTACGTAAATTTTCAATTGTTCCGGCTGAATTCATCCCTTTTTCAAGACCATTCAAAATTTTTTTTGATTTTTTAAGATTAGGGGATTGACATTTTGTCAGAACTTTGCTAAACTATTGATTGTCGATACGTATTAGCAAAAGCTTTTATTTTTTTGGACAAATTGCAAATACGAATTATCAAAACGAAGCGAAAGCCAAAATTCAGGAGACACGGAAATGAAAACCAACCGGATCAAATGCTTTACATTGATCGAACTGCTCGTCGTCATCGCGATTATCGCCATTCTTGCCAGCATGCTGCTGCCGGCGCTGGGCAAAGCCAAAGCCAAAGCGCAGGCGATCAAATGTCTGGCCAACACCAAGCAGTTCGGCCTGGGCATCGCCATGTACAACAACGAAAACGACGACGCGATGCCGCTGCTGGAACCGGATTTGACCCAATCGACCAAACAGACCGAAAGCGGCAAGCCGGGTTATTATTTCAAAGGCGGCCTGCACGATGACGGCAACAACATCACCTGGATGGACATGATCGATATCGGCGGCAAGGACGTCTTCCGCTGCCCGTCGGCGGCGCAACCGGAATGGTGCCCGTCTTACGCCTACAACAGCGACCTGGGCGGCGGAACTTATGCCGCCGGCGTCAAGGTCAGCCGGGTTCCGAATCCGTCCGAATTCATGGCGGTCATTGACTTCGAATCGGTCTACAACAAAATGGAGCCCTACTGGTTCTACATCGTCGTCAGTCCGCAGGACGGCAATTACAAGGACTTCAATCCGCGAACCTTTCACAATGGCGACAACACCTGCAGCGTCCTGATGGTCGACGGCCATTCCGAGAGCATGAGGGAAGTCGGCTCCAGACTCTATTCCGAAGCCATTCAGTGGGGCAGTTATTCCACCCATTACAACTTGGCGGAAGCCATCATGAAATACAATAAAAGATGAAAAAATCACTTTTCAGTATTTTAGGTTACACGTTGTTCGTTGGCGCGCTCTGCTGCGCCAACGAACAGTCGTTACAGAATTCCACCGGCACCTGGAAAACCGGGGCGGCCAACGACACGCCGATCGCGTTGACCGTTGAGCCGGATCGCACCTTCTGCGTCGCCGTCGAAGCCGACGGCGGCTCGGAGAGCTTCCCGCACCTGACCCTGGAGCTGAAACAACCGGAGGATTGGCGCAACTTCAACCGTTTGCGCATGGAGATGAAACTGACCAGTTCCAATCCGGACATCCAGGCCAACGGCAAGGAAATCGCCTTCTGCGTCTACGACCGGAATTTGCGTCATGAAAATCTCGCCGGCAATCCCCCGGTCCAACAGTTGTTCGCCCGCGCCAAAGTGACGGCCGGCGCCTGGCAGACCGTCGAAGTCGACCTCTCCGGCGCCGAACGCGGCGCGGTACAGGGGTTGGACATTCATTTTTATGAAATGCCCTACTCGTATCCGCATGAATTCCAATTCGAAATCAAAGATGTCACACTGGTCGGCGAGGATACCGGCAAAACCGTTTTCGACGGCACCGGATTCCAGCCGGAGCTGCTGACCGGCAAAGCCGGAAAAACGGTCGGCAAGCTGACCGGCAATGACGGTTTGAGCGTCGAGCTCGGCAGCAATGGCGGCATCGTTTCGCTGTCGCAAAACGGCCGGCTCATCGGTCAGGCCCAGCAGGGCCCGTCCGGCATCCTGATCCGTGACGCCGCCGCCAATACCGCGCCAGTCATGGCCGGCGGGACGATTTCCGCCGACGGCGACCGCATCGAACAAACCGCCGAACTGCCGGAATTGGCCCTGCAACTGAACGCCAGCTACTCAATGCAGGACGACCGGCTGATCGTCAGCGGCACGGTGGAATCGCTGAACGATGCCGACCGGGCGGTTACTATTTACGTCGCATTGCCGGTCGCACCGGGCGACTACGATTTCTTCCAGAGTTTAAGCCGCAGCGTCAAACCGTTCCAGGAATATGCCGCCTTGCCGCAATACGAGAGCAAGTTGACCCGTTACCCCTTTGCCGCCCTCGCCGACCGCAGCGGCGGCAAAGCGCTGGCGGCGGCGGTCGATCTCGGCAAGCCGTGCACCTACCGCCTGGCCTTCAATCCGGCGCTGCAGTTGTTCTATATCGCTTTCGACGTGGCGCTGGTCGATATCGAGAATATCGCCGGCCGGTCGTTGAAACAGGGCAGTTTCGAAGCGGTGTTCTATACGACCGATCCGGCCTGGGGCATGCGTTCGGCCGCCGAACGGTATTACGGTTTTTACCCGGAATATTTCGCCGACCGGGTCGGCCAGGGCGGCGGCTGGGAAATTCCGTGGTACCGCAGGAAATCCGGTCAGAGCCGGCCGGAAATCATCGATGGCGGTTACCGGTTCGTCTGGGGCGCCGAAGAGCTGGAGGTCGAAGAGTGGAACTGGGACAGCGACAACGGCATCTTCAATTTCATCTATATCGAACCGGAATTTTTCCAGTTCAGCATGGGAGACTATCAGTCGCCGACCACCGGAGAAACCTTCGAGCGGATGAAAAAACTCAGTGAAAACGATGAGGCGGAATGGGAAAAATTCCTGCCGCTGCATTATTCGCAAGCATACAACTGCAATCCGCATGCCCGGAGCGTCGACCGGCAGGAATTCCTGCATTCGCTGATTCAGGCGACGTTCACCAGCGGCATGTACGACCAGAACGGCGAGCCGGTGCTCGGCCTCGGCAACCGGGTGGCCTGGATCGGCGACAGCGGTTTCGGCGCCATGGTGCCGTGCGACATCAACCCGGCCATTCCGAACGGCCGCGGCCAGGCGGCTTTCGAAACGATGCTGCAGCCGCTGATCGACGAAATGGTCCAGGCTGGACGTTCGCTGCCGCGCGGCTTCGGTCTGGATTGTTTCATGGATGTGCCGCCGGACTACCGCCGGGACAATTTCCAGTACGCCGCCCTGCCGTTGACTTTCGACCCGGAAACCAAACAGCCGATGGTGCAGCGCGGTTTCGGTTCGATCGAATGGCTGCGCGCCGCCAGCGCCAAATGGCGGCCGCAGGAGATGTTGTTTTTCGCCAACGCCTTCGGGCCGATGACCTTCGCGTCACCCTATCTGGATATTTTCGGCATCGAAGGGACGATGGTTTCCGACCCGGAATTTCTGCGGACCATCGCCGGGCCGAAACGGCCGATCACCTACCTGCCGTACGATCCGCAGCCGAAGCC
>OJMH01002974.1_pt1 | contig 13238 bp, 11 predicted proteins | sample 1597111 | NCBI WGS metagenome assembly OJMH01 (sample SAMEA2452115, study PRJEB22498) | human gut metagenome | reverse complement strand
TTACCTGAATTCCATCTACGCCGATAGACTTTGCACTCATAGAATCCATTGTTACAGAAATCTTATTTTCACTTGTCGTATCTGCCCCTACCTGGAAGCTTAATAGTAATGCTTTAGAGCCGTTACTTAATGCTGTTTCACCTGATGCTTATTTTTCTTCTTTTGATATACTTTGCGCCAGTTTTTCTACGGTTTCCTGTGGCAATTCAGCTAATTCTGCGACAGATTTTATGTCATTTCCCATATTAAGAAGTTTTGTGGCAATCTGAATTTTGGTTCGTTCTTCACCGATTCGAATTCCACTGGCTTCACCTTCGCGACGCCCTTCCATACGTCCTTCCGCACGGCCGCGGTTTAAGATATCTTTTGCTTCATAGTTTAATACTTTTCCACCCATTGTCCGGCTCACCCCTTTCGCAATATTTTTATATTTAACAGCAAGATGCTCTATGACTTTACGTGACATATCAAGAATAGCAGCTTTGGCATATCTGTTCAAGTCACCCATCTGGCAAGCGATTTCAAGCCGTTCCCTGATTGAAGCATATTCTGCTTCCAGCTGCTTTAACTTCTTTTTGTTTTCTTCCAATTCTTTAAAATCTTTCTCATATGCAAAAATATGAAATGGTATCAGAAAAAACAGTTTCTTTTCAAACAATTCATGAATCGTATAACGTTTTATTTTTAATACCGGCACGGTATAGGATACCCTTCCGCCCGGAGTTAAGACTTTAACTGTCATTTCTTCGGGCGTATTTTTAGTATGTCTAAGCGACACAATTGCTGAATCTGGAAATTGTACCGTCAAAATATTTGATGTAAACTCTCTGTTTACTAATGCAAGCTGTGTATCATACTCAAACATTCGTACAATCATACTGCCGTCTTCCGTACTTTGACATTCAATGTGATATCGTTTTTTCTGTCCCTGTGCTATCGGTGCTGTTTCTTCGCTGATAATTTCAAAGCTGGAATCTGTAATCCGTTCCTGCTCACTGCCGTCCGGCATTTTAATAAAATGCTCATTTTGCAGCAGGCAGACGGTTTCTTTTCCGGTGTAGTGCGTATGAAAAATTTCATTGACAACCGGAATCATTAACTCCGTACAGTCGGTTAAAAGTGTACGGAATACATCATCGTAAGGTGTATTATCCATGCATTGGTTCCTTTCTTTTATTATACTGGACTTGTGGGATTGTCGACAAGCGTTTTGATGAATTTTCTAAAATTTTCAAGTCTTTTGGAATGAAAACGGATTATAAAAGGGTCTAAATCCGCAGTAAATTCCAAAAAACGTGATAGAAAATACAGACGAAATCTAAATATTTAGATTTCAAATATAAATCAGACTTTAAACACATAATCTTTATAAAAAAACGTGCTTAAATTCGTTCTTAGAATATATTCTATTGAAATAATAACATGATATCATTTATATTGCAATCGTAAATTACATGAATAATATACTTTTTATTATATCATGGTTTTACTTTTTATGCAATATATTATCGCAGGATTTTTTATTCTGACTTTCAAAATCTCTTTTAAAAAATTATTTACTTTTTTTAATATATTTTCTGTGTCATAGGTTTCGAAGAAATTTGTTATTAGTCTTACAACTGGAATTGTTCCAATTAAATATAAAAATGCTTGATTTCTCCTTGCCAAAATTGCCATAAAATATAGTCCAAAGAACAATAAAATGTCACTTAATTTCATTTTTGATTTTGTTGCAAGCATTAATATATCAATAACTATAAGTCCTAATATCATTCCAATGGATGAGATTATATCAGTCTGTTGCAACTCTGAAATAAATGTAGAAGATATTCCACCAATTACTTTAAACATGTATGTATATGTGTATGTTCCAATTGGAGAAATAAAACTTCCTAATGCAAGACATAAAATTGCTATAATCAACATTTTTATACTAATTGGCTCTAATATAATTTTTGATTTTTCTAGATTTTTATTTTTCATTAATCGGTACATTATTGCTTCTGCCAAATATGGCAATATTAATATAACTGTCATGTACCAAACAGAAGCATGGAAATTTACAATTAATACTGATATAATGAAAAATATAATATAATATCTTTTTTGTTTTGTACTAATCATTTTTTCAATAAAATATATTTCTAACAATAACAGTAAATATGAGATTATTTGACCACGCGCAGTAAATGCCCAATTCGACGTCATTAATAACATTGAAATTGCTGTTGCAATAAACGAAAGAACAATATTATTCTTTTGTTTCAATAAAATATTGAATAGCGAAAATGCTGTTAAACATGCAATCAGTACTACAAAAGCATAAATTCCTGCAAATCCAAAAGTATTATAAATAAATGCTATTGCAACATCAAAAGCCCACCTTAATTTATAAAACCCTAAATTTTCATGCCATGTAAGGTGATCTACATTGTCATATCCATCCTGTAGTATGTGCTTGCCTGTTGCAATAGTAAAAAATGTATCATTTTGCATTTCTTTTGTTACAGTTAACAATATGATTATTACTAATAAGATACAAAATACTATATATATTTTTTTATTTTTCATGAACTCTAACTCTCTTTCAAAATTATTTTGCTAAATATTGTAGTGCTTCTTTAATTTTTTCTTCCAAACTTTCTGATTTTATCTTTGGTAGTATTTTGTTTATTTCATATCTTCTGTATCCTAATACTTGTAAAGCTTGTATAACTTCTTCAAATTCTTCTTGTTTATTTTCTTCTTTTTCTAATTCACTTGTTTCAGCTCCAATAGCTTCTTCTGTTTTTATCTTATCTTTTAATTCTAGTATTATTCTTTGTGCCGTTTTAGGTCCTATTCCTGGCAATTTTTTTAAAGTATTTACTGCATTTGTAATTACTGCAAGAGCAAATCTTGATGGTGTAATATTTGAAAGTATTGTTATTGCAGATTTTGCTCCTATTCCCCCAACAGATATTAGAAGTTCAAACATATGTAGTTCTTCGTTTGTATTAAATCCAAATAAACTAATATCATCTTCTCTTACTTTTAAATATGTATATACGCGAACCTGCCTATTTTCTTGTAATTCATCTATCGATTTTTTAGACATGAATACTTTATAACCTATGCCTTGTACTTCAATTATTATATATTCTTCTGATTTTACTACTAATTCACCTTTTAAATATGCTATCATAAGTTTCCATTAATCAATTTATTTCCATATTTTCTATTCTTGTACATCTAAAAGTTGTTACATTGTATCATTCTTTTTATCACATTATGTGTTTTCTATTTATAATATCATTTTGTTATTTTCAAGCTCTATAAATTGATTATTCCCTTTCTTTTATTATCAAACAAATTTTCTCTTAATGGTTAATATTTTATCATATTTTTAGTATTTTGCAAGAGTTTATTGTAATTTTTTCAGGTTTACTTGCACTATTTTTTGCATATGATATAATGACAATATAAAAATCAATTTTATTTTGAAGGAGGATTATTTATGACACCACATAATGAAGCTAAAATTGAAGATATTTCTAATATTGTATTAATGCCAGGAGATCCACTTAGAGCAAAGTACATTGCAGATACTTTTTTAGATGATGCCAAACTTGTTAATACAGTTAGAAATATGTTTGGTTACACTGGTTTTTATAAGGGCAAAAAAATTACGGTTTTTGCATCTGGAATGGGTATGCCAAGCATGGGAATTTATTCTTATGAGCTGTACAAATTTTATAATGTAGATACAATTATTCGTATAGGGTCTTGTGGAGCCTACAACGAGAATTTAAACCTTTTAGATACTATATTAGTAGATAATGCATATACAGAAGGAAACTACGCATATGAGCTAAATGAGGAAGATTGTCACATAATGAATTCATCATCAGATATAAATAAAGTTATTGAAGATACAGCAAAGGAATTAAACATTGCTTATGTAAAAGGAAATACCCTTTGTACAGACTGTTTCGATTACTATGTTAAAGATGTTAATAGCTTAATTGCAAGATTTCCAAAAGATTTAAATATAATCGGAGCAGAAATGGAAGCATTTGCGCTTTTCTATAATGCAAAATTACTCGGAAAGAAAGCTAGCTGTTTACTAAGTGTAGTAGATTCTCACTATAAACATCAAGAAATCTCAGCAGATGAAAGACAAACTTCATTAAATTCTATGATAAAATTAGCATTAGAATCTGCTGTAAATTTATAAAATTATAAGTTCTAATTCAAGCAATACTTATTTATTGAAACTAAAATATTTATTTAACCTTAATATAAAACCGAACCATAAAATATTTAACATTTTAGGTTCGGTTATATTTTTATTTTGTTATTGATAAAACTTTATATTTAGCAATTCCGCCTGGTGTTTTTACTTCTACCATATCGTTTTTCTTCTTGCCTAATAAAGCTGCTCCAACTGGTGATTCATTAGAAATTTTATTTTCTGCTAAATTTACTTCTGTTGAACCAACAATTGTATATGTAACATCTTCATCATATTCTTCGTCATGTACTTTTACAATATTTCCAACTTGAACTGTTTTTGTATCTATTTCAGATTCATCAATTATTTTAGCATATCTTATTTTATTTTCTAGCTCTGCTATTTTTCCTTCATTTTCTGCTTGAGCATTTTTTGCTTCATCATATTCAGAGTTTTCTGATAAATCTCCAAAACCTAATGCCACCTTTATTTTTTCAGCAATTTCTGCTCTTTTAGTTGTTCTTAAATAATCTAATTCTTTCTCTAATTTTTCAAATCCTTCTTTTGATACTATTACACCTTTATCTTCCATGCTATAAAACCTCCTTGTTTTTTTGCAGTATTTACTTTTAAAATTATTGTATAATAATACCCCTTTTTTTTACTTTTGTCAAGTATTTTTCGTCTTCTAAACTATTCATTTCAAGTAATTATTCAATTTTATTTGATATTTTTATAGTTTTAATTTTTTAGGTAATTTCTTCCATTTTATATTATTTTATTTCAACATTTCCTCTATTCCCTATAAGTTCATATTCATTTTTCTCTATTTTTTCTCGTACCGCTTCTGCCCATTTTTCTCTTTGTATATTATACTCATCTTGTAATTCAAATTCACCATTGTCTATTAATTCTACATTATTTATTATATTCCCATCAAAATACATTAATTTATCTATCTTTGTATCTGCAATATTAAAAATTACAGCAGTTCTATCAATACTGTATTCTTTAATTTTTTCTCCACTAAAATCTACATTTAATATATATTTTGCATTTCTTAAGCTCTTTCTTTTATTGTTTAACACAGATATTGGTTCAAAATTTTGCTCTGCTTCTTTCTCTAAACCTGCAAACTGCTTTATGTTAAACGTGACTATATTAATCATTTTATATTGTGTTATTAATTTGCTTATCAGCTGTGTATTATTATAATCTTTTGTATCAATTAATATGCTAAGTGACTGTTCCTCTGGAATTTGTTTTTTCCTTTCAATTACCGACTTTATTACTTCTCTTGCAAAATCTATATATATGTTCTTACTTTTTTTGCTATTTTTTATAATTTTATTTACATTTTGATATATTTCAATATTTTCTTTATTACTAGCAATCTCTTTTATTCTTCTTGACAATATTATATTTGCATTTATATTTTTTCTTACTATATTTTCTATTTTTTTCAACATTTTTTCTTCTTTATTTTGTACTGTGTAACAAATGTACTCAATCTTATCATCACTTTCAATTCTTTTTATATTTCCAAATACATATTTTAGCTTCTTTATTTTTCTCAAAAAATTTATAAATAATCTATTTCTATATTTATAAGATAAATCGTCAGTATCTTTATAATATTCTAGCCTAAAATATACCGTTTTCTTCATATCATCACCTAATATAATATATTATTAATATTGTATTTATAAAACATATTAAAAACAAATTATGGCTAATTATAAAAAAGTAGACACACAATCTTTCTAGATTATATGTCTATTTATATTATTTATTGCTATTTTACATTTAATACTTCAGATACCATATCCCAGATATCATCTGTTTCTCTATCTTTTTCCCAATATGCAGCCCCTGCTAAATTATATGTGTTAACTAATTCTAGCTTGTATCTTAAAGATTTCGCATCTTCTATCCAAATCTTATATGTTTTTCCACCTTTTTCGTACTCTGCATAGTTTTGTTTTAGCGAATCGTCCCATGTCGTTTTTGTTCCGTCTGGTATATTGCTTGCTATATTTTTCATATTTACAACTTTACTTGTTACACTTCCATTGTTTTCAGTCCAAATTCTCGTATAGAATGGTGTTCCTAGTATTATCTTACTTGCCTCTACTCCTTCTTGCCCCAAGAATTTTTTGATGTTTGCTTCCACCCAATCACAACCAGCGGTTGTTCCTTCTTTAGGTGATGACACTCCATTTTGGTCATATCCCATAAATACTATATAGTCTGCAACATCACCTATCACATTTCTGTCATAACATAATGACCAATCTGGTGAACCATCTGGTGCTGTTACATCAACAGATAGAACTTTTCCGAGTTCTTTTAATCTAGGTGCTAATTCTATTACTAATCTAGAATATACATCTTTGTCACTTTCATTTAAGTACTCAAAGTCTAGGTTTATTCCATCAAGATTAAATGTTACTACTGCTGTTACTATATTGTTTATTAACTTTTCTCTTAATTTGTAATCATTTAATATCTCAGTTGTAGTTGGCTTGTCCGAATTATTTGAAAGTAATGCCCAAACTTTGTATCCATTATTATGAGCCCAATTTATATAATTTGTTCCTGCTGTTCCAACATTAGCAACAAGGTTTCCTTTGCCTCCATCTTGTAATGCTAAGAATGCTGGAGATACAACATTTACACCCTTTATTGTTCCTGTTCTTTGTGGCGCAGATGCATACTCTGAAAAATAATCCCATGCCAAACTAATATTTCCTTCAATTTGTTTCTCTATGTTTAATTTTTCTCTAATCTGTTTTTCATTTGCCAAGGTGCTAGTTTTTACATAGCCAATCTTTCCATTTTCTGTCGTAACATTAGTCCAGCCATTTTCTGCAGTCTTATCATCCTTCACCACTGTAACATTATCGCCTTTTTCAATTTTATCAACAGTCTTTGAAAAACTTGTTGGCATATATTTTACTGAATTATTCTTGCTACTATTAGCATATACAAGTTCTCTATCTAATGAAACTAAAACAACAGTATTTGTCTCACTTATATATTTAGTTTCCACATTATATACACTCTTGCTAATCTCCGAAAAAGGTAAATAAAACTCATTACCAATCTTTTTGGCTGGTGCAATTAGACTCACATCTGAACTATTTATTGTACATTTATTTTTATCAATCACAAATGTTGCAACCTTCGTATCTGATGTTGTTATAATTTGATTGTACTTATTATCATAAAAAATATGGTCATCAAAGAAATTCGCAATATCTTTAGTAGATAAATATATTACATCATCTTCTACAATTACGTCATTCTTAGTACTCTTTGTAACATTTCCACTATTAATTACTAAATTGGTTTTCCCAGTAATTTCATTTCTTATATAATTTTGCGCTGTATTAAGTACAAATACTATTGCCAATGCAAATATTATTGTTACAATTAATTTATAAATATATATTTTCTTTTCTTTTTTCTTACTTCTCATATAAATTCTATTCCTCTTTCTATTTGCAAATCTAGTTATAAAATTATAATTATTTTTAAACCATTTTCTCACTTTTCTCTACTATAATACCATAAAGAATATTTTTAGTGAAGTAATTTATTAAATTTTTTTAAGATTATAAAAAATAAGCAATCAAAGTTTCCTTCAATCACTTATTTAATATTTTAATATTTGATTTCTTACAATAATTTCGTCTTCTTTGTTTTCATTGCAACTCGTATTTTCAAACTGTGCTATGTCATTTCTTTCATTTAACAATCTATTTTTTCTTTTCTTAAAAAAGCCTCCAGACTGTATTTGATACTGTTCACTATCAACCATTGTAAAGTCTGTTGTTTCATTATCTTCTTTTATATATTCATCCACTTTTTTGTTTACATCATACTCTATACTATTGTGTTCATGCTGTTGATAGAAGGTTTCTGTATACATTTTTGATTGATGTAAGCCATTTTCTTCTTCTTTCAAATATGCTTCTATTTGTTCTCTTTGTGATTTTGTAAATTTTTCTATTGGATATTCAAGATATTTGTACTGCCAAATTGCCATTCTATCTTCATTTGAATATATAGAATTTATTAAATCTTCACAGTTATATTCTGCCAAAAATTCAACATTTTCTATACTGATTGTTATATTTGTCCAGTTTATCTTGTCATATTTCTGGCATTCGTGTCTTAATTTTTTTATATAGTTATACAATTCATCTGTAAGTTTTATATATTCTTCTTCGTTTAGATTGAATTTTTGTGGAATTTGATACACATTTATTGGATTTCTTTTTATTATACTCTTGGGAAAATAGTAAAAAAACATTTCTCCTGTTTCTTCACCATTATCCCTTTGTATAACTGACGCATAAAGATATATGCTTTCCCATTTTTCTGGTATCATATAAAAAAGGCATTTTCTAATTTCAGAATATAAATCTTTTATAGTTTCACCCTTTGACATATGCGCTCCCTTATTTTCTATTTTTCAACTATAATACTTTCTCCAGTCATTTCTTCTGGCTTCTTTAATCCCATTATGTCTAACATTGTTGGTGTTAAATCAGCTAGTTTTCCTTCTCTTAGTTTTGCATTATCCATTCCAACTAATATTAGTGGAACAGGGTTTGTTGTGTGTGCTGTGTGTGGTTCTCCTGTTTTGTAGTCTATCATTTGCTCGCAGTTTCCATGGTCAGCAGTTATCATTAATACACCATTTTGAGCATTTACAGCTTCTACAACTTTTCCAACACTTGCATCTATTGTTTCAACTGCTTTTATAGCAGCTTCTAAGTTTCCTGTGTGTCCAACCATATCTGGGTTTGCAAAGTTTAATATTATTACATCATATTTCTTAGAGTTTATTGCATCTACAACTTTTTCTGTAACTTCTGGTGCACTCATTTCTGGTTGCATATCATATGTTTCAACCTTTGGTGATGGAACCAATATTCTGTCTTCTCCTGGATATTGTTTTTCTTGACCACCATTAAAGAAGAATGTTACGTGGGCATATTTCTCTGTTTCTGCTATACGTAATTGAGTATAACCTAAATTACTGATGTATTCTCCAAATGTATTTTTTAGATGTTCTTTCTTGAATGCTACATCAACATTTGGTAATGTTTCATCATATGGGGTCATACAAACAAAGCATAAATCCAAATCTTTTCTTGTTTCAAAATCATTAAATTCTGGATCAACTAATGTTCTGCTTATTTCTCTTGCTCTATCTGGTCTAAAGTTAAAGAATATTACAGAATCATGAGGCTCTATTTTTGCAACTGGTGTATCTCCATTGCATATTACAGTTGGCTCTATAAATTCATCAAAAATTTCTTTTTGGTATGATGCCTCTACTGCTTGTATTGCAGATGAAGCCTTGTTTCCAACTCCATTAACCATTGCATCATAAGCCTTTTGAACTCTTTGCCATCTCTTATCTCTATCCATTGCATAGAATCTTCCAGATATACTTGCAATTTTGCCTATTCCTTTTTCTTTCATTTTTTCTTCTAGTTTTGTAATATATCCTTCACCTGAAGCTGGTGGTGTATCTCTACCATCCATAAAGCAATGTACAAATACATTTTCAAAATCTTTTCTCTTTGCAAGTTCTAATAATCCATACAAATGGCGAATGTGGCTGTGTACACCACCGTCTGATAATAAGCCCATTATATGCAATTTAGAATTATATTTTTTACAATTTTCTATTGCCTTATTAAATTCTGGAATACTGAAAAAATCTCCATCTTCTATTGATTTTGTTATTTTTGTTAACTCTTGATAAACAATTCTTCCAGCTCCAATGTTTGTATGTCCTACCTCTGAATTTCCCATTTGTCCTTCTGGTAGTCCAACACTCATTCCACTAGCAAAAATTCTTGTTGTTGGGCATGTTTTCATTAATTTGTCTATGTTTGGAGTATTGGCAAGCTTTACTGCATTTCCTTGCTCATTTTCATTTATTCCAAAACCATCTAATATCATTAGCATTGTCAATTTATCTTTCATTTTCTTATTCCATTTCCTTTCCAAAGGCACAGAGCTGTATTTTTTTTATAAATCAGCTCCATGCTACACACTGTGTCTATTTATTGTAATTTACTATTTTTGCAAATTCGTCTACTTTTAAACTTGCTCCTCCAACTAGGGCTCCATCAATATCTGATGTTTCGAATAGTTCTTTTGCATTTGTTGATTTTACACTTCCACCATATTGAATAATTACATCTTCTGCAACATTTCCATAGATTTCAGAAATCTTTTTTCTTATAGCTTTAATACTATTATTTGCATCTTCTGATGTAGCTGTTTTTCCAGTTCCAATTGCCCAAATTGGTTCATATGCTATTATAGTATTTTTTACTTGTTCTTCTGTAAGACCATCTAGTGCTAACTCTACTTGCTTTGTTATAACTTCTTCAGTTTTGCCAGCTTCTCTTTGTTCTAAAGACTCTCCAACACAAACTATTGGTTTCAAATCATTTGCAAATGCAGATTTAATTTTCTTGTTTACAGTTTCATCTGTTTCTGCAAAATATGCACGTCTCTCAGAGTGGCCTATTATAACATATTCAACTCCTATGCTCTTTAGCATTTGTCCAGAAACTTCTCCTGTATATGCACCCTTTTCTTCCCAGTGCATATTTTCTGCACCAATATGAATATTAGTGCCTTCTGTTGTATGCCATGCATAAAATAAATCTGTATATGGTACGCATAATATAACTTCATTTTCAGAATCTTTTACAAGAGGAGCTAAACCTTCTATAAAATTTATTGTATCTGCTGGAAGCATATTCATTTTCCAGTTTCCTGCGATTACCTTTCTTCTCATAAACGCCCTCCTATTTATCTAATAAACATTCAACTCCTGGAAGTTTCTTTCCTTCTAAGAATTCAAGTGATGCTCCACCACCTGTTGAAATGTGTGTGAATTTATCCCCAATTCCTAGTTTTTCTATTGCAGCAGCTGAATCTCCTCCACCTATTACTGTTGTAACATCTTCTAGGTTTCCTAAGTATTCTGCTATTGCGTTTGTTCCTATTGCGAATTGGTCAAATTCAAACAATCCTAAAGGTCCATTCCAGATAACAGTTTTTGCTTTTGATAATTCGTCTTGATACATCTTTATTGTTTCTGCACCAATGTCGAATCCTTCCCAACCATCTGGTATTTCTGTGTATTTAACAGTTTTACTTTCTGTGTCTTCTTTGAATTCTTTTCCTACTTTAGTATCTACAGGAAGCATCAATTTTACACCTTTTGCTTTAGCTTTTTCCATTAAACTTTTTGCTAAATCTAATTTATCTAATTCGCAAATAGAATTTCCAACATTGTATCCCATTGATTTAAAGAATGTATAAGCCATTCCTCCACCAATCATTAATGTATCTACTTTTTCTAATAAGCTATCGATAACACCAATTTTGTCTGATACCTTTTTTCCTCCAAGTATTGCAACAAATGGTCTTTCTGGATTTTCTAGTGTTGTTCCTAAGAAGTTTAATTCTTTCTCCATTAAGAAACCTGCTACTGCTGGTAAATAGCTTGCTACTCCTGCTGTTGAAGCATGTGCTCTGTGAGCTGTTCCAAATGCATCATTTACATATATTTCAGCTAAACTTGCAAGTTCTTTTGCAAACTCTGCATCATTTGCTTCTTCTCTACTATCAAATCTAACATTTTCTAATAGAACAATTTCTCCATCTTTCATGTTTGCAGTTAATTCTTTAGCACTCTTTCCTATTATATCATTTGCAAGTTTTACTTCTTTACCTAATAATTTAGATAATTCTTTTGCAACTGGCTCTAATGAAAAATCTTTATTTACTTGTCCCTTTGGTCTTCCTAAATGTGAGCAAAGAATTACTTTGCAATCATTATCTAATAAATATTTTATTGTTGGAAGAGCTCCAACTATTCTTCTATTATCTGTTATATTTTTATTTTCATCTAAAGGAACGTTAAAATCACATCTTACTAAAACTTTCTTTCCTTTAACATCAATGTCTCTAACAGTCTTTTTATTCATGGTATATCTCCCTTTCTTAAATTGTAATAAAAGGGCTTGAATTAAGAAATGCCAAGCCCCAAAATTGTTATTATACTCTATTATTTATGATCAACTTTTGCCATGTATGCTGCTAAGTCTACTAATTTATGTGCATATCCCCACTCGTTGTCATACCAAGCTACTAATTTAACAAATGTGTCTGTAAGCATTATTCCAGCTTTGCTATCGAATATTGATGTATGTTCATCTCCTAAGAAGTCTGAAGATACAACATCTTCATCAACATATTCAACTATTCCTTTTAATTCTCCTTCTGCTGCTTTCTTCATTGCTGCACAGATTTCTTCGTATGTTGTAGGTCTTTCCAAATTACATGTTAAATCAACAACAGATACATCTATTGTTGGTACTCTGAATGCCATACCTGTTAATTTTCCATTTAATGCTGGAATAACTTTTCCAACTGCTTTAGCAGCTCCTGTTGATGATGGAATTATGTTTGCACTTGCAGCACGTCCACCTCTCCAATCTTTTTTAGAAGCTCCATCAACTGTTTTTTGTGTAGCTGTTGTGCTATGAACAGTTGTCATTAATCCTTCTTTAATTCCAAAGTTATCGTTTATAACTTTTGCTAAAGGTGCTAAACAGTTTGTTGTACAAGATGCATTTGAAACTATGTTCATGCTTGGATCATATGTTTCATTATTTACACCCATTACAAACATTGGAGCATCTTTTGATGGTGCACTTATTACAACTTTTTTAGCTCCTGCATTTAAGTGAGCTTGTGCTTTTTCCATTGTTGTGAATACACCAGAACATTCTAGAACATATTCAACTCCTTCTTTAGCCCATGGAATATTGTTTGGATCCATTTCATTATATACATTTATTGATTTTCCATTTACAATTAGTTTTCCTTCTTCTGATTTAACTTCTCCATCAAATCTTCCGTGTGCAGAATCATATTTTACCATGTAAGCCATGTAATCTGCTGCTATGAAAGGATC
>OJMH01002971.1_pt1 | contig 13244 bp, 14 predicted proteins | sample 1597111 | NCBI WGS metagenome assembly OJMH01 (sample SAMEA2452115, study PRJEB22498) | human gut metagenome | reverse complement strand
TCAAGCTCTTTACTGCAATTGAGATTGCCATTGAGATTGCTTGCGGATTTTAGGGATAAAACAAACTGGATTAGTTTCATAATCAATCCTCCTTCTCTATTTTAAAACCTTTATCTTCGAGGTAACTGATTATGGTATCTTCATTTACCTGATTTAAAACTTCTGTTTCATCCATTTCAGAAACCAAACTGGATGCACCAAAATAATCCACGCAATCGGATGCGCTTACAAGTGATAGCAAGCTATCAGCATCTACTTTTGAATAATAATGTGACATAATCGTATAATTTAAAATTTGCGCCCGTGTACTAATCCGATTAGACCATCACGGGACGGGATTAACCGTCACACGGGCTATATAGACCTGTTAGCGTAGTAGCCGCCTAAACTCTACTATGCTTACTGATAAAGACATTTTCAGACTAACAGTAAATTTCATTTCAATTAATATAGCCTTATCACCGGTTACGGCATTTCTGCTATGGTGACTTCTATATTTCATTATCTTTGGTTAACCTTATATGACTTATAGTATTACATCATAAAGGCTTTTACATCATGTCAAAGAGCTAATCAATAGTACCCTGCCCGATTCTCGCTATCGGCTGCCGTTCAATCCGTCAGCAGGGTAGGGGTATTATGCATATCGGCTCAATCCTTGAACCATACAAAGGGCATCGTAATCCATACCATCGTCTTCGGTTGTATCAGCACCCAAGATTGCTTGGTAGGTCTCTATCTCTTCTTGTATCACTTCGATAATATCAGCCTTGCAATCTACATTGTAAACCCTGCGGATTGTTGCTTCATCCATATTCTGAACGTTGTTTAGGTCTCTGTATAAGGCATCCAAGCCTTGTTCAATCTCGTAGCGTGTCATAATCATGCAATTTTTAAAAGGTTAGCTTTCTTGAAACATCTGAACTCTTCTCTCTCTGTATCGTAATAGGTTTGGACTGTATCATTCTTTGCTCTTTTGTCTGTGCCAGTAATAATAGGCATCAGCTTCTCATTCAAAGTACCATAAGCTTCACGTACAGAACCGTCTACTTTTTGAAAGTAGAATTTTACTATCTTACTTTTCATCTGCAATTTCAGCTTCATGTTAGCCCAAGCAATTTTTAATGCTTCGCCCATTGAGAAACCGTTCTTGCGAACAAACTGCCATGCAAGGCTCATAACTTCGTGTAAAAAACTCTTCGTGCTCATAATCGTGTATTTTAATATGTTTATACTATTTGATTTATCAATTCAATACGTTACCTTTGCTTCGTGATTGATTGATGATGCAAAAATAATGCATTTGCATCATATAACAAGTGATATTGCATTAATTATTCAATGCATTTGCATTATTTAACTATATGGATTTATGAGCACAATCAACGAAAGAATACAATGTATTATCAATGAGAGGTTTGAGGGAAACACAAGCGCATTTTGTAGAAGTGTAAACGTGAAACAACCAACTATGAATACTATTATTGGGGAGCGTCAAAGTAAACCATCCTTTGAAATCATTAGCAATATAGCGAATGCAAATGCATTAAAAGGACTAAGCCTTGATTGGCTTATCAGTGGAAAAGGTGTCCCGTTTCCAGCAAATGAACATCTCCCAACAAACACAAACGGCAAAGGAGTTCCATATTTTGAAGATATAGAAGCTTCTTGCTCAATACTATCAATGAATATGGAAATACCAGAAAACCCTACCTTTTATATAGATTACGAACACTTCAATGACTGCAACGCTTATATTCCTGTTGTTGGCGACTCAATGTATCCGCAATACTGTGCTGGAGAAATAGTAGCCGTTAAGCAAATATTCAATTTTGATGTTATTCAATGGGGAGAAGCATACCTTATTGTTACTAACAGTAACGCCAACGATCTGCGTACAATCAAACAGATACACTATTGTGATGATGAAAGTAAGATCATTCTTCGGGCAAGCAATCCAAACTTTAAAGGAGATACTAAAATCAATAAAGAAGATATTCAATCACTTTTCATCATTAAAGGTAAAATTAAAAGAAATCAGCTTTAGTCACAATCCAATACTATGAAATTCAACCAATACACATGGAGCTTATATAAGAACTCAACTGAAGGGCAAAAAGCTATCAAGGAGTTTGAAGTTACAGACGGCCATGCTCTTTTACAGAAATACACTCCGTATTATGCAAGGTTTATTCCAGAAGGGCTATATAATGATTGGTTGGAAACAATCCACTGTTATGGTATATCAGACTGTGAAGTACCCACATCCCTAGATGAAGCCAAAGACTTCTATGAAGCATTGATAACATTAGGGATAATGGAAAATGGGAAAGTCTTGATTCCGCACAATGATTTCAAAAATATGCTTAGTCTCATCCAGCCTATATCATATCTCTTATCGGGATTTGCACCTAACTTCTTTTTCCCATATCTATTTATATGCCGTATCTTCGACTTAAACAAAGTGGCTGATATATTCGAAATAGGGCTTCCTGATATGCCCAAGAAAGCGGACTATAAAGCACGTTGCATATACTATTGGCAGTTATGCGAAGTCTTTTATCGGTTCAGAATAGAGAACGATTTAACTCCTGCCGAATTATGCGCCTTCTTGCATGATTTTGCACTTAACAACATAACTAAGCAAGAAATAAACATTCCAGAGCCGGCACAAGCATGGTTTATTGGCGGATATACAGAAAAGAACGAAAGGGGATTAGATTTTATTTTTTGGCAAGCCAATCCCGACACAAAGAAAGGAGATATTCTTATCTATTATGAGAAATCACCAGTAAGTGCTATCACTTGTATTTGGATAGCACAAACGGACGGAGTTATAGACCCGTTCTTTCACTATTATAGTAACACATATATAGGAAACAAGATAGATATACCTCACATTACTTTGAAAGAGTTCCAAGCGGATGGATATTTCTCCAAGCATCCGCTTATTAGAAAGAAGTTCCAGGGAGTGAACGGATGGGGTATGAGTAGTGAAGACTATTCAGAACTATTGCGGATGATAAAGGCAAAAGGATTCGACATCGAAGCCTTGCCGAAGCTATATGCTCCCGCCCTGCCTAAGAATGTTACTATCACCAACGAAAGGGATGTTGAAGTTCAGTTACTGGAACCGATCCTTAATTCAATGGGATGGCATGAAAACAAAGACTTCATACGCCAATTACCAATTCATGCCGGCAGAGGACACAGGGTGTTTCCAGATTATGCCTTACATTACGACAATAAGCCGGATTATGAAAAAGCAAAGGTTTTGATTGAAGCTAAACTCTACATGAAGAATAACCAAGAAATAGAAGAAGCCTTCAAACAGGCTCGTTCCTATGCTAATATTCTTGAATCTTCCATGATTGTACTTTGCGATAAACGATGCTTGATTGTCTACGGGAAAGGGCAGGGGTTTGACAGAGGCAATTATAAAAAATACTATTGGGAAGAATTGGAAATCCCCGACTTATTCAATGAATTAAAAAACAAACTTAATAAATAAGCACAATGAAAAAGATTTTATTATTAATGATGGCTGTACTATTAGTATCATTATCGTCATGTGACGAAGGTGTGTCGAATGGTAGGAGAATATACAAAGCGTATTTTAAACATATATTGAAAGACCCTGATTCTTTCACAGTATATGATGAAAAATATACAAAAGATGGGGAATATACAGTGAACTGGGAATTAGATTACGGGGCAAAGAATTCGTATGGCGGCATGGTAAGAGAACAGGTATCATTCACAACAATTGGAAATTCTATTTTTATCGATGGAACTAGTTATGATGTAAGGGACTTTAAATAGGACTTAAATTTTATTAGTCAACTTTATAACATTCAATATTAACATATCAATTCTACTTTCAAAAACAGTCATTGTGTAGTAGATTGCGTTTTGAAATATTTGGAAAAGGTATATAATAGATAGATAATCAGCTTGTTAATTAATCCGCTATAAGAGACTTCGTAACGCGTAGGTCGCCAGTTCAAGTCTGGCTAGCGGCTCTCAAATTAGAACGCTGATTATTAACTAATAATCAGCGTTTTGTTTTTCTATAGAGTCTCTTTCGTATGAGTGTGGTATCTTTTTTACATGGAATTTATGTGAAATATAAAAAACGAAATTTATGTTGAGTCGCATTATTGTTTTAGTCGTCGCAGGAGTTGTCGTGGTCTATATTGTTCGTTTTATAGATAACTTTTTCTCTCAGCGCAGAAGATAAATTCAACTTTCAAACATCCGGCTGCGTGCCAGCATACAAGCGCCAATGATACCGGCTTTGTCTTTCAGCTTGGATGTCGCAATGGCTGAATCTTTATTGACTAGATTTAGCGAGTACTTGCGTACTGCTGTTTTTATCGGCTGGGTGATATAGTCGTCAGTCAAAGATAGGGTTCCGCCTATGATTACCAGTTCAGGATTGAATATATTAATTAGCCCTGCAATTTGTTTTCCCAGTTTTTGTCCGATCTCTTCTACAATTTCAATGCAGAGTGGGTCTTCCTTGTTTACGGTAGCTATAATTTCATCCAAAGTAAGAGGATTTTCTTTGGCTAAAATCCGGTTGGATAGGACAGAACTTTCTCCTTTCTGGATGCGTTCTATTAATATTCGATGAAGAGCTGAACCTGATGCTTCCGTTTCCAAGCATCCTTTTTTACCACAGTGGCAGATGATTTCATTGTCAAATACATTTGTATGCCCGAATTCTCCGGAAAAACCGGACTTTCCGGTATATATTTTCCCATCAATGATAATACCTATGCCTAATCCCCAACTGACGTTTACAAAAATAATGTCTTTTTCCCCTTTTACGCATCCTTTCATATATTCCCCGTAAGTCATAGCGCGTGTATCGTTGTCTATTGTTACCCGGAATCCGATTTTTTCAGTTAATACTTCCGCCAAGGGTCTCTCTTCAAAATTAAATTGGCTGAAGCTATATCCAGATTCTGGGTTGACTCTGCCGGACACATTTATATTGATATTTAATATTTTATCATTATCTATATCTGCTTTCTTTATAAATTGCAGAATAAGTTTGCATAACTCTTCCAGTGCTTGTGAAGTGTTTTCTGATTTAAAAGGGATATTCATTTTTAATTCTACCATATCGCCTTTGAAATTAATCAGTCCTATATTAATGGCAAACTTTTTAATATCTACTCCTATAAAATAACCGGATTCGGGATTTAGTCCATATAAGCTGGGGTAGCGTCCTCCGCTCGTCTCCAATTTGCCATAATCGTTTATATATCCTTCTTCGCACATTTCACTAATGAATTTTGTGACAGTCGGGACACTGAGATCCAGTTCTTTTGCTAAATCTGTAATAGTAGAACTACCATTATATATATAATGTGTAATAATCTTCTTTTTGAGAAGAGCGTTCTTGGTTCCTGCTTCTATTTCTTTCAGTAAATGTTGTTTCATCTTAGTCCTTCTTTATTGTTTGAGGCAAAGATAATAAATTTATTTATTAATGGAGATTTGTTTGATTTGAATTTAGTAGATGCTTTATTTATCCCTCTTTCTGAATATTGTATTAAAATGAATAATATATAAATCAAGAATCTATATATTTAATAATTTTATTAATAACGTCTGTTATATTAAATATTTCTTTTATATTTGCCCTTCTATTATTTAATTATAAATGAAAGGAAAAATATGATCGTATCTAATCTGCAAAACAGTCAGCGTATCGAAGGGCTCCACCCTTTGTTCAAGCCCTTGTTTGACTATGTGAAAACCCATGATTTGCTTCATACGGATTTGGGGCGTATTGAGATTGATGGTGAGAATTTGTTTATCAATAATGTAAATCTGGAATGTGTATCTCCTGATAAGCAAGTTTTAGAATTACATCATGACTATATTGATGTGCATATCTTGTTGGAAGGTGCGGAAACAATTGGTTGGAAAGCCTTGGAGGACTTACAAAAAGAGGTTAAGGCATATTCTAAAGAGGACGAGTGCGCCTTATATTCAGATACTCCGACTACTTATGTTAATCTGCTTCCGGGGCAATTTGTAATAGTGTATCCGGAAGATCCCCATGCCCCGATTATTGGTCATGGCAAGATACGTAAATTGATAGCTAAAGTACGGCTATAAATTGTTATTGTTTTTATTTTGTAGTATCGAAAATAACATGGAAAAGGTGGTGTCTCTTATTAATGAGGTGCTGCCTTTTGATATATATAAAGTATTATATCTTCTTATGTGATTTATAAATAAGCGAATATATAATAAAATATTTAATTAAATGTTTGGAGGAAAATAAAAATAGTATTATGTTTGCAATGATTTAATACGAGTGAAACATAAAAAATTACTTTATATGAAAAACAAAAGTATTTACCCATGGGTGGTTGTCGGTCTGCTGTGGATAGTAGCGCTACTTAATTATATGGACCGTCAGATGCTTTCTACGATGCAGGAAGCTATGAAAGTAGATATCGTAGAGTTGAACAAAGCTGAAGCTTTTGGAGCTTTAATGGCTATATTTTTATGGATATATGGTTTTATGAGTCCTGTTGCGGGAATTATCGCCGATAGGGTAAATCGTAAATGGTTGGTGGTCGGTAGTCTTTTTGTCTGGTCGGCGGTTACTTTTTTAATGGGGTATGCTCATAACTTTCACGAGCTTTACTGGTTGCGTGCTGTCATGGGAGTCAGTGAAGCGTTGTATATTCCTTCGGCTTTATCGTTGATTGCTGACTGGCATGAGGGAAAATCCCGCTCTTTAGCTGTAGGAGTTCATATGACAGGGTTGTATGTCGGGCAGGCTATCGGTGGTTTTGGGGCTACGGCTGCTGCCGCTTTTTCTTGGCAGGCTACTTTTCATTGGTTTGGCATTGTAGGTATTGCTTATTCTTTGGTACTTATATTGTTTTTGAAAGAAAATCCTATTCATAATATATCTATCAAAAAAATAGATGATGCTCCTAAAGAGAAGAAACCTTCCATTATAAGTGGGCTTTCCCTGCTGTTTACTAATTGGGCATTTTGGATTATTCTTTTCTATTTTGCGGCTCCCAGTCTTCCGGGGTGGGCAACAAAGAATTGGCTTCCGACTTTGTTTGCGGATAGCTTGAATATTCCTATGTCCGAAGCGGGACCGATATCTACTATAACAATTGCCGTGTCTTCTTTTATCGGTGTTATTTTAGGTGGAATCTTATCTGACCGTTGGGTACAAAAAAATATTCGCGGGCGTGTTTATACCGGAGCCATCGGTTTGGGGATGACTATACCGGCTCTGCTCCTGCTTGGGTTTGGACATAGTTTTGTTAGTGTGATTGGAGCGGGATTGCTCTTTGGTATTGGTTTTGGAATCTTTGACGCAAATAATATGCCTATTCTATGCCAGTTTGTATCAGCAAAACATCGTGCGACGGCTTATGGAATTATGAATATGACCGGTGTGTTTGCGGGAGCTGCCGTGACAGAAGTTCTTGGAAAGTGGACAGACGGAGGAAGTTTAGGACAGGGATTTGCAATGCTGAGTATCGTGGTAGCTGTAGCATTGGTACTTCAAATCTATTTCTTAAGACCGAAGACAGATAATATGGTAGATTAAGAATATAATAACTTTATAAAAAATAAAATGATGGAACGAATTAAAGGACTTATCGATGCACCGTTTACTCCTTTTTACGAGAATGGTGAAGTGAATTTGGAACCTATTGAAGCATATGCCAAGATGTTGGTAAAGAACGGACTTCAAGGAGTGTTTATCAATGGTTCTTCCGGTGAAGGTTATATGCTGACTGAAGAAGAACGTATGTTATTGGCAGAGCGTTGGGTTGCTGTCGCTCCCGAAGGCTTTAAAGTAATCGTGCACGTCGGTAGTTGCTGTGTAAAGGCCAGCCGTATGTTGGCTGAACATGCACAAAAAATAGGCGCATGGGGAATTGGTGCTATGGCTCCTCCTTTTCCGAAGATTGGCCGTATTGAAGAATTGGTGAAATATATTGAAGAGATAGCATCCGGTGCGCCCGAACTTCCCTTCTATTATTATCATATTCCGGCATTCAACGGTGCTTTTCTGCCAATGGTTAAATTACTGGAAGCGGTAGACGGACGTGTTCCTAACTTTGCAGGTATTAAATATACTTTTGAGAGCATGTATGAATACAACCAATGCCGTTTATATAAAAACGGAAAATATGATATGTTGCATGGACAGGATGAAACAATTCTTCCTTGTCTGGCTATGGGTGGTGTTCAGGGCGGCATCGGCGGAACAACCAATTATAATGGTAAAGAACTGGTCGGTATCATCAAAGCATGGGAGGCAGGTGATATCGAAACAGCCCGTGAACGTCAGAACTTCTCACAGGAAGTAATAAATGTGATCTGCCATTTTCGTGGGAATATTGTTGGCGGAAAACGCATAATGAAATTGATAGGACTTGATTTAGGTAAGAACCGTACTCCCTTCCAGAATATGACAGATGAAGAAGAAGTTCAGATGAAAACGGAGCTTGAGGCAATTCATTTTTTTGACCGATGCAATAAACTTTAAAAACGCATAGCATGAATACAGCAGAATATTTGAATAAGTGGGCCATATCCTATAAAGACGATATAATAAATAATATTATGCCGTTCTGGATGAAGTACGGGCTGGATAAAGAACATGGAGGGGTGTATACATGCGTTAATCGGGATGGTAGTTTGATGGATACAACGAAATCTGTCTGGTTTCAGGGACGTTTCGGGTTTATAGCTGCATATGCATATAATAATATAGAGAAAAATCCCCAATGGTTGGCAGCATCCAAGAGTTGTATTGATTTCATCGAAGCGCATTGCTTTGATACGGATGGACATATGTTCTTTGAAGTCACAGAAGATGGAGTCCCGTTACGTAAGCGCCGTTATGTGTTTTCAGAAGGTTTTGCGGCAATAGCAATGGCTGAATATTCATTGGCAACCGGTGAAAAGGAATATGCTGAGAAAGCATTGGAAATCTTCAAGCGTACACAGCATTTCCTGGATACTCCGGGAATGCTTGAACCTAAATATTTGCCGGCTATGTCTTCAAGAGGGCATTCTATAACGATGATCTTGATTAATACAGCTTCTCGCATCCGGATGGTTATTGACGATCCTGTATTGACGGAGCAGATAGATGCTTCGATTGCCGCATTGCGTAAATATTTTATCCATCCGGAGTTTAAGGCTTTACTTGAAATGGTAGGACCTAATGGTGAATTTATTGACACGTGTAACGGACGTGTCATAAATCCGGGCCACTGTATTGAAACCGCTTGGTTCATTATGGAAGAAGCTAAATATCGCAATTGGGATAAGGATTTACTGCAATTGGCTCTTCAGATTCTCGACTGGTCTTGGGAATGGGGATGGGATAAAGAGTTTGGTGGCATAATCAATTTCCGTGATTGCCGTAATCTTCCGGCTCAGGACTATTCTCAGGATATGAAATTCTGGTGGCCGCAAACAGAGACTATTATTGCCACTTTATATGCCTATCAGGCTACGGGGGATGAGAAATATATTCAGATGCATAAGCAAATCAGTGACTGGACGTATACTCATTTTCCCGATAAGGAATATGGAGAATGGTATGGTTATCTTCACCGTGATGGTACTGTGGCACAACCAGCTAAGGGAAATCTCTTTAAAGGTCCTTTCCATATACCTCGCATGATGATTCGTAGTTACATGCTTTGCAAGGAGCTTTTGTGAAGTAATATGTAACTCTTCTGATAAAATCTAAAACTATTACTATGTGTATTATGAAAAACATATTATTTGCGGGACTTATGCTTTTCTTTTCTTGTATGAAAGGAGAAGCGCAGTCCGGTGCAAAAAAAAAATTCCCGGAGTTTCCTAAATATACTGTGTTTTCAGCAGGAGATGATAATGTGAATAGTTATCGTATTCCATCATTGTTGACAGCGAAAGACGGCTCTTTACTTGTGTTTTGTGAAGCACGTAGAGAAAGTTGGAAGGATAAAAGCCGTACAGATATAGTAGTGAAACGTAGTACAGATAATGGGCGGACATGGTCAGCTATGCAAGATTTGACTCAGGGAACCACCGGCGCTTATATGGATCCGACTCCTCTTTTAGATTCAGCTACCGGTAGAATTTTTCTTTTTACCACTTTTTGGCCGGCAGATGATCACACAGGTGCCAAAAATCGGGCAATTTTGCTGACTTCAGATGACAATGGTTGTACATGGGCTGCTCCCGTTGATGTGACTGGTACATTAATGCCGAAAGGAAGTCGTATTTATGGTTTTGGACCGGGAGCAGGTTTGCAAATGGTGGGTGAAAAATATAGAGGAAGACTGATTTTACCGGCTCGTGTATCTGAAGTCACTGGTGAGAAAGCCCATGATGTAGCTATTTATTCCGATAATCATGGTAAAACATGGAAGATGGGTGGCAATGGTGATAATGATGATGAATTTCAGATTGCAGAGTCACCTGCCGGAGTTTTGGTTTATAATGCTCGTGTTCCCAAAGCGCGAATGGTGTCATTCAGTGTAGATGGGGGAGAGACATGGAGCAAGGCTGTAAAGGAACTTGCTTTGCCTGGTGTATCTAAAGGATGTCAGGCAAGTGTATTGGGAAAAGGTAAAACGCTTTATTTCTCTGGGATACAAGGAATACCGGAGACATCCGAATATGATGAACGTGCAAAACTTACTTTATATAAAAGTGAGGATGGTGGAAGAAAATGGGATAATGGGTTACTGTTATATGATAAGGCTGCCGGATATAGCTGTATGTCTTTCTTACCGGACGGACGAATGGCTATAATCTTTGAAACAGCAGATACTCAATCATTTACTCGTAAATCATTACCTAATACGAAACCTCTTAAGCGTCCGGATGACTGGATGAAGTTGGATTTAATTTTAGTGCCTGTTATTAATCTTTAATTTTTTTATTTATGAAGAGTATATTTAATGTGTTTTGTTATATTCTGAGTTTGTTTGCTATTATTGCCTGCTCGGATGATAATGTTAATGACTTTAGTCCGGTGCCTTATCCAGATGAAGTTGTGGATCCAAATCCAGATCCCGACCCTGATCCTGACTCGAAACCGATATGGAAGATAACTTCTCCAACAATTACCGTATTCAATTCAAAAGCAAGTAATGACATTTCATATCGTGTTCCTGCCATCGCGGTTACAAAGAAAGGCAGCATACTCGTTTTTTGTGAAGCTCGCTATGGAACTTGGCAAGATAAAGCTGGGCGGACGGATATTCTGATGAAGCGTAGTACCGATAAAGGGGTAACATGGACTGAAAAGAATTTAACCAGTCAAGCTACTTCATCAAAGTTGTCATATATGGACCCGACTGTTGTCGTCGACCAAGTTACGGGGAAAATCTTTTTGTTTACCTCTTTGTGGGATGCTGTAGGCAAGGAGTCTGCCAAACAAGGCTATAATAATAGAGCTATCATGTACACTTCGGAAGATGATGGATTAAATTGGACAAGAAAAGATCTCACAGACGAGGTGGAAATTGGAATTTTTAGCGGTGCGACAAGAATGATTGGTAGCTTCGGTCCCGGTTCCGGTGTGCAAATGACATCAAGTGAGCAATATAAGAATCGTTTGATTGTCCCTATACGCACTTTCAAAGTGAATGAAGCTGCTGGGACCGTTTCAAATGGCGGGAATACAGCTATGTGGTCGGATGATAACGGGGTGACATGGGAAACCGGGCAACCTAATAAGTCTGGTGAATGGACGGTAACGGAAGCTCCTGATGGTGCATTAATTGGAAATATCCGTTATAATGGACACCGTCAAAACTATGTAAGTACAGATGGTGGAGCCAAATGGCCTTCTTTTTCTGATTATGCTCCGACAGCACTACCAACTCCAGCCCAAGGCTGTGCGGGAAGTGTTATCGTAAAGGATGGCTGGATGTATTACTGTGGGGCGAAAGGGATTACCGAGACAACAGCTCATGATGATCGTGGTATACTATATTTGGCCAAAGCTAAATTCTTTGGTGGCCATTCGCATACATTTGAGCCGGCAGATCATATGGTGCTTTATGATAAAGCGGCAGGATACACATGTATGGCACTTCTGCCTGATGGTGATATGGCTATTGTTGCCGAACTCGGTAATGAACCGGGATTCCAAAAACTATCAACTCGTCCGGCCGGATGGATGAGATTGGAATTATTTATATTATCTACTAAATAACCTCTTTTAATATGAGAAAAATACATTTAAAGTACTGCCGGGAAGTAATATTCGTGGTAGTGGCCATGCTTTGCTCCATTGGCAGCATATATGCACAAGTCGAGCAAACGGTAAGTGGCGTTGTGAAAGATGTTGCTGGAGAGCCTTTGATTGGTGTCTCCGTATTGGAAGTAGGCACATCAAATGGTGCTATTACAGATTTGGATGGAAAATATACGTTAACATTGACAAAGAGTAAATCAGTTCTTGCTTTTTCATACATAGGTTATGTTCAACAGAATATTCACGTGGATGGACGTAAGAATATTACGGTAGTGATGAAAGATGATGCCATAGGTTTGCAGGAAGTCATTGTCACAGGTTATGGTAAAACCGTAACTAAAGATAAGCTGACTGCGGCTATATCCAAAGTTTCTTCCGAAGTTTTGGAGAAAGGTGTACGCTCCAATCCGTTGACTGCTTTGGCGGGTACGGTTACTGGTGTACGTGTTACGCAGACTTCTGGTCAGCCGGGAGCAGGGCCCTCCATTCAGGTACGTGCAGGTGCTTCTTTGAACGGTTCCGGTAGTCCGTTGTATATTATTGACGGTGTGCAGAAAGACGATATGAACGACATCAACAGTAACGATATTGAATCTATTGAGGTTTTGAAGGATGCTGCTGCGACAGCACTTTATGGTGCACGTGCCAATAATGGTGTAGTTCTAGTGACCACAAAAAGCGGTCATGTGGGGAAAACAACCGTAACATTGAACGTAAATATCGGTAAAGGTTTTGCCCGCGACAACTACGATTTTATGAATGCCCGCGATTATCTGTATTGGGAACGTATGGCGGCAAAGCGTAGCGGAGACGACATGAATCTTGTGAACGGATGGGGTACAGGAAATGACATCACTGCCGACGGAAATAAAAGCAGCAACGGTATCTATAGTACCTCTATTCTGACAGATAAGAATAAAGGTGAGTTCTATCAATTCAATTTATCCTCTTGTATCAGACAGCAGAACTC
>OJMH01002969.1_pt1 | contig 13250 bp, 3 predicted proteins | sample 1597111 | NCBI WGS metagenome assembly OJMH01 (sample SAMEA2452115, study PRJEB22498) | human gut metagenome | reverse complement strand
AGTAAGAGAAATAGATGCCTTAGGTGGAGAAATGGCCAAAAATATAGATAAAACATTAATACAAATAAAGATGCTAAATACATCAAAAGGTCCAGCAGTGCATTCTTTAAGAGCGCAAGCAGATAGAAAAAAATATCAAGCTGAAATGAAACACACATTGGAAAAACAATCTAATTTAAGTATAAAACAAGATGAAATAACAAAAATAAATATTGTAGATGATAGAGTAGAAAGTATAGAAACTAGTGTTGGTGCAGTATACAATGTAAAATCAGTAATTTTAGCTACGGGAACATACTTAAAAGGAAAGATATTTATGGGAGATTACTCTAAAGAAAGTGGACCAGATGGTGTGTTTCCAGCAAATGAATTGTCTGAAAACCTAAAAAAACTAGGTATTAAAATAGTAAGATTTAAAACTGGAACTCCAGCGAGAATTAATAAAAATACAATAGATTTTTCGAAAATGGAAATACAAGAAGGAGATAAAGATATAATTCCTTTTTCTTTTGAAGATAAATCACCTAATATAGAGCAAGTTCCTTGTTATTTAACTTATACAAATGCGAAGACACATGAAATAATAAGGAAAAATCTAAACAGATCTCCACTATTTTCAGGAGAAATATCTGGAACAGGCCCAAGATATTGCCCATCTATTGAAGATAAAGTAGTTAGATTTGCAGATAAAGAAAGACACCAAATATTTGTTGAACCAGTAGGAATGGATACAGATGAAATGTATATACAAGGACTAAGCTCTTCTTTACCAGAAGAAGTACAAATTAAAAGTGTAGAAACAATATATTCAGATGGAACAAAAAGCACAGAAGTTACTATGGCTGAAAATGGAGAAATTCAAGTAAATATTGATTTAGAAGAATCTGGGTATGCAAATGTAAATATAGAGGTAATGGCTAAATCACTATCAAAAGATACAAGCATAACAAACAAAGGAAAAATTACACATGAAAATATGAATGATATTGAAAGTAATAGTATAACTCATATAATCGAATTATTTGATAAAGATAATATGAATCCAGATACTCCATCTTATACAAAGAAAATAACGGGAACAGTATGGTTAGATAAAAATAGAGATGGTATAAAAGATGGAAAAGAAGGAAAAGTTGCAAATGTAACAGTATTGTTATTAGATCAAAATGGCAACATTGCAAAAAATGCAAAAAATTCAGATTGCATAGCAACTACTGATGCCGATGGCAATTATTTATTTAACTATCTAAATAGTGGTTCATACACTGTAGTATTTCTATATGAATCTTCTTTATATAGCGCAACTGTATACCAAAAAGAAGGTGTAGATGAAAGCATAAACTCTGATGCAGTTGATAAAACTGTAGTCTATGACGGAGTACAAAGGGTTGCGGGTGTTACCGAGACAATAAAAGTAAGTTCGGAAAACATTTACAATATAGATCTAGGACTAATAGATAATGCAAAATTTGATTTAAAGTTAGATAAAACTGTAAGAGTAATTACAACTAATAATAGTAAAGAAGTAAAAGAACATGTATACAATAATAAACTTGCAAAAATAGACTTTGAAGCAAAATATATAAACAAATCATCAATGGTAATTGAATATTCTTTAACAGTAACTAACGAAGGTGGTGTTGCAGGATATGCCAAAAAGATTGCAGACTATATCCCAGCTGAATTCAAATTTAATTCGGAATTAAATAAGGATTGGTATGAAGGAGCTAATGGAACTGTATATAATTCTAGTTTGGCAAATACAATAATAAACCCAGGAGAAAGCAAAACAATTACATTAACATTAACTAAGAATATGAATAGTGAAGATTTTGGGGTATTTAGCAATAATGCCGAGATATATGAAGCATCAAATAACTATGGATTATTAGACATAGACTCTACTCCAGGCAATAATGCAAGCAATGAGGATGATTATTCGATTGCAAATGTTGTAGTTGGAGTAAAAACTGGACAAACAGTAATATACGTATTATTAACTACAGTTGTTTTAGCAATAATTGGAACAGGTGTATATGTAATAAATAAAAAGATACTTAGGTAAAAGGAGGTAAGGAACAGATGAAGGAAAACATAAAAATGAATACAAAAAAAACTATAAAAATTGCTGTATTTATTCTCATTATTTCAGCATTAAGCTTGTTCTTTGCCCAAAATAAAGTATTTGCATACGGAACTTGGCAGGGAAGCTCGAGTAGTGGTATGCCTCAAAAGAATTCGTTCTCTGAGAGTGGTAGTTTATTACCAAATGTACTTCAAAAAAGAACCTTTTCAGGAGATGCAGATACCAAATTTCCATATACTAATTGGTCTACAGAGATAAGTGGGACAACAATGTATGGCGCCGACTCAAATAAGTCAGTAAGATTTGGAAAATATGATTCAACCAAATATTATCCAACACCATGGATAAATGAAGGAGTGGGATACTATGCTACAGATTTTTTACCTAAGATGAAAGAGTTATGTGAAAAAAGAGCAAAAGAATATTTTAATCGGATTTACACTAGCAGATTTAGTTGGACTTTTGCATGGAGCTTTTGGCTTAAAATATGAAGGTTGTGTTCCAGTAATTTGGTATGATCAAATTCAAGGACCATCAATTTATAATAATGAATTATACAATATTGACCTTTTGCAACCTATGCTTATAACAAGGGCACAATCATCAAGTGCATCGAGTACATCAGGATATGATTACAGTAAAGCAGAAAGTTTAACTAGAAATGTTATGTTACTTCGTATATTACCACAATTATCAGCTTGGGATAGACCAGAATTAACAACAGATGGTTCTACTAACATGAGCATATTTGATGCATCGATTTGGAATTTTGATCCAGTATTAGGACCAAAGGTAGCAGTTATGGAAACTGAAAACAGAGCCGGTGATGGGTATAAACAACAAGGAGACACAAAAACATATAGTAATTTCTCAACTAATTTAAAAGGTGCTAATATAGCATACATATTAACAGCAATGGAAAATGCTTATAGCGGCGTAACAAATTCTGTAAGAACAAGATATAGCCTAAGTGATATACAAACAGCTTATTGGGAAGCAAAAGATTTTTCTATAATAAGTTCAAAAGAAGAAACGCAAAATGGAAAAGAATTGTTTAAAAAAGCAAAAAGCTATCAAAAGTTTGTAAATACTAATTTATATAATTATTCTGCACAGCTGGATATGTCCCAATCACAAATAGTTTCTAACAGAAGTGATAATAAATATATAATAGGACCAATAACAATAACTTATCCAGAATATGAAGATATATCATACATTAAATCAATATATTTAAAGACTAATGAAGGGAATCTTTTAAAATCAAGAACACTAGTTTATGACGAAAATACAGATGATTTTGAAATAGAATTTATTGGAAGAAAGGTGTCTGGCTCAAATGGTTTAAAGAAAGAATATCCAGCATCAGGTAGCCAATTCTATATTAAATTTTCAGCATCTGATACATTGTATCCAACGAATGTGGGTGTTTATGCAGATTTTGAGTATCTAAGAAAAGCAGAAATAAAATACAATGAGTTAAGAACAAAGACAAATGTATATCAATATATAGGCCTTACAGCAAGAGCAAACGAAAGTTCATCAGAAAAGAGTGACAAGAAGTTAAGAATAGCACGTGGACAAGCAATTATAACAGTAAAATATTCATATCAACAAGCACATGTAGAATGGGTTGGACCTATTCCTATCCCATATACTACAACAGAATATGGTGAGCTTATACTTACAATACATAATGATGATACTTATATGATTGCTCAACCATTTGTTCAAATGACAAAAGACCCAGTTGATACAATAGATGCTCAACCTATAGATGTTGCAATGGGTGGAAAACGTGAGTATAATGTTTACCATCTTGAATTACACAAAAACAATATAACTTTACCAACGAACCCAGGGCTAGACCCTAATAAAAATCAAAAAGATGTAGACTTAACTATGAAAATTGGTGGTAAAGTATGGGTAGATGGCAGTGTAGGCAAAGAGGATAAATATGATGGTAAATATGGTGATGGAGATACACCAATGTCAAATGTAAAAGTTTCACTATATGAAATACCTAAAATACCAACACCAGGCACAAAACCAAAGCCAACGCTACCACCAACAACAGATATAAATGAGCCTAAAAAACCAACAATATCTGCTCCAAGATTTTTAGTGTATAATAGAAAAACTGGAGAAACTCTATGGGGAAAAGGTGAAAACACTCAATGTGCAGTTGCTTCAATTACAAAAATGGTAACAGCATTAGTCGTAGCAGAAAGAATGAATTTGAATGATGTTGTAACAGTTAATAGAACTGCTGCAGGAGAGTATTTAAGAACAAGTACTTGGAGCCCAGAACTTCAAATAGTTGGACTAGAGGAAGGCGATAAAGTTACAGTAAGAGATTTATTAAGAGCAGTGCTTGTATATTCGGGTTGTGATGCTGCAGAAGCACTTGCAGAATATTATCCGGGTGGAAAAAACGTATTCATTAACCTAATGAATGAAAAAGTTCGCTCATTGGGCGCAACCTCAAGTCACTTTGTTACTCCTTTTGGTGTAAAACCAGAAGATAGATCTTCTGCTAAGGACTTGGCTAAAATACTAGATGCTGCAATGGATAACCAAATATTTGCAGAGTATTTTAAAGAAGGCTCAAAACAATCAATATCTATAACGATTAATAGAAATGGAACAAGCTTCCAAAGAAAGCTTAATAGTACAAACCCATTAAAAACAACACCAGGAATAGAAGGAACAAAAACAGGTCAAATTAGGGTTTCTGGCTACTGTGTAATTGCTTCATTTGTATATGAAAATGAAGAATATGCAATAGTTGTACTAGGTGGAACAACAAAAGAAAATAGAAATTCAGATGCAAGAAAACTTGCTCAATGGTTATTAGAAAAAATATTATATGAAAAGAGCAAAGAAGGAAAAACAGATTCTACTGGAGGAATAGGTACTGGTGGAACAATAGGAGGTATAACTGAACAGTTTGATTTTATAGAAAAAGGAAGATTTGTAGAAGCAACAACCACAGATAAAAATGGTGATTATGTATTTTATAACTTGAATTCAATGTATAATTACTATGTAAAATTCACATACAATGGTCAATACTATGAGCCAACAAAGTATAACGCAAAGAGAGATGACGAAAATTGGGATAACAATTCTAAGGGTATGGATGTTGCAACTCAAAGAAATGTGTTCAATGCAAAATTTAGAGATATTGGTTCTGCACCAGAAAACTTACTAGAGCCGAAAGCAGAAATGCATACAAGAACAGAGTTAAAAGATCAAGGATTGATAGATGATTTTGGAAACATCGTTGGAGAAGTAAGTAAAGATGGTAAGAGAGAATCAAAAGATACATATGTAAACGAAAGTATGATGGATTCTTATACTTGTAACGGAACTAATAATATGGATTTATATCCAAATTTAGATGTTTTTGTAAATGATGAGAAGAAACATGCACTTATAGATTCAAAACAAATGATAGACTTTATTGAAAGCGATAAAGTAAAAACATTATATGCAGAACCAGACATAATGAGACATGTAAACCAAGGATTTGTGGAAAGAGAAATTGTTGATTTAGCATTGAGAAAAGATGTTTATAAAGCAACTCTTGAAATAAATGGAGAAGTTGAAGAATACAAATACGATAAAAGAAACAGTATAATTTATGAAGGCTGCTGGGATATTAAAGGAAGAAATAACGGATATTACAGTAATAATTATACAAGAGAACTTTATAGAGAAGACTACTCATTTAAAGTAGAAGATTATAGCCAATGGGGATTGCTCCAAGAAAAATTAGGACTATCTCAAGATTCAGAATTAAAAGTATTCGTAACATATAAGTTTACAATTCGTAACAGCTCATATGGAATTGCAACAGCAGTAACAGAAGTAGTGGACTATTACGACCAAGACTTTAAACCTGTTCCAGAACGTTCATACATAGGAGACAAAGATGGAAATAGTATAGGAAGTGTAACTTTAAGTGAAAAGAGTAGATACTCAGAAGCAACCATGAAAAAAATGGACGGTTACAACACTCTATATGTAACAGGTTCAAATATATATAGTAGTGCAGGAGACGATATTGCAAGTACGGGCTGCTTCCCGCTATCAGATCCAGATAAGAATAAAGATATATTTTTCTATGTAACATTTGAAGTTAATAAAGATGATATGACTAGAAACATAAAATTAGATATCGATGATGGTAAAGAAAATGTAGCAGAAATAAATGGCTATAAATCTTATTATGGAATAAAAGCAGTTGCTCCAAACTTTGGAAATACACAAGCTATGGCCGAGTTTGTAAGAGGAGATATTGCAGGTATTCCAGATACAGATTCAACGCCAGGTAACTTACGTGAAATCGATACTTCTAAATTTGAAGATGATACAGATAAAGCTCCAAACATTAAGATTACGTTAAACCCTAAAAATGTTAGAACAATAAAAGGTACTGTTTGGGAAGACAAGAGAACAGAAGAAGTAAATAATGCAATGGTTGGAAATGGAAAACGTGATGATGGGGAAACCGGAATAAATGGAGTAAGAGTACAACTAGTGGAATTAAGAGAAAAATCTAATGGTGATGGCGTAGATGGAACAAGGTATGAATATATCTGGAAAGAAGTAAAAACTGGAGATACTAGCCAGACTCTGTCAACGGTAATACCGAGAAGAGGAAATGTAACATTCTCAGACTTAACATCACAAGGAATTGGAACTGGAGAGTACTTATTCCAAGGATTAATCCCAGGAGAATACATTGTGAGATTCATATACGGTTCAACAGATGAAACTGTATTATCTGAAAAAGCTGTTGATTATAAAACAGGGGAAATTATATCAAACCCTGTAACACAAAAACTAGGTTATAGTGGAGCAACAGCTATAAACCAGAAATCATACAATGGAAATGATTATAAGTCTACATCATATCAAGTAGAATCTGAATTGTTTAATGGTGTTGGAGCATATAGAAACAACACATCAGGCTCATATAAATATAATTTTGAAGAAGCTGATGGAAAGAATCAATCAGATGCAAAAGATATAATGAAAGATATGGATTACAGTTCACTTTCAAGTATAATACAAAGCATTGGAAACTGGAGATTAAAAGTAGCTAAAAACCCATTAAATCTTGTAAATATAGACAATACAAGAGAAATAGTAGAGAAATATTCAAATGGAGATGTTACAAACGAGCTAGCAGAAATTCTAGCATCATACGAACATTTGCCAACAAGTGAAGGCAAAACAAGAGAATATTTAAATACATTTATGAATAATACTTACATGGTAGCAGAAACAGGTGTTATAAACATGAAGAGTGAGTATAATAGAGAAGAATCTGAGACAACACCACTTGTTGGAACAGCAAATGTCGGATTTAGCAATTACGATAGAGGTGGCTACTATGTACTAGAAGGACTAGACTTTGGTCTAGTTGAAAGACCAAAAGCTCAATTAAAAGTTACAAAACAAATCACAAATGTTAAAATGACTCTAGCAGACAACAGCGTAATATTTGATGCAATTGCAAAAGCTACAAACGTATTATGGATTGACCACACTGCACATGGGCAAGACACAAAAAATGTTTATAGTACAAACAAAAACTATAAAAATTATCTAATGTTGAATCCTATTGTAAGAAGTAAAGCAGCAAGCAAAGGAAAAGTACAGCTTACAATGGACCAAGAAGTTATGCATGGAGCAACACTTCAAATAACATATGCAATAACTGTTGCAAATGTTGGTGAAGTAGATTATAAAGAAGACCAATTCTACTATACTGGAAAGGTTGGAGACACTGGTACAATAGTAAAAACAAATCCAAGAAAGTTAATTGACTATGTTGGAACACAGTTACATGAATGGGATGATAGAGATGATAAAACGGCAACAAGAAACAATTTACAATTTAACAGTAATCAAAACCCAGAATGGCAAGTAATTACAAGTGATAAAGTGTTACAAGATGGCTTGGTAAATAAGGAATATGAAACAAGTATAAATAAATATACAAAAGACCATATAATTGTAACAGAAGCCATATCTAAAGACCTTATTCCATTAATTGCAGATACTTCGGAAGCAAAAAATCAGATTGCAAATAAATTTAAAGAAGATCCAATGCATGCATTAGAAACAGTAAATGCATCACAAAGTGTGAGTGGAGTTCAATTAATATTAACTCAAATGATAACACAAGATAATACAAATGATGACAAAACTTACAACAACATGGTAGAACTTGTAACAACTAAGAATACAGTCGGAAGAAAGATGGCATACTCAGTTGTTGGTAACCAAGACCCAACAACAGAACCATACGAAATAGACGCAGATGATTCTCAAGATGTTGTAATTTTACCACCATTTGGAAATACACCAATATTCTATGTATTAATAAGTGCAGTAGCATTCATATTAATAGCAGGTATTACTATAACAATAGTTGTATTAAAAAAGCATAAATAGAATAAATAAAATTCTAATTATTAAGATGAAAACTTGATAATTAGAATTTTTTTGCAGAACAAGTGAAAAACCTAGGGAAATATATATAGTAGGAATAATAATAAATTAACATAAAAACATACAAACTGCAAAAAGCTTGAAATAAGCGGGAAAAATTAATTACTTTTAGAAGTAAAAATAATTATAAAAAAATAAATGATTAAAAATGTAATAAAAATTTAATAAATGTGCTAGTAATGCCTTCCGAAAGCGGGTTTCAATTGCTTTTTTATCGTAATTTAAAGACCCATTGAAAAATATGGGAAAAAATGCAATAATATAACATGAATATTAAGATTACATAATTTTAAAAAAAGTTAAAAAAACATTGAAAAATAAGCAAAAATAGAGTATAATTAGTTATAGTGAAATTTTTAAGGAGGAGCAAAGATGCAACAAAAATTAATTAAAGTAATTGCAGTGCTATTAACCACAACAATATTGTATGCCAATTCAGCAACAGTAGTAAGCTATGCGGCAGACAATTTTTTAAGTGCAAAAGCATTAGAAAATCAAGGAACGTCAACTACAAATGAGAATGTAGAGTTTGATGTTTATTATGATGGAGGAAAACATACTGTTTCAGCAGATGTTAATGCAGAAAATACGAAATTAAATATTGCATTAAAAGTAAAAAAGGCTGGATATATAAAAGATGCAGTAGTAGACTTCTCAGACACAAACTTTAAAATTGCAAAAACAGAAGAATCTGATAACATTCAAGCAGTAGATGCAGAAAACAAAAAAATAAGCTTTAACCAAATAAACAATGGCGAGAATGTAACAGAAACAATAAACATAGCATTAGACAAAAAAGATGAAATAAGTGAAGATATGTTTGACAGAGATAATACAATAAAATTTACTGGAACATATGTAAATGCTAAAGGTGAAGAAGTTGCAGTTAAGAAAGATATAGTAGTTCACACAAGCTGGACAGCATCAACTGCAAAAGCTAAGTTGGATTATGAAATTACAAAATACATTCCATATTCAGCAAACAATGTAAGCAAGCTAATCACTCAAGGCAAAATTACATCATATGTTGAAAACAGTGTGTTGCCAATAAAGAATACAAACATAGAAGTCAATGCTCCAAAAATTAATAATAAATACCCAGAAGCAGTTACAGTAGTTGCAAACTCTACAAATGCAACAAATGGAGACGCAAACGGAGATAACTTTTCTAAGAATAACTGGTCATATGATAGCACAACTGGAAAAATAACAATTACAGTAAATAACAATGCTGTAAATGGAAAAATCCAATGGGCTAAAAATACAGCAGATGAATTTATAGTAACATACATATATTCATCAGATGTATATGAGGCTGTAAAAGATTCAGTTACAAGAGTTACATATGATGCAAGCTCAAGTATGAACTTATATGTAAAAAGTGGAGTAAACAAAGTAAGTGCACATGTAGATGGATACGAAGATCAAACTAAAAAAATAGGAGATATAGTAGAATTTACATCTAATGCAACACAAAACATAAGCAAAGGTTACATATATAATAACAAAAATGCTGCAGACGAAAATAAAAAGGAAACAGAATATGTGGCAAAGTATACAGCCCATGTTTCATATGCAGATGTAATAGATGCAATAGTATTAAAACAAGATGTTGACCAATTTGTAACTGCAAATGGAAGCGAACAATCAACAACAGTTGGTGGAGTAAATTATGCTTACAACAAAACACTAACAATATCAAAACAAGAATTTGATAAAGTGTTTGGGAAAAATGGTGAAATTACTATTTTAAATGAAGCAGGAACAACACTTGCAACAATAAACAAAGATACAGAAGTAAAAGACAATAAAATAGTAGTAAACTTAGTACCATTTAAAACAAATAGTATAACAATAAAAACATCAAAACCACAAGCAGAAGGAAATGTTATATTCGAAATAACAAAAGCTTTAGCTAAAAATATTGAATACAGTACAAGCCAATTAAAAAGTTTTACACAAATAACAACTCAAGTAACAGGAAAAGCAAAAAATTCTGATATAGATATTGTTAGTACAGAAAGTACAAAAAATGTTGATTTAACAGAACCAACACAAAAAGCAAGCATAACAACAAGTAATAATAGATTATCTACAATAGTAAAAAATGAAAATGTAGAAATTAAAATTACACTAGAAAATGACAGCGCAGACGACACTATGTATACAAACCCAAAAATTAAAATTACATTTCCAGAAAATATAGAAACAATCAATGTGAAAGATTGTAAAGTATATTTCGATGATGAGTTAGAAATTGATAATGATTCAATAAAATCATACGAAAACAATGATGGAACAAAAACTTTAGAATTTAAATTAAAGGGTACACAAACAAAATATAATAATGCTGCTGCAAAAGGTGCAACAGTTGTATTAACAACAGACATTACATTAAATACATTAACACCAACAACAAATACACAAATAACAGCAGAAATAACAAATGGAGATTCAACAGTAACAAATGTATCAACAGATGTTAAATACATTGCTCCTTCAGGAGTTGTAACAACAAACTCAATGACAGGATACAATGGAGATGAAAAAATAGAAGTTATTAATGGAGAATCTCAAAAAGCCTTAATACCAACAAAAGCAGAACAAAAAGAAGTTACATACACAATGAATGTAATAAACAATTATGAAAACACACTAGACCATGTTGTGGTATTAGGAAGAACACCATTTAAAGATAACAAAGATGTATCAACATCATTAAGTTTAGGCTCAAATATTACAATGCCACTTGCTTCTGGAATAACAGTAACAGGAATAGATAGCTCAAAATTCACAGTTTATTATTCAGAAAATGGAGAGGCAACAACAGACCTATCTAATTCACAAAATGGATGGACAACAAGTGTAACAGATTATACAAAAATAAAATCCTACATGATAGTGTTAAATGAAGATTATGCAATGAACGGTGGAGACACATTCACATTTACATACAAAGCAACATTACCTGCAAACTTAGATTATGATCAAGAAGTATATGAAAATTATGGAGTATTCTTCAACAATAATAAAACATCTGGAACAATTACAGATAAAGCAATAGCAACAAAAATAGGTTTTACAACAGGAAGTATTGCTAAATTAGATGCAAAATTAACATCAACAATAGGCGAAGGTGCAAGCGTAAAATCTGGAGAAATACTTGAATATGAATTAACAATAAATAATACTGGAGCAATAGACGCAGAAAATACTAAGGTGGAAATAAAATTACCACCAGAATTAAGCTTCATTCCAAATGAAGGTGATAATTATACTTTTAAAACGATTGAACCACCACTTGATGATACAGATACTCCTGACTTAAACGATAAAGAGAATACTGAAATTAATGGAGACGACTACAATTCTTTGTTGGAACTTGCAAATAAATTAATGCAAGAAGATAATAAATATTTAGAAGATCAATATGCATCAATTTTAGTACTTGATTTAGGGAAAATTAATGCAAATTCTACAACAAAGAAAACTTTAAAATTTACTGCAAAAAGTTATGAAAATGTAAAAGTTGAGGTCAAGGCATCTGTAAGTTACGATAATGCTGAACCAATAGTAACAAATACAATATCAAAAGAGCAAGACAATATTAATGGTAATAAATTAGAAGAAAGGTTAGAGGGAATTTTAAGTAAAATTAGTGGTGTTGGAAATGTAGAAGTGTTAATAAATTATTCTGAAAGTGAAGAGATAGTGGCTATGTATAATGAAAATAGAAAGGAAACATCAACACAAGAAGAGGATGAAACAGGAGGTACGCGTGTTATAACTGAAAATGATATTAAAAGAGATGTTATATACAAAGAAGAGGGAGGAGAAAAGACTCCCATTACGCAAAAAACTGTGATGCCAAAAATAGAAGGAACAATAATAACTGCAGAAGGAGCAGGTGATGCTAATGTAAAAGAAAATATAATACAAGCAGTATCTGCTGCAACAGGACTTGCATCACACAAGATACAGGTGTTCCAAATGTCAAGTTAATAAAATTTTATTTAAATATATATTATAAGGAGAGAATAACATGAATTTAAAAAACGTAAAAAGCAATCAAATTATTTTATTTGTAGTTGCATTAATGCTAGTATCAGCAGGATATTTAAGCTATAGTATAAGAGAAACACCTGTTTCTAGTAATATTATTGCTGAAAATGAAGTATCTAGCATAGGTGATGCAAAATTAGTTTCCAACAATAATGTTATAAGTTCTAATACTTTAAACGAAATAGCTATAGAAACAACTACAAAGCCAAAGACGGACGATTATTTTGCAAGCTCACGATTAGGAAGAGACACAATGTACTCACAAATGGTAGAAAGTTACCAAAGCCTATTAGATAATCCAAATGTAGGAGAGCAACAAAAAACAGTAGCGACACAAGAAATAACAAAAATTAACAACATACAAAACAGTATAATGATTTGCGAAAATCTAATAAAAACTAAAGGAATAGATGATGTTGTAATTTTTGTTAATGATAAGAGTATAAATGTAATTGTGAAATCGGATAAATTAGAACAAGATGTAATTGCACAAGTACAAAATATTATAGCAAGAGAAATGAATGCAGAGATTGAGAATATACATATTAGTAACAAGTGAGTTGTAAGATAGTGT
>OJMH01002967.1_pt1 | contig 13253 bp, 11 predicted proteins | sample 1597111 | NCBI WGS metagenome assembly OJMH01 (sample SAMEA2452115, study PRJEB22498) | human gut metagenome | reverse complement strand
CTGCTGCTGCCGCTCGGCAAAATCACCACCGCCCGCGTCGGCGCGGCGTCGAGCCAGGCTTTGTTCTGGGTGTTGCGCAACGTCGCCGCGCTGCTGGTGGCGGCCTCCGCGGTCATCTCGCTGTATTGGAGCCAGCCGTTCGGCATGGCGGTGCTGTTGACCGGCGCTTTCCTGTTTTACGGCTTCCGGGCCGCCGGCGTCGTCATGTCGCAGCCGTTGTACGGCGACATTACCACCAATGAAAATCGTGCCGCCTTCCTGGCGGCGACCGGCGGCTTGTTCTATTGCTCCTGCCTGATCGCTTTGACGATCATCAGCTTGCTGTTGCACGTCAGCCAGAGTCTCTGGACCTTGACCGGCATCATCGTCGTCGGCGCGACGCTGGGGTTCTCCTCGTCGCGCTTCATCCGCAAAGTCGACGAGACCAGCCATATCCGCCGGTCGGCCGCCAAACCGATTCGCGGCGAATTGCTGATGGCCTTCCGCAATCCGGTGCTGCGGCGACAGATCATGGCCGGATTCGCCATCAATCTCGGCGTCATCATGCTGGTGCCGGTTTCGATGCTGACGCTGAAACGCGGCTACGGCGTCAGCGACACCGAGGCGCTGCTCTACGCGCTGGTTCAATTCGCCGCTTCGGCGCTGATGTCCTTTCTGGCCGGCCGGGTCGCCGAAAGGATCGGGCCGCGCCATACGATTCTGGCGGCTTACGCTCTGCTGCTGGGAGTTGCCGTGCTGTGGCTGTGCGCGCCGGCGTCGTTTCATTGGTATTATATGATTCTGCCGTTTCTGCTGGCCGGCGGTGCCACCGTCAGCATGAGCAATTCGATGATTCACTATTTCCTGCAGACCGTGCCGGTGGAGAACCGGGTCGGCTCGTCGATGTTCATCGCCGTCATCAACGGCTCCGGCGCCGGATTGGCCGGCATGCTGTTGGCCGGATCCCTGTTGAGAAATACCGTCGAAAGCGGTATTTCGTTCGGCGGCTTGGCCGGCTACCGGCTCTATTTCCTGGGAGCCGTCCTGGTGTTGTCGCCCGGTTTGTGGATCATCCGCCGCCTGAAACCGTTGCCGCTGGAGAAACGCCGTATCCTCAAAAGCTGGAGTTCAACCGCCGATTGACCGGTCGCGCCCGCTAGCGCCAGGCGGTGGAAAATTCCCGGTCCTTGTAGGCTTCGGCCAGGCCGCCGATCTGGGAGAGCCGCAGCACTTCGTCGGCGTCCATGCCGAGGTTTTTGCTGATTTTCGCGTCACTCCAATTGCGCCGCTTCAATTCCAGGACGATCTGGCTCATCTCCAGGACCTGATGTTTTCCGCGGGCCCGGTTGTGACGGATCGTCGAGGCGATCCGGTTGCTGCGTTCGTTCTCGTGGCGGTTGATCACCACGGCCGGCAAATGCGGCAGACCTTTCTGACGGCCGATCAGATAGCGGTGGAAACCGTCGACCACTTCGAAAATGCCGTCTTTGCGCAGCCAGACGACGATCGGTTGCGTGTAACCGTCCTCTTCGATCGACAGCCGCAGCAGTTTCATTTCCGGCGGCGCCACCGTGTTGGGATTGTAATCGTTGGCTTCAATGAGTCCGATCGGAATCCAATAGACTTTGGCAATCGGCTGCTTGGCGGCCCAATCCGGGACGGCTTCAAATTCCTTCAGATCAATTTCCATTGTTCGCGCCTTCGTTTCATAAGGTTACAGTAATTCTGGTAACTGGCCGTTTTGGTCGGGGCAAAGCAGAGCATTTTACACCAGTAGTCGTTTTTCAACAGACATTTGCAGAGACGCCGCCAACTGGGGACGTCGGCGGCACCGGAATCGCCTTCCTGTTCATCCGGAATGCCGTTCGGATAATCTCCCTTGGTTTGCCACCAGTGCAAATAGACGGCGAATTTGTTTTTATAATGCTCGGCGGTGGCCGGCGGCATCGAACTGAGCAGTTGCAGCGCGAACTCCTTCCAGGTGCGCGAATCCGGCTTGGTGATATGATGGTTGCCGAGGATCAGGCCACGCTCCTTGGCATACTGGGAACCGAAATTGGCGCCGTTGACCCGGGCGACCATCCGTCCCCAGGTATCCGGTTCGATCACCTGAAAGAGATTCAGCGCCTGGCGCTGTTCGTTGCCGAACGGTTCGCAGATCCGCATCCGGTGCAGCGGCACGCCGGCCTGGTAAAAGCGGTCGTACAATTCATTGTAACATTTGCCGAATTTGCCGCAGTAGGTCCAGATATCCTCGGTCCGCCAGTCGTAAAGCGGGTAAATGTTGTAAACGTACCGGCTGCAGCGGGTGGTCCAGCGGCGGCGGCGGAACATCTGCTTGCAGGAGTTGTTCAGCGTCATCCAGCGGTTCAGCGATTCGCTGGTCCGGATGCCGACCATGCAGGCGGTCATCATCTTGCGGGCGTACCATTCGCCGAATTCCGGCACGAACTCCTCGAACGTCATGTTCTTCTGGTAGAACGGAAAGTAATGTCCGTCCCGGATGGCGAACTCCGGCTTGGAGCGAATCCACTGTTTGCCCTCTTCCCAGGCGACCCATTCCGGTTCAAAGACGCTGACCGCATTGACGGTCCGCAATGGAACGCAGCACCAGTACAGATCAATGACGTCCCGGTACAGGTCGATCATTTGTTCGACGTGGCGGATGGTCAGCGCATACTGGCATTCCCAGTCGATGAACAGCAGCCCGAACTTCTTCCGGTAACGGCGCGCCGCTTCGGCGCAGAGATGGAGCATTACCGAACTGTCTTTGCCGCCGGAAAAGGAGACGTAGACCCGGGGAAAGGTCTCGAAGATCAGGGCGATGCGCATTCTGGCGGCATCATAGACGTTCATTCCGAGAAATCTCTTGCGTCCCCTCATGTGAAAACCGGCCTCGCATTCATACAGTAGTTCGATGTTTTGACGATCATGATTTTTGAGAAAACCATTAATGGAAAGTTCTCTGAAATATGAATAAGTATAATACCGAATTGAATTATTGTCAACTCGATGGTAAAAAACATTGGCCGAATAAGCTGGTTTCCTTTATTAAAAAGTAAAATATTATGGATAAAAAATAAAAATTTCTTTAATGTATGGAAAGAGCGTCAATTTTTTGCCGATTTTGTTATCACTGAAATAATTTGATTATTGCAGCGATCGCCGGCAGTTAAATTTGTGATAAATTCTGAATGCCGGACCAGAATAATGAAATGGTATAAACCAGGCTTGCTCCGGCATTCGGGTCAAACGGCCGGAAGTGGAGTTACAGCGGCTGGCAGGCGGCACAGAAATAGACATTGCCGCCGAGCAAGGCCTGGCGGGTAATCGGACCGCCGCAGATTGGACAGGGACGGTTCCGTGTGTTGGCCGAGAGCAGCGTCCGATAGCCTCCCGGTCGGCCGAAGAGATCCTTTTCGGTGTCGCGGCCGCCGGCGGCCGCCATTGCGGTCAGCGTCCGTTTGACGCTGTGGAAGAGCGCCCGGCGCCGCGGCTGCGACAGTGCCGCCAGTTCGCTTTTCGGGTGGATGCGGGCATTGAACAGAATATCCTGCAACACACCGTTGCCGAGTCCGGGAATGCGTTGTTCGGTGGCCAGCACGGCTTTGATCTTGAGCTTCGGCCGGCATTGGTCCAGCAGGCCCATGAAATAGGATTCGCTGAACCGGTCGGTGAGCGGCGAGGGTTTTTCCAGGGCGACCCGGTAATAATCGTTGGGAATCCCGCCTTTCGGAAAGAGCGTCAGAAAGCCGTACATCTGAATGGTGCCGGCCAGGGCGCTGCCATCCTCGAAATGAATCAGCAACTGGTGTGTGGCCGGCGGACGTTCTCCGGCCGGAAGCCAGCGCAAATTCACGCCGTCGGAGAAGGCCAGCGCGTAATCTCCGGCGGTGAACTCCAGTTGCCCGCCGAGGCCGCGGGCGCCGGAAAAATGCCTGCCGACCAGGTGCCGGCGGTACTCTTCCGGTTCGGCCGAGTAAAACGCGAAGCGGTGCGGCGAAGCGCCGATTTCCACCGTCGCAATCTTTCGGTTGCCAAGCGTTTCATTCAATTGCCGGGCCCGCGCTTCCGCTTCCGGTAATTCCAGCATTTTCCCCTCCTTCCGATCATTTTTCCGGTTCTCTTAATTATAGCGATGCAGCGGTTTCCTGTCAAGTGCCGGGAAAATAAAACCGCCGGCGCCGGGACAATCCGGCGCCGGCATAGCAGAAAAGAAGATTTTACGCCATGGGCAAATTGTTTTATTATATCATTTGCCCTCGGCGTGTTTTTTTATTGCTGCGCGGCCTTCCACTCATTGAGCAGTTCGGCGATCTGGCGGCGGTAAGCCAGCAGCCGGTCGCCGGAATTGTCGAATTCCCGCAGATTTTTGACCACTGCGGCCGGCACGGTCAACGCCTGTTCGGCCCGTTCCAGCCAGCCGGCCGGCACATTTTGCGCGCCATTGCGCGCCTGGCCGGCGGCTTCCCGCAGCAGCCAGAGGTATTCATAATCCTCCAGGCCGTCGCGGATCGCCTTCAGGCGCAGCGTCGGCACCGGTCCGTCGGCACCGGGATAAACCAGTTCGCCGTCGCCGCTGTAGACGTTCAGCGAAGCGCCGTTGAAGTCGGTCAGCGGGCCGGTGGTCATATAGCGGGCCATCGTCGTGCCGCAGCGTTTCGGGGTGCCGTCCGGGGCGGTGGCGTCCCAGTGGTCGCGCCACAGCATCATCGCGTAATAAAGAAAGCCCTCGACATCATATTTCCACGGCATGGCTCCCATCACCAGCCGGGCCTGGGCGGTCGGGTATTCGACGAACCAGTTGGGATACGGCGCCTTCGGGTTGCAGCAGATGTACCACCAGATTTTCTTGCCGCGCTGCCGGGCCGCCTGAATGTTCGCCTGATTGGTTTCGAAGTGCGGCAGCAGCGGGCACCAGATATCGATCGAGGTCAATTCGTTGCCGTCACCGCCGTAAGTCGGGTCATAAGCGGTCGTCGAGATGGGCAAATCGGGATATTTCGCCTTGATTTCATCGGTGATTTCCTTCAATGCCGGGAAATAACGCGGCTGAGATTCGTCGAAACCGTAAACTTCGGCCATGTCGCGCAGTCCGGCCGCTTCCAGCTTTTTCAAAATGGCGTCGAGATCGTCGAAAAATTTCTGTTTGGATTCCGGCGTCAGGCGGCCGGTTTCCGGATCGAACTGGCCGCTGTAGTTGAGAACCGAAAAACGGTCGATGCCGTTGGCCTTCAGCTTTTTCAGCCATTCGAGCCGCGGCGGGAACGGCGAATAAATGTTGTCCAGCGCCATACGGTGTTCGAGCATCAGGTCGATGGTCTTTTCGTAGGCGACGGCGGCCCGGTAAGCCGGGGTGCCTTCCTGCAAATCTTCCAGCGAACATTGATCGGCACAGTACTGCAGGAACCGCTCCCGCTCCTCCGGCGTTTGAAAATAAGGACCGAAAAACTCGAAACCGGCCGAAAAGGCGGTCGGCAGATGATGTTTGACCGGAATGGCAAAGTCGTACACCGTCACCTCGAACGGAATTTCGATCGGTTTCATGCCGTCGGCAGTCAAGGTCAGATTGCCGCGGTAGAGGCCGGCCGGCTGGTCGGCCGCGGTCCGGACGTCAACCAGAATTGGCTGCCAGGTCTCTTCCGGCAGCTCGAAGCCGTCGAGAAAGGTGCAGATCGGGTCGGGATACCAGCCGGTGAACGGCACGTCATAATAGGGCCGGATGGTGTTGACGTAACCGACCGGGGCGATACTCAACTGTTCCGGCGCGATGACGGCGCCATCGGCGCTGCGCAGCGGGGCGGCGTTCAGCTTGACGTTGCGGAGCGGTCGGCGGCTGCGGACCACCACCTGGACGCCTTCTCCTTCGTTGGCGGCGAGTTCCAGCTTGACCGTGCCGCCGATTTCACCGGCGAACGGCTGCTCGTCATGGCGGAACACCTTGACGCTGCCGTGGGTCCAGCCGTAATGCCAGGCGCCCCAGATTTCCTGGCCGACCGCTGCGTTGAACAGTACCACCGGGAAGCGTTTTTCCATATCTTCCAACCGTTCCCGGGCCAGGCCGGCGGCGCGCCGCCAGTTGCGGGATTCCGCCTCATCGGCCCAGCCGCCGCGCGCTTTCGCCTGTTCCAGTTGTTCCCGCAGCCGGGCGACATCGCCCAGCAATCGGGTGACGCCGGGCTGCAGGGCTTCGGCGGCCGGACCGGCGGCGGTCATTTTGGCCTGGAATGCTTCGAGGTCGGCCAGCAGCTCCGTCAGCAGCACCTGGGGATCGGCGGTTTCCAGCCGGACATCGGCCAACTGGAAGCGGGTCGGCTTCTGGGTTTCATTGGCGATCCGGAAAATCTGCACGTCGCGGAGATTCCGGGTGGCGTCCCTGACCGGAATCCGCAGGGTGGAGCGTCCCGGCTCCATGAACAATTGCCACGACCAGTCCCAGCCGGGCGCGTCGGTTTCCTGCGACCAGGCGATGGCGCCGCCGGCCGCCCACGGCGTCGTCGCCAGCATGTAAAACGGCTGGACCGCGTCGTCGGGGTTGTAGACTTCCATGCACAAATAATCGTAATCGCTCCAATCCTTCAACGGCAGCGTGTCGCCGGTGAGCATGATGAACGGCTGGGTGGCGCCGCCCGGCCAGAGCACTTCGGCGCACCCCGGCTGGCCGAGCCTGCCGTCGGGAACGAAACTGATTTCGGCCGGCGCCGCTTCGGTATTCACCGCCCAGCGGGCGATCGCCTCCGGGGATCTCAGGTCATTGAGGACGAATTGCTTCACCAGCGGTTCCGCGCCGGCGGCGGTCATCGTGGTGACGGCAGCGGCGACAGCGGCCGCACATTTGCAGGAAATGCTCATTCTCGGGTTCCCTCCTTCATCAGGGTTTCCACCAATTTACGCCGTACAGCGTAAATTTGCCAGGGGTTTTTGGTATATTCTTCGATACCGGTGACCACTTCCCGGCAAAGCTCCCCGGCGGCCGCTTGCCCGAACGCTTTTTCATAAAGTTTCAGGTACTCGTAATCCTCCAGACCGTCACGGAAGTTGTAGAAGCGCAGCGAGTCGATCGGTCCGTCCGGGCCCGGATAGCTCAGGCGGCCGTCACCGTGAATCCACGGCGAATAGTTGTTATACATGCTCCAGTTGACGAACTGGCCGGCGGCCGGATCGACGAACGGTTCGCCCTTGTGCGGCCACCAGAGGTTGACGCCCCAGTAGAGCAAGCCGTCCAGCCGCTGCTGGTAGGCCATCCACGGCAGGATGCGTGAATCGATCAACGGATTGTGGGTGTTGAACTGGGGGTACTGGTCGGCCATTGATGCCATGACGTAAGCCCACACCTGGTGGCCCTGCGACCGCAGCGCCTCGGCTTCCGCCAGGTCGTAACGCGGCAGAAAGACCACCAGGTCGTCGAGAAAGATATCCTTCATCGCCTCGTCGGTCCGCGGGATGCGCAGCGTCGAAATGATCGGAATTTCCGGGAACAATTCTTTGGCAATTTGAAAATAGGCGCGCACCATCGGCAGTTTGCTCAGCGCCACTTCGTCGAAGCCGATGAAATAGCAGTATTCGAGCAAGCCGTCCTGCTTCATCCGCTCAACCAGCGGCCCGACGTCGGCCTGCAGTTTCCGGCGGTATTCGGCCAGCTCCGCTTCGGTCGGCATCTTCATTTTTTCCGGCTGCCAGACATAACCGATGTAGGGAGCATTCAGGTCGCGCAGGCAGATCGCTTCCAGCCGGTCTTGATAGGGAGCGACATCGAAATCGTAGTCGATCAGATGTTCATCCCAGAAACTGACCGGACTGACCCGGTGGGCCATCGTGAACTGGTCGCTGTGGCGGTAGATGGTCGGAAAGTCTTTCTCATCATACAATTGACGCAGGTGATCGCTGTCCCAGTAGCGGGTATGGTTGGTGAAGCTGGTCGGCAGAGAGCCGCGCTTCGGCAGCGCGAAAGGCAGGGCTTCCACCGCGACATCGATGTTCTGCGGCGCCATGCCGTCGGCAGCCAGCGTTACCGTGCCGCGATAAACGCCGGGTTGGACGCCTTCAGGCAGATGGCAGCTGATCCAGAGACTCTGAGCGAAATCGGCCGGAATATTGCTCGCTTCAACCGGCAGCAGCGCGTCCGGCGTCCAGTCCGGAATTGATTCCGGCAACCCCGGATAGCGCAGTTGATCGGTGGCGAAAAAGTAGCCGACTTCAAACCATTCCCAAGCCCCGGCTGGCAGAACGGCGCCGTCGGCCGCGGTGAATTCGCCGAAGGAGAGGGTAGCGTTCGACACCGGCCGGTCGGCGAGAGCCAGAAGCTGAAAGGCTTCGTATTCATCCTGCGCCAGCATCAACTCGGCGTGACGCAACCGGTCGGACCGGCGCGGCAGGGCGCTCGGATAGAGGCGTTCCATGCTGTTTTCGGTCCACAACAGCAATTCCGCCGCCGGTTTGTCCGGCTGCAGCGTCACTTCCCGGCTCTCCTCCCAGCTTTTCCGGTTGGAAAGGTTGGACGCCCGGAGGGTGACGGTCAGTTGCCGGCCGGTCGGCAGGCCGGTGAAGGAACTGCGCAGCGGCATCTGTTCGCCGGAACGTTCCTCCAGCACTTTGCCGTCGGCGTCGCGAACGCTCAATTGCCAGCGATCAGCCTGCTGGGCATAGGCACGCACCGCCAGCGTACCGCTGCCGAGGTAATCGCCGGCGACGTTGAAATATTCGAATTCCGGCTCCAGCAGTTCGAATTTGACGTCGTCGAAAGCGACTTCGCCGGTTTCATTCTGCAGCAGGATATAGAGTTTGAACGATTTGACCTCGCGCGGGATATGGACTGTCTTGGTAAAGGTCGTCCATTCGGCGATGGCTTCCCGGCGCGGCAACTGCATCTCCATCTCATGGAAGCTGGTCCCGTCGGCCAGAACGGCGTCAACCCGCAGCGCATAGTAATAAGGAAAACTGGTGCCGATTTTGACGCCGTTGTTTTTGGTCCGGCAGGAGAAGCGCCAGACGCCTTTTTCCGGTTCGGGCAGCACCACTTCCTGCATGGCGCCGAATGTGCCGTCGGCGGCCGGATTGGCGAGGAACAGATATTCGTTGCCGTCGGCTTCCCGGCGGACTTCGAAACCGTCACCCCACGGCGTCCAGCCTTCCGCCCGGTGGTCCATCGCCGAATTGACGATGAAGTTCCGGCCCGGCCGGGGATCCGGCTGCCAGAAGCCGACGGTCTCCTGATGAAAAGCATTTTCCGCTGCGGTCCGGACCGCCAGCAGCGCCAGCGCCGCAATCAACCAGTGTCTGAGCATTGATTTTTTTTCCGTAAAATTAAGAATTGTCACGACAAAATAGTTCCCGGCGAACCAATCTGCCCGTCGGGAACGGTGAAAGACGGATGGCCCCGCGATTACCTGAACGAGCCGTCGGTATTGCGGTCTCTCCAGCAGTTGTCGGCGCCGCCGTCCGGATTCCAGGTGTTGATCAGCATCTGGGTCCCGGAGACGTCGTGGACACTGCCGTCGACCCGGCAGCCGTTGAACTTGATCGCACCGACGCTGCTGCCGCGGCTGTGCCGCATCGGCACCCGGCCGGCATCGACGGTGCTGTACCAGTTGTTATAGTTGTTGAACAGGCTGTACAGGTCCTGTTCATAGGCGACATCGGCGTGGTTCGGCGAATCGGCGATGATCGTCGCACCCGACGGATTGGAGACGCTGGACACTTTGGTCTGATAGCCGTAAACTTTGTCGGCCATCCAGCCGTTGCCGCCGAAGTCGAGCGATACCCAGCCGTAACAGACCACATTGTCGAACGTACGGCCGCCGACGTTGATCGTCAGGCTGCCTTCGGCCGGGCAGACCAGCACCGGCGGCGCTTCGTTGGCGTCCCAGATGTTGATCCAGCCTTCCTGGGCGGCGGTATCGTTGTAGAATTTGCCGCCCATATAACGGCAAAGGTCGGAAAACCAGAACTTCATGTCGCCGCTCGGCAGATCCCACAACACCGCCGGCGGCAGACTGTCATCGTTGTCACCGGTGTACATCGCCAGCCCGAGGCCGAGCTGTTTCAAATTGCTTTTGCATTTGACGTTCATCGCTGCCGCTTTGGCCTTGCCGAGCGCCGGCAGCAGCATACTGGCGAGAATGGCGATGATCGCGATCACGACCAGCAGTTCGATCAGTGTGAAACTTTTCTTCATCATCTTCTTGCTCCTTTTCTCATCAGGGATGGATTGTTGATTCCAGTTTTCCTCGAAGCTCCATTCTACGTAGAATTATAGCAAATTTTTAAAAGAAAATCAAGTGCCCAATCCAAAATTTTTCAAAAAGATGACTTTCATACCACAATTGGAGATGGCGGGAACGGTTGACCGGCGGCGATTGCCATTCTGCATTTTTCTCCGTCAATCGTTGACCGGGTAAAACATTTCCTGATGGTTGATCCAGTTGATCTTTCCTTCGCCTTTGTTGACATGACCGTCGGCGAAAAGGACATTGGCCCGATTGTTGTGATGATAACCGATGCACTCATCCCCCGGCTGCAGCGTCCAATAGTAAGCATATTTGGAAAGAGCTTTGTTGTCTCCCCAATAATAACGTTCCGAGGCTCTGGTAATCTGGCTCAACTTTTTCGCCTCAAAATCGGCGCCCCAGGTGTTGACGGGGGTGCCGCCGTCGAAGTAGTTGGTGTCGATGTGGCCGCCGATGTAGACATTGGGCGCATAAGCATAACTGTCCGTTCCGGTGACGCCGCCGTCTTCCGTGTAGCCGGGACAACTGAAAATCGTGTTGGAAAAGTATCCTCTTCCCTGGCCCCAGATGAGGCAATCCTGATTCGGCTGCAAATTCATGTAGTCGCCGAGAAAATGGCTCGCATGATTCCAGCCGTAATCGACGACCGGCCCGTAGTCCTGGTTATCTTCCGCATACAAAAAACAAACCACGCCGATCTGTTTCAGGTTGGAAGTGCATTTGATTGCCTGGGCGGCGGCTTTGGCTTTGCCGAGCGCCGGCAGCAGCATGCTGGCAAGAATGGCGATAATCGCAATCACGACCAACAGTTCGATCAATGTAAAATGCTTTTTCATCGTTTCTTTCCTTTGTTTTGAGATGTTTTTCAAATTTGGAACACTTGCATCCGACATCACATCGTCGCGAGCGAGATGATGCACTTTGTTGTTCTACGTAGAACTATTTTAGCAAAAAAAAGAGCAAAAGTCAATACCCTAACGTAAAAAAATTGAAAAAAAATGATAAAAATAATTGAATTTAATGAGAATTTCTCTAAAGCGAAAAAGAACAAAATGCTGTTAAGATATTTAAAATAATCGAGTTAATTCAATTTTCTGGGTTTGTTGTCTCTGGATTGCGGTCATGATTCTTTAGAATGAAATTTGATGCATCGGAAATTCATGCAAACCGCGCGTGCCCACGGTTCCGGCAAGGCAATGGCTGTGGACACGCGCGGATGATTCTACCGGAAGGAGCCGTCGGTATTGCGGGCCCGCCAGCAGTTGTCGACGCCGCTGTCCGGATTCCAGGTGTTGATCAGCATCTGAGTGCCGCTGACATCGTGGACGCTGCCGTCGACCCGGCAGCCGTTGAATTTGATCGAATTGACGCTGTTGCCGCGGCTGTGCCGCAGGGCAACCCGGCCGTCGATGGTCGGATACCAGTTGCTGTAGTTGTTGAACAATGTGTATAAATCCGTTTCCGCCGTCGCGAGCGAGTGATCTCTGGCATCGGTGATGATTGTCGCCGAAGAGGGGTTGGAAACGTTGGAAAGCTTGGTGCCATATCCGTAAGTCGGGGCCGCGGTCCAACCGCTGTCCGAAGTGCCGAAGTCCAGTCCGATCCAGGAGTAGCAGACGGTATTGGTGGTAGTGCCGACTTTCAGGCTGCCTTCGGCCGGGCAGATCAGCATTTGCGGCGCGTCGCCTTCATCCCAGATGTTGACCCAGCCGGTGCCGTCGGCATCGCCATAAAATTTCCCGCCCATATAACGGCAAAGTTCATTGAACCAGAAACGCAAATTATTGTCTTTTTCCTGAAAGGCGGACGGCGGCAGGCTGTCGTCGAAATCGCCGGCGTACATGGCCAATCCCAGGCCGAGCTGCTTTAAGTTGCTCTTGCATTTGACGTTCATTGCCGCGGCTTTGGCTTTGCCGAGCGCCGGCAGCAGCATCGAAGCCAAAATGGCGATGATTGCAATCACGACCAGCAGTTCAATCAGCGTGAAACTTTTTTTCATCCTTTACTTCCTTGTCGTTTGATTTTGATTGGTGATCCATTCCGATGACTTGACAACCCTCCGCCTGCGCAATGACGGAAGCATGCCGGTCATTTAATTCTACGTAGAATTAGTTTAGCAAAAAAAAATGGCAAAAGTCAATCCCCGGATTGAAAAAAAACAGATTTTTGTCGACGAACTTGAAAATAGTGGATTGCGGAAGGAGACCGGCTGGGTCATGGCCGGAGGTTTTTCCGGCGCCGGCACGGCGGGATACCGTTGGCGGAAATGATTTCCCAATCAATTCAGACCTGGTTGCAATTATCTTAAATATAGAGTGAAACATGCAAAATAATTTTCCAATTACCGGCTGAAAAAGGAGGCTTTCGACTGTCGTCAGCCGAAAGCCGGGGAAAGGGAGAGAAGGAATTTGGGAAATTCTACGTAGAATAATAGCAGCATTGCTGGGAAAGTCAAGGCGGGAATGGTTATTTATCGGCAATTTTTGTTTTTCGGCCGCCGTTTTCTCTTTTCCCGCCTTTTGAGCAGGAAAAGAGAAAACGCAGAATTCAGAAAGAGACGATTATTTCAACTCATCGGCCGTTTCCGGCCGTTGCCGGCAGCGGCAATTCCGCTCTTTCGGCGGAATCGGCCGGTAAGCCGGGTCAATGGTTGCCATCAGCAGTGGCTTGGAGGACAATTCCTCTGCCTTGCCGTACAGCCCGCGCAGATATTCGATATCGTTGATGCCCGGTATGGCTTGATTGGTCTGCAGGTTCTGACGATACTCGTTCAAAAGCCGGAAAAAGGATTGATCCAGCAGTTTGGCGTGATGTTCGGCATTGACGATTTCGCCCAGCAAGTCCGGCCGGTGGTCGAGTTCATTGCCGCGGCCGTGACCGGCAAGCACCTCCTTGCCGTAGCTGAGGGCGGCGGCAAGGTGCTTCAGCAAACAATTCCAACATTGCATTGATTGCATGAGAGTTTTTCTCCTTCCCGGATGTAACGGATAATTTTATAGATTCGGCAATTAACATACGTGCAATATTTGCTTGATGGTGTATATTATC
>OJMH01002964.1_pt1 | contig 13271 bp, 10 predicted proteins | sample 1597111 | NCBI WGS metagenome assembly OJMH01 (sample SAMEA2452115, study PRJEB22498) | human gut metagenome | reverse complement strand
GGGCGGCTGCCCTCGCTTCCTCGATAACCTCCGGGGGAAGCCTGTCGTCATGCGCTCCGATAAAACCGTCAATGTCGTTCATGCTGTTTTCGTAGTGGTAACGCACTCCGGCGGTCAGCTCGTCAAGGCTCATGTCCTCGCCTAAATGCCCGCAATAGTAGCCGTTTAAGATAACGGCGGCGGGGTCAATGCTTTTTATTTCCTCTAACCGGCTCCTGTCCTCCGGGTAGAGCGTATCGTCCATATCAAGATGAAAATATTCCGCGTTCCATGAACGCCCCTGTTTCCAGAACGCTACCCATGCGATACCGTCCCTAAGCTCGTCTTGATAGTCCTTTACGGTGTCCCGTAAACTTGCCATAGTGAAAAACCTCCTTTCTCTGCGGCAGCGTCATAAGCTGCATTTTTTGGCTGCATGGTCTACTACGGGTACGCCCGCATTTCTGCCAAATATTTTTGAAAATTTTTAGAGGGTGAAGCCCTCCGCAAAAGAGGGTTTGGGAAACTTCCCAACAAGCAAAATCCCCGTCCGGCGCGTCAGCGTCGCAACGGGGATTTACGGAAGTGGGTACCCGCTTCCTATGCTTGCTATTCCAGTTGTTTGTTCTTTGAAATGGTTACTTTGTAATTCACATATTTACCGCCCGTGTCGGCTAAAAGTACCGTTCCGTCGTAGGTTTTGCCCGTTTTCGGAGAGTACAGTTTTTTAACTGTTGCCTTGCCGGATTTAAGAAGTGCTGCGGCAATCTTCGGGGTAAAGGCGGTTTTTCGTTCCTCAAAGAAGCGGTCATTTTTCCACATGGTAAAGCCGCACTCTTTGTTGGAACAGTAGTAGTTTTTCTTTCCCTCATAGACCGGGGACTTGCAGCGGGGACACTTCCCAAGCTCTGTTTTTTCTGTCTTGAAAAGCTCTTGTTTCTCACCCAACACGGAAGCATAGGTTTTTACAAGCTCCTGCGTCATTGCTTCGATACCCTGCATGAAAGCGGCAGGGTCAGCGTTACCCTTTGCAATCTGCGTCAGATTGTTTTCCCATGCAGCCGTAAGCTGCGGAGAAGTTAAGCTGTCCGGCAGGACGCAGACAAGGTTTGTGCCGTCTTTGGTGGGAAGTAGCTGCTTGCCCTTGAGCTCGATAAAGCCGCCTTTTACTAACTTTTCAATGACAGCGGCGCGGGTGGCAGGCGTACCAAGCCCCCGGCGTTCTGCGTCCGGGTCAGTGTCCTCATTCCCGGCGCGTTCCATAGCAGAAAGTAAGGACGCTTCATTGTGGGGCTTCGGCGGCGTCGTTTCATGCTCCGTAACCTTTGCAGCAGGGTTTTCAAAGGTCTGTCCCTCGGTAAAGTCCGGCACATCTAAAACAAGTTCGTTTTCGTCGTCGCTGTCCGGCTTCTTTTTGAGGGTCACCCGGTAAAGCCGTTCCATGTCTTTCCACCCGGCAGCGATTACCGCCTTTCCCTTTGCCGTAAATTCATGGTCGGCGCAGGAGAAAACCGCCGTTACCGCTTCAAAACTGTACGGCTCGGCGGTCGCCATAAGCAGACGCGCCCCGGCAAGGGTAAGGATATTGCGCTCGCTTTCCGGCAGCGCGGTAAGGTCAGCCTTTGCAAGCTCCATAGTGGGAATGATTGCGTGGTGGTCTGATACCTTTTTGCTGTTCAGCACCTTTGCAATCTCCGGCGAAAAATCCGCGCCCTCCATAAAGGAAAGTTTCTCACAAAGCACCTTGATAATGCCCGTCGCTGTTTCTCCCATGTCGTCGGTCAGAAATGCGCTGTCCGTTCTCGGATAGGTCAAGAGCTTCTTTTCATAGAGGGCTTGCGCCAGGTCAAGGGTCTGCTTCGCGGTGTACCCGTAAATACGGTTTGCTTCCCGCTGTAAACTGGTAAGGTCAAAGAGCTTCGGCGGGGCAATGGTTTTCTTTTCTTTCACAAGGGAAGTACAGACAGCCGCCGACGCTTCGCAGGCCGCTTTCAGTTCGCTTGCTTCATCAGCGGCGCAGATCTTCGCGCTTGCCGCTTCTGCGCCAGGGAGAGTAAGGCGCACATGGTAGTAGGTTTCTTTCTGAAAACCTGTAATGGCAGCGTCCCGGTCTACAAGCATTTTGAGGGTCGGGGTCTGCACACGCCCCACGTTCAAGGTCTTTCCATACAGGCAGGAGAAAAGGCGGGTCGCGTTAATCCCGATAAGCCAGTCAGCCTTTGCCCTGCATAATGCGGAATGGTAGAGGGCGTCGTATTCCCGCCCGTCCTTCAGATTGTCAAAGCCGCTTCGGATTGCTTCGTTTTCCATTGAGGAAATCCAAAGACGGGTAAAGGGCTTCTTGCAGCCCGCTTGATGATAGACAAAGCGGAAAATCAGCTCGCCCTCGCGCCCTGCGTCGCAGGCGTTGACAACCTCGGAAACGTCGGCGCGGCGCATGAGGTCTTTTAAGATTTTGAATTGCTTTCCCTTGTCGGCAGCTACGGTGTACTGCCATTCCTGCGGCAGAATGGGTAAGCTGTCATAGCTCCACTTTTTGTACTGTTCCCCATAGGCGGCAGCTTCCGCAAGTCCTACCAAATGCCCGATACACCAAGAGATAACATAACCGTTCCCCTCGATATATCCGTCTTTCTTTTCCCTTACGCCAAGGGCGGCGGCAACCGCCGCCCCGACGCTGGGTTTCTCACAAATCACAAGTTTCATTCTTCCTCGTCCTCCTGTTCGGTGTCTGCGATGTCAGTTTCTTCCTCCGGCTCGTCCTCGTCGTATTCGTCAAAATCAAACTCGTCAAGGTCGGTGCTGCCTTTCACGCTCTGTTTTGGTTTCATAAACTTAAAGTAGTAGAGGGCTGCGCCGCCAAGCAAGCCCACAACAAGGAAAATCAAAAGCCCGCCCATGCCGTTTTGGGGCTGCTCCTGCTCGGTGGGTTCCTCCGGCGCGGCTTCCTTGCCTGTGCAGCTATCCATGTTGACAGAGCAGACGGGGCAGGCGGTGTTTACTTCGCCCGCCTTGCATTTCTCGGTACAGTTGCAGACAGACGGGGGCTGCTCGGTCTGTTCCTCCCCGATAATCGCCATAAGGTCGCTTTCGTCTACTTGATTTAAGAAGTGGACGGAATTTTCGCCCTCGGCAGCCCGGTCAACGATAATGTAAAAATAGTTGCCGCCTTTGCTTTTCACGATGATAAACTGCTTATCCTCGGCAGCGTCCCCGTCGATGTCGTCCACAAGGGTCATGTTGCCCTCCGGGGTAAGTGGCTGTGGCTCGGTTTCCACGATTACGCCGCTGTCGTCGGTTTCTTCCGTTGGCGTCTGTGCATAGGCGGTAACAGAAAAGCCGCCCACAAGGACAAGGGTGGCGCAAAGTGCGGTAATGCTTGCAAGGATTTTATTCTTCATTCTCGGTTTCCTCCTGTTCCTCATAGTCTGCGGGGATAGGGGCAATGCCCGGAATACCGCCGCCCGCAAGCATGGCGGTAAGCTCCTGCGGGGTAAGGCGCATAGAGCGCACAAGCTGAACGATTTGCAGATTTTCCGCTTCGGTTTTCTGTGCTTCCAGTCCGCGCAGCCTGTTCTGATACTCCGTGATTTTCTCACGGGTCTTTTGGATTTCCTTTTCAATTCTTTCAATTTTACTCATAGCCATAATGATTTTTCTCCTTTCGATTTTCAAATATGTTGTATGTCAGTTCCAGTTCATCAGCCCGTACCCTTTGATACAGGCATAGTCAAGGGGATAGCTCTTAATCTTGCAGGCGTCGCCGGAATTGCCCTCCACAGTATAAACGCGGTTTGCGTCCCTGCCGATAACAAGCCCTACATGGTCTGCGCTGCCGTCCAAGTCCCAGTCAAAAAAGATAGCGTCGCCGGGGGCAATGTTTTCATAGCCCCGCGCTCCCCATTGCCCGTGAGAGGTAAACCACGGAATACCCTGCGACTGGCAAGCGGCAAAGCGCGGCTCGGAAAGTCCTACCTGCCCGTAGCACCAGGACACGAAACAGGCGCACCATTCCACGCGGGAATTGAAGCCGTACCAGTTCCAATACGGATAGCCGCCCACATTTCCGACTTGCTGCTTTGCAAGGTCAACGATAGCAGTATTGCCGGGGCGCGTTCCGTTTACAAAGTCCACGCCGCTTAAATCCTCGGACGCGGAAGTGTCGGGAGAGCCGCCGCCAAAGATAAGGGGCTTGTTCCCGCTTGTCTGTAAATACACCCGGTACATTTCCAGTTGTTCCGGGGTAAGGTTGTTTTCCGCAATGGTGGATAGTGGGATATTCGTCAGCTTGACGTTCAAGATGTAATACTCATAAGGCACTTGTACGGTGTAGGTGTCGCTATGCTCGTTGCCGTCCTCGTCCGTCCATGTGTCAGTGCGTTCTTCCTCCCGGTAGCGTATTTCCACTTCCTCGGTCAGCGTCAGCTTGTATTGCTGATTGAAAATCCTTTGCAGCTCGCTTTGAACGTCAGCGCGGGTGTAGGTCTGATATTTTGCGGTCAGATAGGACGCTAATTCGTGTGGGTTATGCCCGATATTTGCAAGGTCATAGCGGTACTCGTCATAGCCGGGGTGGGTGCTTTCGATAGCGTCAATCTCGTTTTGTAGCCCGCTTTCCAGTCCGGCATAGGCATTTTCCACTTCCACAAGGTTGCTGTCCTCGGACGTATAAGACGTTCCAAGTACGCCGTTTAGAGTGCCGGAAAACATTGCCCCGCAAGAGGACAGCCCGGACATTACCATGATAAAGAGCAGCAGCACTCCGACAGCGATTGCCACGCCCGCCGGGTGCCTTGCCACAAATGCTGCGGTCTGCTTTGTTTTCTCGGCGGCTTTGGCTGCCGCCTTGCGGGTGCGTTCTGCCGCGCCCTTGATACCCTTTGCGGTATTGCGGGCTTCCTTTGCATACTGCCGCTTGATTTTCTGCTTCTGCCAAAACCGGGAAATGGGGTTAGAGGTAAGCTGCGGGTTCTCATGCAGGGTCTTGTGATACTGAAAATCCACATTTGCCCGAAAAGCCGCTTTTTCTGCCTTTGCCGCTTCTCGGTAGGGTTTCAGCTTATGGCTGCGGTAGCCCTGCTTAATTTTCCGCGCCCCGTACTTCAATCCCCGTTCTGCGGCTTCCTCGCTCTTGTGTGCGCCCTCCACGCCGGAATTATCCTTTTCGACAGAATGGATTTTGTTATGTACCAAAATCCCGGCTTCCTGTGCGGGGCGGGATAGCGGGTTGTGCTTCTCCTTAAATCCGGGCGGCTTGTCCTTTTCCTCAAAGTGCAGGCGGGTCTTGCCTTTCCCGGTGGCTTCATCAAAGGTGCGCTCTTTTACCAGTTTCTTTTCTTTGGGGATAGCTGCCTTTGCCTTATCCAGTCGGTCGGCGGCTTTATCGGATTTCTTGATATACTTTTCAAGCTCCGGGGCAGCGCGTTCCTCGTCGGTAAATTGCAGCCGGGAAGATTTCGTCCCGGCGGTAGCTTCTGCCTGTGCCTTTCGTACCGCTTTTTTAGACGCTTTGCGGGTATGGGCGGCTTCGATACGCTCCATGACGCGCTCCGTTTTGCCTGTGTCCGCTTTGGAGGCAGCTCCCGGCACATGGGGCAAGGGAGAAGTCGGGGAAGCTGCACCTTGTAGCTGCGCTGCGTCCTGTGCTGCCTGTTGCTCCGGCGTTTTCTGAAAATCCGCGTCCTGCGTCCGCTTGCTGATACGTTCCGTGTCTCCCGTGGTCTGATTTTCTGCGATAGCCCCGTCGCGGGTCATTTTCTGCGTGATTTTATCGCGGGGCTTTAATGGGTCTTTCAAGTGTTACCACCTCCAATCCGCGCCCCTGCAAGGGCGCAATACTCGGCGTTCAGTTCAATCCCGATATAGCGGCGGTCAAGGCTTTTCGCTGCAAGCCCGGTTGTACCGCTTCCAAAAAACGGGTCAAGGACAACGCCGCCTGCCGGACAGCCCGCCAGTATGCACGTTTCCGCGAGCTTCGGGGGATAGGCGGCAAAATGCCCGCCCTTATACGGTACGGTATTGATAAGCCAAACGTCCCGCTTGTTCCTTGTGGTCGGCATAAGAGCGTCGTCATAATAGCCGCCGCTGCGGGTTTTATTGATACCCTGTACCTTGCCCTGTCCCGGTACTTCCTCGGCGTATTTGTGTCCTGCGCCGCGCCCCTGTCGGTACCGCGCAGCCGTTCCCGGCGCGATCGGCTCCGCAATGGCGGCAGCGTCATAGTAGTATTTCTTTGATTTCGTCAGTAAAAAGATATGCTCATAGCAGCGGCTCGGTCGGTCGCGGCAGCTCTCCGGCATGGGGTTTTCTTTCAGCCAGATAATATCACTCCGCAGATACCACCCGTCAGAGCGCAGGGCAAAGGCAAGAAGCCACGGAATACCGATTAAATCCTTTTGCTTGCAGCCCGCTTTCATGCCGCTGCCGCAGTAAGTGTCTGCGATATTCAGCCAAAACGTCCCGTCGTCTTTGAGTACCCGGCGCAGTTCCCGGAATACATCTACAAGCCTGTCAATGTACTGCTCCGGCGTGTCCTCCCGTCCAATCTGTGCGTCAAGCCCGTAGTCCCTAAGTCCATAGTAGGGCGGGCTTGTGACGCAGCAGTTCACGCTTTCGCTCGGCAGCTCCCGCAGGGCATAGAGGGCTTCACGGTTGATGATTACGTCCGTTTTCATGGCTTGCTCACTTCCTCCGGCTTTGTCGTAAGCAGACGGTAAAGCTCGGTGTCCGTCGGGAAACGGTCAATGAACGGCAGCACCACATTTCCATAAAAGATAAGCCCCTCGCCCGCTTCGGTGTGGGTTACATACTTCATCTGCTGCGGGGAGATGTTAAGCTGCTTTGCAAGGATAGCCCGGTCGCCCTGTGCCTGATTGAACATAAGGACAAAATCAGAGTTTTCAAAGATATTCTCGACTTCACGGCTGCTTAAAAGGTCTTTGACATTCTGCGTGATTGCCGTTGGTATGCCGCCCCATTTACGAAAACGCTTCCAAATCTCCACGCTGTAAGCGGCGGTCTGTTCTTCTTTGAGCAGCAAGTGAAATTCGTCCATGTAGTAACGGGTTGCCTTTTTTTCGGCGCGGTTGACGGTAACGCGGTTCCACACCTGGTCTTGCACAATGAGCATACCGAGCTTTTTTAGCTGTTTTCCAAGCTGCTTTATATCAAAGCAGACAAGGCGGTTGTCAAGCTGTACGTTGGTGCGGTGATTAAAGACGTTCAAAGAGCCGGAAACATATAGCTCCAGCGCGGACGCGATATGTGCCGCTTCCGGCTCCGGCTGCCGCAGCAGTTCGTCGTAAAGGTCGCCCAAAATCGGCATTTTTGCTGGGTCGGGGTCTGCCAAAAACGGACGGTACACATTCCGCACGGCGCGGTCGATTATCGTCTTTTCCACGGGCTGCAAGCCCTCCTTGCCGCCGATTACCAGCTCGCAAAGCGAAAGGATAAAGTCGGATTTGAGAGCTAATGGGCTGTCGTCCTCCGAGTAATTAAGGTTTATATCCATAGGGTTGATATACTGCGTACTCGTCGGGGAAATACGGATAACCTGACCGTGCAGGCGTTCCACAAGCGGCGAATATTCGCACTCCGGGTCTGAAATATATATCGTGTCGTCGGTGATAAGAAAGACATTGACGATTTCCCGTTTTGCCGCAAAGGATTTGCCGCTGCCGGGGGTGCCGAGGATAAGCCCGTTCGGGTTTTTAAGCTGCTTGCGGTCGCACAATATCATGTTGTTGGACAGGGCGTTTAAGCCGTAATACAACGCCGTGCCCTGCTGAAAAAGCTCCTGCGTGATAAAGGGGATAAAAATTGCGGTGCTGGAAGTTGTCAGCCCGCGCTGTATGGAAATATGGTTTTCCCCCAATGGTATAGATGACAGAAATCCCGCCTCCTGCTGATAGTCAAGGCGGGTCAGCGCACAGTTATATTTCTGCGCGATACCCGCCGCCGCAAACACATCATTTTCCAGCTTGCGCTTGGTATCGGCGATATTCACAACAAGGAATGTCAGCAAAAACATTCGCTCGTTGCGGCTCTGCAAATCCTGCAAGAGATTTTTTGCTTCATCACCGAAAGTCGCAAGGTCGGATGGAATTATATCCATGTCGTAGCCGCTTCTGACCGCCTTTTTCTGTTCCTCGATTTTCATTTTGTCAAGGTTTGTAATTTTGCGCTTGACGGTCTTGATCGCTTCGGTTTGGTCGATACTCTGAATATGCAGATTGACGATTGCGCCCGTTTCAAGGTCTAAAATATCCGATAGGATACGGTCGTTGAGTTCCGGCGCAAGAATTTCAAGGAATGACACCGCGCCGATTTTTCGTCCCATGCAGAAATATCTGCCCTCGCCAAAGCGGAAAGAGGACGGAGCAATAAAATCCTTTGTAGAAAGCCCGGACGGTGCCAGCCAGTCAAAAGAAAAGCGGAACGGCTCGCCCTCCGGGTGAAATACGCCGTGCAGCGTTTTCAAGCGGTCATAGCCTGTCATGGGGTGTGCCGATACGCCAAGCACCTTAAAATTGTTCAGTATATCGGTTTCAATACGGGAAAGCCGCGCCTTTGCCGCTGCATAGTCCTCCGCTTCAATGGCAAAGGTAATGTATTTCTGTTTGACAAGTCCGTTGTTGCCCTTTGCAAGCTGATTTTTCAGCATATCCGCATACTCGGCGCGAATGGAATTGAAATCGTCGTTTTGCGTCGGAATGTCGATTACCTTTTCCGCGTCGCCGTGCTGCGTTCCTTGATTGATGAACGATAGCTGCACCGAAACGGTGGCGTCAAAGTAGTTGAGAAAATCGCACCAGCCCTCAAAAATGGCATTTTTATCATCATTTCCGGCAAGCTGGTAGCTGATGTCCTCAAAAGCAATGCTTTTGGAATATTTCTTTCCCGTAACCTTGCAGATACCGTCCGGGAACATCTGCAAGTAAGGAATGGTCTGCTGCGCGGTATGGGGTTTCCCGTCGCCCTTTGCCTTGCGGATAAGGGCGGCAATCTCTTTTTTCTCTGCATGGGTCAGTCTGCGGACGGGCTTCGCGCCCGTTTCACGCGCCTTTGTGATATGTGCGTTTGACAATCGCTGATACCTCCTTTTCGAGTTGTCTTTGCCGCTGCAATACGGCGTAAAAGTTATCGGTTTTGTAGGGACGCTCTTTTGGTCGGATAAATTTTGTCTGAATAACATTTTTCAGCACTGCCTCAAGGGGCTGTCCGTGCTTCTCATACATAGCGAACAGGAAGCACGGCAGCATGACGAGTATCATCACAAATGCCGCAAGGCTTGTCCCTGTGCTGTCTTTGAGCAAAAAGAAAAGCGGCAGTCCGATTACAAGGGCTGCCGCAAAGCAAATAATTTGCCGTTTTGTCAGATTAAACGCAATTTTTGTTTTGACTTTTGATAAATCTTTGGGTACGGGTACATACGCCATTAGCTACGCCCTCCTTTTCCGGGAAGATAATCGTTAAAATCGTTCACGGTGTAGAAAATCCGCTTGTTGTTTACCCAGCGTTGCAAATGGCGGGTAACAGGCGGGGCGGTAGGACGTTCATAAATCATCACATAGGGGTCAAAGCCCATAGCACGCAAGGTGTTCACGCGGTATAAATCCTGTTCGTGAGTGCTGCCGTAGTTCGTCAGCACATACACCCGGCGTTTCCGGCTGCTTTTTACGGTTGTAAAATCTAAAAAACGCTGGAAATGTCCGGTCAAATCCTCGTTGGGGTTATCCCACGCAAAATGTACCGCCTTTGTCCGCACCCGGTTGAGCAGGGAAATATTATCCCGATTGACAAGGCGAATATCAAGCCCCTGCGTAAAATCCACCCATGCGCCGCTTTGAGCAAGCTGCTCAATAAGTTTTTCATGGTCGGCACAAGCCAAAAGGTTTGCGTCCATCAGCTTGATTTCTTTTTGCCCGTCCCAAAATTCAGAGAGATCGGCGGTCTTTACACTCTTGCGTCCCTCCTTGCCGCTGACAATACAAAATCCGCAGTTTCGGGGACAACCACGGCTCAAGAAGCCATAAGCTGTGTCTGCAAACTGCGGATAAAGGGAATAGTCGGGTCGGGTATGCTCCACGTCATACGGCAAGGCTGTATCTGTGCCATATCCCGTGCCGCCCGTGATAATCTTTGCTGCGTTCCTAACGGTTATTTCATCTTTGGAATAGGTGTCTGTAAACACCCTGCTTTTGTAAACAACATCATATCGTCCGGCGGGACGCCACCATTCTACTTTGTCGCCCGCCGCTTTATGATAGGCGGACAGTTTCATCAAGCAAAGGTTTGGAAAATTATGTCTGTCTACATCCATCAGTCCTATTTTCAAATATTGCTGCACCTCCTTAATGTGCGTTAAAAATGGATTTTGCAAGTGTGCCGGTTTTGAACAGCGAGAAACAGAGGATAACGGTGTAGGCTGCAAGGGAAAAGATTGCGCTGTGCAGATTATCCGCTATAATCATACCGTTTACTAAAACTGCATAAATACCGACGCATATCATAATTAAAAAGCCTTGAAAACCGAGCGCAAACAGGGATTTCAGATAGTTGTTTCCGATTTGTCCCCATTCCCGGTTTGTCATGGTTGCAAACGGGATAGGCGATACCGAACAGTAAAGGTAAATTTCTATCATTCTGCCGTACAGGATAACGGTTATCAGCACCGACATGATTTTCATGCACAAGCTGACGAGGCTTGTTTCCATAACCAGCAGGAGCAGTTCGGGAATACCCATAGCGTTAAGCCCACCCTGCATGGCTGCGAGAGCGTCGGCAACGTCAATGTTTGTTTTGTTGCTGATTACTCCCGCCGCTCCGGAAACGACGTGCTGCGCCATATCGAACACCGCCATTGTAATATCAAAGGTGTGCGTAACGAGATACACCGCTACAAACGCCTTGAAAAACCACTTAAAAAACATAAAGGTGTCAATATCGTGCATATTGTTCTTTTCCGTTATCATGCTGATAAGCTCCACGCATAAGACATAGGTAATGACAAGCCCCGCAATAGGTACAATCACATTTTCCGATAACGTCCGTATCATAGAAAAAATGCTTGCGTTCCACCCCTGCGGGGTTTTGCCGACCTCGGCGGCTATCGTGCCGACTTTTGCGTTTACGTCCCCGAACATAGTTGACAGATTTCCGTTTATGGCTCCGATTAAAATGCCCTTTATCCATTCGTTAATCGCGTCAATTATGCCGAACATAAGCCCTTACCCCGTTTAACCGAACAAACCGGAAAGCAAAGGTACAAGGGTCATGCCGATCAGAGCAACACCGCCGCCCGCCATGAGCTGTTTAATGCCCTGGCTTTTTGCACCGGGGTTGTCGTTGCCGTAGCCTTCAAGCAGATTGACAACGCCCCAAATGGCAAGACCTGCGCCGAGCGCGATAACCAAAGTTTGCAGAATACCGATTGCGCTGTTAAAAAACGCCATGTAATGACCTCACTTTCTGCCGCTTTTGCGGCTTTGCATAGATTTGTATTTGAAAATGAAAAAGCCGCCGGATATATACGGCGGCTGCGCTGCAATATGCAGCTTTGAGTAGGGGCGCGTACCATATAGCCCATAGTTATATTGCCGATTGTTTACCACCTCCCTTATGCGTCTAAATCGGCTGCGTCCATTTCGTAGTAGTCAAATACCTCGTCGGGCTTGACGATAGCCGGACGCCGCCTTAAATATTTTTCTATATCAAAGGCATTTTTCGGGTTTTCGTCGGAAAGGTATTTGTAGTTCGGGTGCTGCGTTATATCGTATTTGTCCGAGAAAAAAGGGCGCACACCGCGTAGCTGCAAGATACATTTCCCGCCGTCCATAACGGCAATTTCGTCCTGCGTCATAAGTTCCTTGCCGAGCTTTTGGAAGTTCAGCCCATAGGATTTTTCCCGCCCTCTGTTTTCGGAAGTGTTGAAGCTGTCAATCGTTTCTTTGCCGAGTATTTCCGACATTTCTTTGAGTGTGGTTTTTTCCTTGCCGCCCAAGAAAAGGGTCGTGTCGCAATTTCCGACTATGGTATCGGCGTTATCCTTGTAAATCGCTTTTAGCTGGCTCTGCGACTGCAAAATAATAGAAGCCGAGATTTCCCGGCTTCGTATGGTGGCGATTAACTTTTCAAACTTCGGTATCTGCCCGATATTCGCAAATTCATCAAGCAAACACCGCACATGGACGGGCAGCCGCCCGCCGTATACGTCGTCGGCTTTATCGCATAGCAGATTGAATAACTGCGTGTAAAGGATTGATACCACAAAATTAAAAGTGTCGTCGGTGTCGGAAATGATAACAAACAGGGCGGTTTTGCGGTCGCCTATGGTGTCAAGCTCCATTTCGTCGGTTTCCATTAGCTCGCGCAGCTCCTTAATGTCAAAGGGGGCAAGCCGTGCGCCACAGGAAATAAGGATTGATTTTGCGGTTTTTCCTGCCGCCAATTTGTATTTCTTATATTGCTTGACCGCAAAATGTTCCGGGTCAGTTTCTTCCAACCGTTCAAACATGAGGTCAACGGGATTTTGAAAATCCTCGTCGTCCTCGCGGGCTTCGCTTGCGTTTATCATTTCAAGCAGCGTCGTAAAATTCTTTTCCTCGTCGGGCGCTTCGTACCAAATGTAGCCAATTAGGGCGGTATAGTAGAGTTTCTCGGCTTTCACCCAAAAATCCTCGCCGGATTTTTCCCCGTCGCCTTTGGTGTTGGCAATTATGGTATTGACGAGCTTCAAAATGTCTTTTTCGCTGCGGATATACACAAACGGGTTGTAGTGCATGGATTTTTTGAAATTTATCGTGTTCATTACCTTTATCCGGTACCCGCCGTGCTGCAAGAGCTTCCCGCACTCCACAAGGACAGTGCCTTTCGGGTCGGTAACAACGTAGGAGCTGTGCATTTGCATAAGGTTGGGCTTTACAAAAAATCTCGTCTTGCCGCTGCCGGAACCGCCGATTACAAGGATATTTTTGTTTCTCGCGTATTTCGGCTGTTTCGGGCGGCTGTTAATAGTCAGCCGTTCGGTCTGCGTCAAAAGGACGTTGTTTTCAAACACCGGGTCGATATATGGCTTTATGTCCTGCGCGTTGCCCCAGCGGGCGCTGCCGTACTCCATGCCCTTACGGTATTTTTTCGCGTTTCTGCCTTTCAGATAAACGGCAAGCCGGATAACTGCTGCGCCTGCAATGCCGATCAGCAAATCGGCGGGGTGTAAGCTCGGCGCAAAAGAGGAAAAGGCAGCCGTAAAACCGTCCCAAAGGGAAAACAGCTTGCCGGATAAATCCGCGCCC
>OJMH01002963.1_pt1 | contig 13275 bp, 11 predicted proteins | sample 1597111 | NCBI WGS metagenome assembly OJMH01 (sample SAMEA2452115, study PRJEB22498) | human gut metagenome | reverse complement strand
ATGACGTCAGGCGGCAAATTGAGAAACATGGCAGTTTCCAACGGCGATATGCTGATGAATCTACCCACAGGTATGCATCCACGTCATGCGATTGGGTACATGATCGGATACACTCTGTCAATAATAGCTGCCGCAGGAGGTCCGGACCTGTCCTTAAGGGTCAAAGGTTTTATTCCAAAACTCAGGGTTTACCGCGATGAAATTATTAAGAAGGATGGTATGGCCCGGTCACTTGTACAGGTCATGAACGGACATGTTCCCGTGATCTGCTCCGAGAGCGGTATGAAATCCGTTCCGTTTAGATGGAAGACCCAGGTGAATGAAAATTCCAAGTTCGTTGCATTCTGTGAATCCAGCCCTGAATTTGAACACATGGTAAGCACACATTGGTCTCATGATGCGATGAGCGGTTTCATCTTACTGTTGATGTTACCTTTTCATGATTATGATTCCGATTCCCGGGCGCATCTGGAGGCCATTGTCAACGATATATCTGACGATTCTGAAGTGGTCGTTGTGGAGCTTGATGGAGAGACCCTTTTGGAGAATATATTCAGGGCCATCATCCTAGGTGATTATTTCTCCATATTCTGGGCCGAGAGTCGCGGAATCGATCCCGCAGAGGTAAAACCTGTTTTGCAGTTGAAAGCCAAATTGGCTGAAAAGGGATATTGATGCATCTCTGTATCGATAGAGTTATTTCCACTCCTCAGTGACGGATTCTTTCAGATTCCTGATGCTAAGGGCAGATTTCATGAATGATATGTCATCACGGCCTATGCCTCTTGTCAACCAGAGCACACAGATGAATACGCCCTCGCTCACCAATCCAGCTATAGATAGCTGAACGAGCCCCTCCAGTCCAAACATACGGTTCAGAGCCAGCAGGAACAGACCTCCGGCCGCTGCCGATACGAACACTTTCCACAATCCGGGGCTGAGGGTGTAGCCCAGGTCTTTCTTCACTAGATAAATCAATACTATTGCGAACACTGTATACGCTGATGCTAAGGCTGATGCAGCCCCCACCCCTCCAAGTCCGGCCATCTCAATACCCATGAAAGAATCTGGGATCAGCGTGATGAATCCGACCAAGGACACTACTACGAATATCAACGACGCTTTCATATATACTGAGGAGCGGTCGATGGAGTAGAGGATTTGTGCCATCAATCCAGTGAATATGAAAACGTAGATGTGTATTGACTGTATCGACAGTATGTTTCCGCTTCCAGCGTAACCACTTCCGAAAAGAACGACGGCTATAGGTTCCCCCAGAACCATGAGGAACACCAAGACTGGAAGAAGTAGGATTGAGATGTACTTCTCGGTCATCCACAGGGTATGTTCAGTATGGTTCTTGTCATCCCTTGCCTCCTTGGACAGGTGTGGTAATAGCACGTTGTTGAGTGATGTTCCGAGGACCGTGAATGCACCCATAACGCCCGCTGCGGCAGTGTAGTATCCAACTTCAAGACTGCCACGATACATGCCGATCATGACCTTGTCCAGATATTCTATAATGGCTATCGCCATGATGGAGAATGCCAGTGGAGCCGCGAATGCAGCATACTTTTTGACGAACACCGGCCTAACTATAGTAAGTCCTGTGTGTCTAAGGAAAACAATGCTGGCGGCTACCGATGCAATAATTCCGAAAAGGTATGCGGTGCTGAGAGTTGACGGATCGACATTTATAAGCGCTAAAACTATCAGAACAATGGAACGTATGGTATATTCTACAGTCAGGATGATTGATGATTTGCCATTTTCCATTCTTCCATCATAACTGACTGTCAACGCGGTTTGGATGTTGTACAGCAGGTAGTATATGACGAATATTGTGCAGACCTTCATCGACTCCAAATCCATCGGTTCACTGTGATACGAGAGCACAACCGATATTGTACCGGCGGCAGCAACTATCAAACTCAGTATGATTTTGATCACGACGAATGTGGAAAAATATGCATTGTGGTTGTCTCCACGATCGGAGAGGTATCTGAGGTTGGCCGAATTGAAGCCTAGGTCAGAAAAAGCATTGAACATCGATATGAATGCCCAGCCCCACATCATGACTCCGTACTGCTCTCCGACGTAACGGGTCATTACCATCAGTGAGACAAAGGATAGAGCTGAAGACAGTATGTTTGCTCCAGCTTTCATCATGAATTTGTGAACGAGCATGGGGTCGCATCTCTTGTATGTCTATGGTGTTTACGAAAGGGGTTTATTAAATTATATCTGGTGTGATTATACAGTGGGGCGAGGCCTCTCGTTTACATTATATATGTTAACAGAGAATGGGTAAAAAATGAGCATCGTCATCATCCGTAGGCCTAGAGAGGATGAGAGGTCTAAGACTGGTCTGGGAAGGTATGCGGACAGTGTCGAAGACACCCTCAAGAAGGACGGATGCAGCTATTCGGTGGTAGAGGCAGACATTGTTCTTGCCAACGGATTCCTCCATGGAATCAGAGATGGTTTCTTCACTCCTTTGAGGCAGTCGCGCCGCCTTTGCAGAGATGACAATACTGTTGTTCATGCCACAGACGAGCTGTGCGGAGTCTTTTTCCCTTTTATTCACGGAAAACGTATTCTGACTCTCCATCATGTTGTGAAAACTACAGAAGGTCGTGGCAGGTTATACAACATCATTTGGAATCTCGTGACGCGTGTGGCTGTGAGGTATGCTGACGAGATCGTGGCAGTGTCCCCCAATACCGCCGAAGCTGTAATGGATGCTTTCAATCCAAAGGTGCCGGTGCGTGTTATTTTCAATAGACCATCTGTAGATTATCGGCGTGACGATTCGATCGCCCGTGAGCCGTTGGTCGGTGTTGTCGCAGAATTGATTTCAAGGAAGAACGTAATCGAGTCCATTAGAGCGTTTGACATTCTTGTCGGAATGGATGGAATGGACAATCTAAGGATGGTCATCTGTGGCCAAGGTATAGAGAAAGATAATCTTGTTCAGGCTGTAGAGAATGCTGGACTCGCAGGCAGGGTCGATTTTGTGGACTCGCTAACCGATGCAGAACTTCGTGGCCTATATAATAGGATGTCCGTATTATTCAACACATCGCTCCATGAGGGCGTAGGGATGGTGTCCCTCGAGGCCAATCTTTGCGGTACGCCCGTATTGTGTCTGAAGGATGCAGACATACCTCCGGAAGTCACTGCCGCATCGGTGAAGTGCGTGGACGATAAGGATTTGGCTGTCCAGGCATATAGGCTCCTTACAGATACAGAATACTATTCGGAAGTATCTCATAACTCGATTGACATGGCTGTCAAGTTCGGTGAAGGTTTCACCGAATCGATGAGATCTCTCTACGGATTCATCTGAGTCGCAATCTATGTATTGGACTATGTTGTCGCTCATCAGTCCGAGTGTCAGGAAAGCGACAGCGTTGCTGTCAGAGGACTCCAGTGTTCCGGATGCATGTTTTCCAATCCCTATCTCATAATCGACGATTTCGGAACAGTATCCCAGTCCAGATGCTAGGAATTGAGCAACATATCCCGTCAGGTTATTGTCGACGTCACCTCCGAATACGACTATAGATCCAGAACCGTTGTAGTACTTTGTGACTGAAACTGCTGCGTATCCGTCGATATTGTACTCAGTAACCAACTGGTCGTCGGACACGCCGCTCATGATGCCCCACGTGGTCTCCGAGAAGTATATTCTGAAAAGGTCAGCTATGCCTTCTGGATAGAGAGTATTATCATATGTTCTGCCTTCACCGTTGTTGACGGCTCCATTCACGTTGTAAAACACCAATCCAGGATCCACATCTAATTTCACGCATTCTTTGTCTGTGGAAATGTTGAATCCCATAGGTCCAGATCCCCAAACCAGATTTCCACCGATTTCCAGCCATTTGACGATAGTGCTTTCATCGCTCCCATTCCAGATTTCCTCGGGGAAACTGCCCGTCATAAAGATGATCGTGGTATCTGACATTGCATTATCAATCTCAGAATTCATTATTTTGACTACGGAGTCGGTTTCGATAACCATCAGATCGAGGCCACGTTCAGCCATATCGTTTTCTAAGTGTTGCAAAGTGTTTTCGATGTAGTAGTTGGATTTGTACCATACGTGCTCATAGTCGAAGCAGGCGACGAATTTCTGATTCCTTCCTATGCCCCCATCATCAAATGATACCACGGAGTAGTTGGAGACATATCCGAGGTCGATTTCGAAAGATATTCCGTCATCACTATGATTCAGTGTACACTCTGTCCGTACATCCATGTGCATGCAGAATTGGCCAATGATTACCATTGCAAGTATCGCGACAGCCCCTATGACTGTAATCCTGGAGATGGGAGTCATAGGCAGATTCCTCCTTTCCGTAGCCTTATTGCCAGTGTCACGACGATGAATACTAGAGCTGTCAGGGCCGGGATGAACTTGATGTACTCCATAAGTTGGCTGATGTACAGCATGGGCTGTTTCATGGTGTCCATCCAATGTCCTATGGTGTCAAATGAGATCAGGTCTCCTGCAGCCATAGGATACAGAACCTCAGGCCCCATCCAGAAGAATGCAGTTAGGAAGAACAGCACGCTTGTGAGCACGATTGGAACGATCATGCTCCTGTGTCCAGCCGAATAGGCCAGAATCATCAATGGGACCATATTGAGGGCGTACTGGTGATATGGTGGGAAGGGCGGCCATGCGAATATCAGGCACATGCTGGCTGTCGCAATAAGCAACAATCTCCTGTCTAGGTCATGTTTCGATATCGCCATAATTGCTGCTAGAACTATCAGGACAGCCAATATGAGAGGGAATACCGTGAATATGTTGTTCCAATTTGGATGAGATATGTCGAATCCGCTGCCGCCAGAGTCAAAACTTTCCACACGGTTCAGCAGGAATGCAAATGCCTGCGAGAAGTCTCCGGTTAATGTCACGGGGATGAATATCAGTGCGAACATGAACGTTGCCCCTGCAGCGGCTCTGACGATACCGTATGCAGCCTCTTTTCCCGAGCACCTAGCTATTATGTAACCAATCATTAGCGGTACCAATATTATTGGGAAGAGTTTGGTGATTCCAGCAAAAGCTATGCATGCACCGGCTAGGAAATAGTTTCCTCTCAGTAGACAGAGTATCGACAGAACCATTCCAAGAATCGACAGGGTTTCGAACATGCCCTGAATGGAACTGTTCCATATTGTTAACGGATTGAGAAACCATAGGCAAAATGCTATGAATGCCAGGTGATCATCCCTGAGACGTTTGACTATGCCGTAGGTGGCGAGACCAACAATAAGATCCGAGATTATCAGAGGAGTCTTGTAGATGATGTTGAATTCCGGCAACGTTATTCTCGAGTTAGCATTGTATATGGCACCAGAAGCGATGTCTGGTACAACCACTCCCTGGACGTTCACATCGAGGGCATCCATTATCGGGGCCAGGAATGACAGGATATATCCCCATGTGGGAGCATACCAATAATACCCGGTCTCGTACAGTCCTTCTCCCATGTTGATTCCGTTGATCACTCCGGCCCATGACGACACGTCATATGTTCCTGTGGTGAATGGGGCCAGTATGAATCTAATCGCCAGGCCAATGGCAGTCGCAAGCGCCAGAACCCTCATGGGTGAAAGTCTGATAATCGATATCATTTGTAGTATTTCTCCAGGAGGCCATAGTACAGGTTCGGCGAAATCGAGAACACGATGTTGGATATGAAGAGCAGGACCTTAGTTTTAGTCCTGAATACAAACAGCCTGTTGTACTTTCTCTGTAGTTTTTTATCGATTGTCAAAGGGGTGAGTTTCCATTCGTTGATTTCGGGATCGAATGTGTCCCCAAGCCCGGTCGGCACCTCGTGAGTCCCACTCCCATCGAATCCTATGTTTTCAACAAGGGATTTTTTCGGACACACCACGCTCATGTTGCTCATGCACTGGCAGTAGCAGAACTGTTGTTCCCAATTCTTATCCATACAACCCTTCTCGTAGAACAAGGCATCAAGGGTCATGGGAAGATCCGTGTTCCATCTGTAAAGCTTTTTTCTGAGATCGCGATCTTTCATTGATTTCTTGTAGTCTGACACATCCCAGCTGTATTTCTCCCAGCGGTCTTTCCAGGTCCCCCATCCCCAAGGGCATGCTCTGTGGACAAGGTACACGTCGCCATTCACCCTGTCGAGGTAATCTAGATTCGGGGAGTACCCGCTGATGGAGAACACATATCCGCATTTTTCGTAGTATTCAAGGCATTGGTTCATGAACTCAAGATAGTACGGGGAGGTGACAATGTCATCTTCAATGACTATTATGCGATTATGTTTTTCAATGACTTCTGTGACAGCTTCCACCATTGCTGGGCCCAGCGGTCTGAATTCGCTCTTGTCAACAACGGTAAAGGATGCGAACATTCCCGACGATTCGAACTCATAGAGGATGGATTTGGTGGCGTTTACCGATTCCTCGTGCTTCTCATCTCTAGGTTTGCAGGTATAGGCATACACGTCCGTAACCCTGGCTAGTGTATTGCCTGCCAGAGCCTCCAGCACTTTGCGAGTATGCTCGGGACGGGAATAGGTGAAAACCATCACGGGCGCGTTCATAGTGTGCTTTAATCATCGGAGAATATATTATGTGTTTGTCTCCATAGACGCAGGTTTGTTTTTCAGCACATCGGATGCCCTAGATCGCGTGCTATTATTTGAGCGCAGAGATGAAGAATCGACATGTGGGCATCCTCGGCTTTTTGCATATCGTTCACCGGGACGTGGACCGGGATGTCGCTCATTCTCTTCAGTATGCCCCCATCGTATCCAGTGAGTCCAATCACCGTGTTGTCCTTTTTATTAAAGTACTCTGCGATGCGGATGACATTCTCGGAGTTTCCACTTCCTGAAATGCCTATGAGGACGTCACCCTTGGCTACACGCCCTTCTGCCTGCACAAGGAATACGTCCTCGTAGCATATGTCATTGGATATAGCCATTATCATAGCCATGTTGTCATTCAGGCAGGTGAAGTGGAACTTCTTGTCGTGATGTATTGAGATTCCCTTGTTGAAATCACAGACGATATGGGATGCAGTGGCCGCGCTTCCCCCATTGCCACATATGTAGACGGTGGATTCCCGTTCATAGGCTCCTTTTAGGGTTTCCACCATGCGTTCGATCATGTTGCGGTCGATTTGCGACAGTGCGAAGCCTAGCTCTTGAAAATACCTGTCGGCCTCTTCGGAGACTGTCATGTGGCTCATATCCCAATGTCATTATAAATTTCTACCGAGCCAGCTTTGTCGAAATCAAAAAGCATCTCGCTGCATCTGTTGCCAAGACATCTGCGGATGTCATCCTGGGATTCTTCAGGTGCGTACAGGAGTATGAACCCCCCTCCCCCAGCGCCAAGCAGTTTCCCGCCAAGTGCACCATTTTCCAAAGCATCTTCGTAGCACTCATCGATGAAAGTCGAGCTTATGCCAGATGCCAATGTTTTTTTGATTCTCCAGCTCTCATCCAATATTTTACCGAGGGAATCCAGTTCTCCATCCTCCAGTTCTTTTTTGAGATGTCTCGCCATGTTGCACATCCTCAGCTGGTTGTCTTCAGCCGATCCAGAGGATACGTTCTTTTTCTGCTCTGCTAAAATGTCCGAGGCGCGGTGGGTGATTCCTGTGTAGAACAACATGAGTCTCGAATCGAGAGTGTCCAAGGCTTTTCCATCTATGTCGACATTCTCGACCTCGACTCTGCCGTTCTTTTTGAATTCGTAAAACCTGAATCCTCCATATGCTGCGGCGTACTGGTCCTGTTTGCCGATCGGTTCACCCAGTTTCTCTATTTCCAGACGACAAGCTTCCGATGCCAGCAGTTCGCTATCAGATTTGAGTCCACTGAATGATCTCACTGCCCTTATCAGTCCAACGGAGAATGTGCTGGATGATCCCAGACCGGTGCCTGCGGGAACATCGGCCATGCTGGTTATTTCGACAGGTCCGGTATCGTACTCCTTCAAGCACTCTCTGAAAATGGGGTGGGTTATTCTGTCCGGGGAGTCCACACGTTCAATGTCCGAATATTTGAGAAGATATTTGTCGGGGTAGAACGACTTGTGAATCGCTATGTACACGTACTTGTTTATGGTGGTGCTGATTACGCACCCGCCGTGTTTTGTGTAGAATGATGGTATGTCACTGCCACCTCCGCAGAAGCTGACTCTGAGTGGGGTTCTTGTGACAATCATATGTAGCCCATTGTCTGTACGGATATATAGGTTATAGCCGGCAGTCGGCACCATCCTCCGCTGTTTATGCTAGCTTCTCTAGCATATATTGAAACTCACTCATCAGAGATTCGGAGCGCTCTTTTGCTTTAGAAGGGTCTATAGATTCCGAGTATATCCTGAATTTGGGTTCCGTTCCGGATGGTCTGAGAAGGACCCATCCATCATCGTAGTTTATTCTTAATCCGTCGGTTCTGTCAGGGGATTCCTCACTGTGAGATTCGGCTATTGCGTCCAGAATCTTGGTTTTGAGTATGTCTGGGCATTTGACAGCATTTTTGATTGTGGTGTACTTGGGGAGAGAATTCACAAGAGAATCCAGTGATTCTCCAGCGGCTATTATTTCGAGCATCTTTGCGAGTCCCATTGCCCCGTCACGGCAGAACTGGTGGTCTGCGAATATCAGGCCACCGTTCTCTTCGCCACCGAATATCCCTCCGTCTTCAGCCATTTTACGGGCAACTATTGGGGATCCAACAGCCGTGTATACGGTTGACCCTCCTGCAGATCTGACGGTGTCCTCGACCACTTTGGATGTGGCCACTGTGATCACGACTTCCCCATTTGGATTTTTTCTGAGGGCGCTCCTAGCCAGGAGAGCCAGTGTCAGGTCGCCGCTGACATAATTGCCGGATCCGGTGACGAACACACATCTATCTGCGTCGCCGTCGTGGGCTACGCCCAAATCTGCACCGACACTCGCGGTCAATTTCTTCAGTTCGAGAAGGTTGTCCTCCGTGGGTTCGCTGGGATGTCCTGGAAATTCCCCTTGCGGATTACCGTTGATGGTGATTGCCCTGACACCCAATCTTCTGAGAAGCATAGGGGTCGTTTCCACAGATGCACCATTGGCGCAATCTACACAGACCGTGAGTCTCGCTTTGCGGATTTTCTCGGCGTCAACGAGTGCAACGATGGATTCAACGTAGTCCTCTGCAGCCCTGGTTACGGTTGAGGTTGAGCCTATATGCTCCCATGTGACGACCGGAATTTCGGTATCGTAAAGGTTCTCTATGGCCGTTTCTTCTTCATGGGTGCATTCGGTGCCGTCTCCCGATATGCACTTTATGCCGTTGAACTCCGGAGGGTTATGGGATGCCGTTATCATTACGCCCCCTGTGACCTCGGGGTGTGAGCGTATGTAGTGCTGGAGTGCCGGAGTGGGAACCATCCCCAGGTCCAAGATGTCAGAACCAACAGACATGAGTCCGGAGCATAATGCAAACTTCACCATCTGGGAAGACACGCGCGTATCCATCGCAACGGCTATTCTGGTACCCAGGATCTTTCCGATGCTCTTTCCCATCTGAAGAGCTAGCTCGCAGCAGAGGTACTCATTGGCGATGCCGCGCACGCCGTTGGTTCCAAACATCTTCATAGGGCGGTCATCACCCGCATCAGTCATGTTTGTTTCGGACAGACATCATTAGATATCCTGTCGACTCCACGGTTATACCTGGCCACGATATATCCTGTAATCCTGTACGCAACATATGCGATAGTTGCTGTGGCAGCCACTGAAAATATCATCATCACAGTCAGGTTGTCGAAGTAGTGCGATGCCCACTGGAATGTGGAATAATGGAGCAAAAACAATTCCAAGGACGCGGCCCCACACATGGAGATGTACTTTGCCAGGATCGGCAACTGGTACATTACGCATCCGAAACCAGACAGGAACAGCATTATTGCACCCTCGGTATTCCAGTCACCGAGTCCGAACCATACAAAGAGGATGCCTATCATCATCGCTGATAGCGGGATATACCATCTGCGCCTGAGGTCTGCCATCAGGACAAGGCATGTAACCACGCATGTTAGAACGGAGGTAACAGATGTCAGGATCATGTCCATTTCGAAGGACTGTTCGTTTCTGAATGGGAGGAGGAGCAGTAGAGATAAAATAACCAGTAGTGGGGCATAGAATCTTTCGAGGACTTCCTTAATGTGGTTTTCGTATCTGAACCAGATTATGCCCAGGAAGAACGATATGCCTGACTTGTAGTACAGGTTGGTCTGATAGTAGTCCGCAAAGACATACATTATGAAAATCGTGGACAGCAGCAGGAACAGAATTCTGCTCTTTTCGCTACGGATCATAGTCGAAAGGAAGTACAGAATGTAGAATGTGAGTAACTCCAATATGTACCAGTTAACGTATTCGAAAACCCATAGGTCGATGTCGTTGAGAATGATGTCCCAGGACATGTAGACGATGCCGGTCATGACAGCGCATAGAATCATGACGATCCAATATTGGAAGAGTAGTCCAAGTACCCTTTTTTTGCAAGAACGTGTGCATGTAGCCTTTCTTATTCATGAGGCTGTACTCTAGTCCGAATCCAGACAGGAAGAAGAAGATTGCGACGCATGTGTGTCCGCAATCTGGCACAGTGAATCCATAATATGTTCCCGCATGGAATACGAAGATTCCTGCAATCATTAGCATTCTCAGAACGAGTGTGTTTCTATAGTCAAGGTAATCCTGACGAAGTCCTTCCAAACGGTTCCCTCCCCATCGCAATGTATGATGCAGGTTTTAGGAACAGACATTAGAGTTTCCTCGGATTAAACCACCGCCTACCGACATTATTATTACCATACGCGGATGCACCGATGCTGACGGCCCTATGCCTGGGCCTTGCATCTGGTGTAAGACATGGTAGGGACCTGTACAATTGTCATCCCAACATTCAATGAGGAGAAGAACATAGCGAATATGGCCCGGGCCATACGCGAAGCGTACCCCGACTACAAGGTCCTCTTCATGGACGACAACTCTACTGACCGTAGCAGGGAGGAGATCGAGGCTCTGAACGACCCCCTTACCACATTCTACGTTCGCAATCCTGAGAAGAGGGGTCTGGCAGCATCCGTTCTCCAGGGATTCGAGATCGCTGACACGGACTACGCGATGTGCATGGACTGTGATTTCCAGCATCCCATCGGCACCATCGGGGAGCTCGTTGCCCAGATGGACGCCGGGGCCGACCTCTGTGTCGGATGCAGGAACAGCAGGACGTCCATGGGCTACAAGAGGGCGTTCTTCTCCGACCTCGTGGAGGCCTACTGCAAGCTGTTCTTCAGGGTCCATCGCAAGCAGACCACCAGGGACATGATGAGCGGCCTGTTCGCTCTTCGCTGTGATGTGTTCAGGCCCGTGATCCAGCAGAACTGGGACAGCTTTGAGCTCAAGGGATGGAAGGTCCTGATGGACCTCATGAAGCATTCCGACCGCACGTACGATGTGCGCTACATCAACTACGATTTCGCGTCCCGTGCCGAGGGGGAGTCCCATCTTAACCCGAAGGTTCCCATAATGACATTCCATCAGCTCTGGGGGTTCGGAAGGCTCACTGCGAAGATAGTCGCCAAGGTGTACGGTGTAAATTACTACGAGATGTATCCTGCCGAGCGCAAGTGACCCTGTTTATAACGATCGCGCGCGTTCTCTACTCCTTCATTTAAATAGGAGAATTATTATCGCTTGCTCAGGGCAGCCGATAAAATATGCTCTTCCTGTGGAAAGAGGCTGGTTGGCAAGGGAAACACCTTCTTCAAGTGCCCCCGTTGCGGAGAGTACGAGATTGGAAGGTGCGCCCAGTGCCGTGACCAGGGCGTTTCCTACGAATGCAAGAAATGCGGATTCATCGGACCGTGAGGTGCTGACATGGGACAGATTGCTGCAGCGTACGACCTGATGCCCGAGAGCACCGAGGTCGACCTCGAGAACGTCATCAGCCAGCTCGGAGGAGTTCTCCCCGCTGGAGTCAAGCTCCTGGAGACCAAGATCCTTCCCGTCGCCTTCGGACTCATGAAGGTCAACGCCGGATTCCTCATCGACGACACCGACGAAGAGGTCGGCGGAAAGCTCGAGGACGCCCTCCGCTCAATCCCCGGAATCGAGAACGTCGAGTGCGTCTCCAACACCGTCGTCTGAGACGACGCATAAAACGTGGGGGCGACCCCACACGTTAAGAAATACGCCCCGCGGCGTTATCCGCGGGATCTCTATTCTCACAGAGTGATTTCATATGAGGTTCACCGCCGACTGCGCCCCCTGTCTCATGAGACGCGTCCTGTTCCAGTCCCGTCTCGAGGGAAACGGCCGCGAGTTCCAGTCCGTAAAATCAGCCATCGACGCACTGTCGGAGGGCATGGACCCCGATATGCCATCGGTGGTCGTCGCCACGGAGGTCCACAGGCGCGCATACGCCGCGCTCGGCTCGAAGGACCCATACAGCAGAATCAAGATCGAGGCCGACGAGGTCGCCGCCCCCTACGAGGGTATGCTGGAGTCGGCTGTGGGGTCTTCCAGCGATCCTCTACGCGCGGCGGTCATGGCCGCTGTAGTGGGGAACATCATGGATTTCGGAGCAGGTTCGGCGATAGACGACCCATCTCAGTTCATGGCGGTGTTCGACGGACTCATGGCCCAGGGTCTGGGTCATGACGATACCGAAGAGCTCAGGCGTCTGTTGGAGGTGTCTCCAGGGGTCGTCTACATGTTCGACAACTGCGGCGAGTCCCAGTTGGACAAGGTCCTGATCAGACAGCTAAGGCGCATGGGCAAGCGCGTCGTGGGAGTCGTCCGCGGGGCGCCGATCCTCAACGACGTGACCATGGAGGATGCCCTCCGCATAGGAATGGACCGCGAGGTCGACAGGCTCCTCTCCAACGGGAAGTTCTACATCGGAATCGACTGGGACGACGTCCCAGACGACCTCGCGGAGGAGATCCGCTCATGCGGGCTCATAATCGCCAAGGGGATGGCCAATTTCGAGGCAACGTCGGACAGGCATCTGGATGTCCCCATAGTTCATATTTTGAGGACGAAGTGCGTTCCGGTGGCGAAGGCGATGGGAGTCCCCACGGACATAAACGTCGTGAAGGTCGTCGCGCCCAGGGATTGATACTATGTCGGAGAAGGTCAGACAGGCTGTTGTGATGGTCGGAGGAAAGGGGACGAGGCTGCTCCCCCTCACGGAGACGCGCCCGAAG
>OJMH01002956.1_pt1 | contig 13311 bp, 10 predicted proteins | sample 1597111 | NCBI WGS metagenome assembly OJMH01 (sample SAMEA2452115, study PRJEB22498) | human gut metagenome | reverse complement strand
CGGTTCCTTCGGCAAGGTTGATCAAACCGAGCTGGAATCCTTTGCTCTCGGTCGCCTGATTGTACAAACCGGTCTGGAAACCGGTCAGTTTCCTGGAAACGTTGACCAACACCGCCGCCTGAATGCCGGTGATGTCGCCGGAGACATTGACCGTCGCCGCCGGCTGCAGGCCGACCATGTCGCCGGAGACATTCAGCGCGCTGGCCTGCAGGCCCTGTCCCAGTCCGCCGGACACGTTGACGCCGAGCGTCGCCTGGATGCCGTTGAACCCGCCGGTATTGCGGTTGCAGAGGAAGTTGGCCTGGATGCCGTCGAAATCCTCATTCTGGCAGTAGACCCAGCACGCCTGAATGCCTTTGATGTGCGCCGTCCCGGAAATCAGCCAGGAAGCCTCAAAACCGTAAACCCGGCCGATGCCGGTGCTGATCGGCTGGCCGGTCTTGATGCCGAAAACATTGGAATTGTAAGTGCTCGACGGCACTCCGGGCAGAAAGCCGAGCTGGAACAATGTATAATCCTCCAGCGGCGGCAGCGTTTCGGTATTGTCGGCGCCAACCGCACCCAGACTGAGCAGCGCGGCACAAAAAACGGTCATTAGTTGCTTTAACATCATTGTTTCTCCTCCAGTACACTCTGATTAAAATTTGAAGTTGATGATCGGCAGCACCGGAAACGCGCCGTCTTCGATGTAATTGAGCAAACCAATCTGGAACGATTTGCCCTGCGCCATGTTGAAAATACCGAACTGGAAACCGTCGACATCTTCGGCGATATTGACCAGACTGACCTGGGCGCCGTTGAGGTCACGGGTCAACGCCGTGATCAGACTGCCCTGAAAGCCGTCGACATAATCGGACATCGCACCGAGCACGGCGATTTCAGCGCCGACCACCTGCGTGGTGCCGCCGCTGAACGGCACCCCCAGCCGGATGCCATACGCCGCCGTCGAGGAAGTGCCGGGCGGATAATCCGGCCAGCAGCAAAATTGAAAGAAATCCCATTTCTCCGCCGGCGTTGCCGCAGCCGGCGCCGGCTGCAGTTGCGTCGGCGACGCGCCCGTTTTGCTCTCCGCCGCCATCGTCAGGCCGCACAATCCCAGGCAAAAACAGCTCAACCAAAATTTTTTCATGATTACTCCTTGATGAAAAGGTTTCACTATATCGTTAGAATTTACTGCATCTTTACCGGAAATCAAATTTTTTTATCCGTTACGCCGCCTTTCTTCAAGCCTTTCGCTCCCGTTCCCCCGCCGATTGGACCGAACCGGCGCGGTCGGAACCCGCTCGGGACAACCGCCGATCGAAGGCAATTGACGCCCGGGCTGATTTTCCATCCGTTTTACCCGTCGAAGGCAATTGACAAGAATCCGGCCGCTGGCTATATTATTTATTCCGGATCTTTATACCAATCAACGCGACTTCTATGGGAATTGGAATGGCAAGAACAGCAAACCGACGGCGCAGCCGCAAATCCACGGCCTCTTCCCAACGCCGGCGCGGCTGGAAATTTCTGCTGGGCGCCGTTTTTTTCCTGCTGCTGGGCGCCGTCCTGACCAATCTGGACCGGCTGGACCGCATCGGGCTGGTGATCAACCAGGCCAAAGGCCTGCTGCCCCGCTACGCGCGAGTATTCATTCCGGAGATTCCCTACGGCACCGCCAGTGAAAACAGCACCCTGACCGGCAAAATCATCGCCGTTTATGACGGCGACACCGCAACCTTGCTCGCCCAGGACGGCTCCAGGAAATATAAAATCCGTTTTTACGGCATCGACGCCCCGGAAGCGGACCAGGAGTTCGGCCAGGACTCCCGCCGGGCGCTGGAAGAGTTGGTTCTGGACAGGGAAGTTCGCGCCGAGGTGCTCAATCTGGACCCTTACGGCCGGGCGGTCGCCAAAATTTACTGCGGCGACCTCTATGTCAACAAAGCGATGCTCAGCGCCGGCATGGCCTGGTGGTACAAGAGTTACGCCAAAAATGAAATCGATCTCAGCATGGCCGAAGCCACCGCCCGCCTGAACCGGCGCGGCCTCTGGCAGTACACCGATCCGCAGCCGCCCTGGGAATACCGCAAGGCGCATCCCTGATCCTCCGGCATCATCCCCCGGGTTGCGGCCGGAAGCGGAAGCGAAAGACCGGCAAGGCGGTTGATTTCTTCGCAAAAAATCGACTATGACTGGCATGCGTTGGAGAGTCGTTTTACCCTGTTGCCTTCTTTGCCGGGCAAAGCGCTCGAGGCAATCGCAGTCGAAGCCCCTACCACGCGGGACGGGCTGCCGCCCTCTGTTTCGGTCGCCCGCCTCACCGATTGGCCGGCGGGGACGGATCATCCGGAAATTTTCGTCTATTCGATGTCGACCAATGGGAAACATACCGCATAAGACGCCAGGAGGTCCGGCTCGGTCAAGCCGGGAAACTGCCGATTTCCGCGGCGTTCCGGTTCCGGAGCCGCCGCACGAAATTGTTAGGCTGCGCTTCACCGGTGCCGAATGCCGAAGAAACCGAGAATGCGCTGCCCAAATGTCGGCTTCGGCAAGTCGGTATCCCGGACGAACTTGAAATACATCGCCGGAATCAGATAAAGCGTCAGGATGGCCGAAAGCGTCAGGCCGCCGACCACGCCGATACCGCAGCTGGAACGAATTTCCGAACCGAGCCCGGTGCCGAACGCCATCGGCAACATGCCGGCGACCGAAGCGATCGAGGTCATGACAATCGGCCGGAATTTGCTCCGGGCGGCACTGAGCATCGCCTGATGCGTCCCGGTTCCTCCCCGGCTCAACACCGCACACTCGTCCATGATCAGGATCGCGTTGTTGACGACGATGCCAATCATCATCACTCCGCCGAGCATCCCGACGATCGACAACGATGTCCCGGACAGATAAAGCGCCAGAAACAATCCGACAAACCCGAGCGGCACCGTGAACATGATCAAAAACGGCCGCGACCACGACTCCATGATCGCCGCGATCAGCAGGTAGGTCAGCGAAATGGCGATCGCGAACACTTCGATGAAATCGCGGACGCCGTCCTCCATCATTTCCGCCGTGCCGGCGAAAGTCAGCCGGTAACCGGGCGGCAGTTGCGGCGCCAGTTCCTTCTGCAATACGCCGATCACATCGCTGGCCACCGCCCCGGCGGCCGGATTGGCATAGAGCCAGGCCGACCGTTCCTTGTCCTGCCGGATGACGCAGATTGACACATTATCCCGCTCCTGTTCGGTCAGCACGTCCAGATTGATCGGCCGGCCGGCCAGGGAGCCGGTCGTCAGCTTTTCCGCCTCTTCCAGCCCGTCCGGCGCTTCCATTTTCACCCGGATGTCGAATGTCCGGCTGCCGACCTTGTAGGAGCCAACTTCAACGCCTTCGAAAAATCCGGCGATGGTCGTCCCCAGCGGCACCGCATCCAGTCCGAGATTTTTCAGCACCGGACGGCGCGGCAGCAGATTGATGCGCGGTTTGCCAATGCGGACGCTGGAATCAATGTCCTTGGCAATGCCGCTGTTTTTCAGGATCGTCGAACCGATGCGATTGTATTTTTCCAATTCGGCAAACTCGGGACCGGCAATCAAACCGGTGACCTCCGCCCCGGAACCGCCATTCGTCTTCGGAATCGCCAGCGTGTATTGCAAATTCTGGAAACGGGATAACTCCTGCCGGACCTCCTCCATCAGCGTTTCCAGCGGGGCCCGCTCTTCTTTGGGTTTGACCCGCACGGTGACCTGCGCCAGATACACCCCCTGCGACACCTGTCCGGTCATCGCATTGTTGTAACCGATCGTCGTACCGGTGGCATTCACATACGGCAGCGAACGCAGCATCGCCAGAATCTCCAGAGTCCGCTCCCGGGTCTGGTCGATGTTGTAATTCGACGGAAATTCGAGTTTCACCGAGAACTCGCTCTGGTCGTTGTCCGGCATGAAAGAAACCCCGATATGCGGCACGACATATTTGCAGACCAGCACACTGCCGATCGCGATTGCCAGGATGACCACGCCGGGCCGGCGTTGCGTCCAGAGCATCGACCGGTCGAAACCGCCGGCCAACCGGTCATATCCCTTGTCCCAGAGGTAAAAAAACCGCCGGTTCCAAACACCCGGCCGGGTATTCTCCGACAGCAGCAGCGACGCCAGAATCGGCGTCAAAGTAAAACTGACGAACAACGACACCAGCGTCGCAATCACCATCACGCCGGCGAACGGCGCCAGAATCATGCCGGCCACCGAGGTCATCAGCGCCACCGGCACAAACACCACCACATTGGTCAGGGCGCTGGCAGCCACCGCATTGATCACTTCGCCGCAGCCGTCGGCGGCGGCCGACTTGCGGTCGCTGCCGGCATGGAGCTTTTTGAAAATATTCTCAATTACCACAATCGAGTTGGTGACCAGCACGCCGGCCGAACAGCCGAGCGAAATCAGCGTCATCATGTCGAACGTATATCCCATCATGTTCATCGCGGCAAAGGTAATCACCACCGACACCGGCATCGTCACCGCAATGATGAAAGTGGAACGCGGCTCATGCAGAAACAGAAACAGCAGCACCGCCGTCAGCAAAATTCCCATGGCAATGCTGCTCCACGCATCATCCACCGAAGCCTGGACAAAAGCGCCGGTATCCTTGAACCAGTGCAGCGTCATGCCCCGCGGGATACCGCCGCGGTTGACCAGTGTATCGAATTTTTTGCGGACCGCGTCGATCACTTTCACCGCATTGGCATCGCTCTTCTTGACAATCTCAATGGCAACGCCGAGTTCGTCGTTCCAGTACCCCTCCTGGCGGATTTCCTTGGACATCAACTGGATGTCCGCCACGTCGCCCAGGTAGACACGTTTGCCGACATCTTTGCTGATCTCCAATTCCCGCAGCGCTTCAAAGTTGCGGAACTCCGCATCGTAAGTGACGCTGATCTCTTCGCCGTGATTTTTGATGCGGCCGGCCGGCACTTTGGCGTTGTTGGCGGCCAGCTTGTTGACGATATCCGCGATCGTCAGGTTGGCGGCGGCCAGCTTTTCGGGATTCAGCACGATATGAAGCTGAACCTCGTTGCCGCCGTGGATGCGGACTTCTCCGACGCCCGGCAAACTGGAGAACTGGTCGGAAAGCGTGTCGTCGACATAATCGTAGAGGTCGTCCAGCGAACGGTCGCCGGTCAGGAACAGCGTAACCACCGGCACCGCGTTGATGTTCACCTTCGTCAGCGAGGGGGTTTCCACCGAAGCGGGAAAATCATTGGCGACGCTGTTGAGTTTTTCCCGCACGTCATGCACTGCCAGATCGACGTCGGTACCGAGATAGAACTCCAGGGTCGTGGCGCAGGTATTTTCCATGCAGACGTTGGTGATGTGTTTCAGGCCGTCCAGCGAAGCGACCGCGTCCTCAATGCGTTTCGCCACCTCCACTTCGATTTCCTCCGGGGAAGCGCCCGGATAATTGGTGGTGATCTGAACGTAAGGCACATCGAATTTCGGCAGCAAATCAATGCCGATCTTCCGATAGGCATTGATGCCGAGCAGCACCAGCATGATGATGAAGCAGCACATTGCAATCGGCCGTTTGACCGACATCCAGCTCAAAGACATGATTTCAAATCTCCCCGGCCTTTTCGGCTTTCACCACCATATCTCCCTGATTGACGAAATACTGGCCGGCGACGACAAATTCCCGGCCTTGCAATTGTTCACCATTCAAAATTTCCGTGAAGCCGTCACAACTGATTCCCGGCATGACATCCACTGCGTCAACGGTCCGGTCGTCAAGGACATAGGCCATAAACTTGCCGCCCTTCCTGAGCAGCACCGCATCCGCCGGCAATCCCAGCCCTTCCCGCTGCTGAAGGATCAAATCGACATTGCACAGGCTGCCGCTGACCAATTTGGTATCCTTCGGCAGCGCCACTTTGATTTCAAATGTGCGGCTCAGCGGATCGATGCAGGCGGCCCGGTAGGTGACCGGCGCCAGGCAGACTTTTTCGGCGTCGAAAAAAATCGTCGCCTCCGTCACGCCCACCTCGATCTGATCGTAATAAACCGCGCTGATCAAACAGGAAAGCTCCAAATGCGACTGGTTTTCAAGGTGCAGAATGCTGGTGCCGTCGGCGACATATTCATCCTGGTCCTGAAATTTCGCCGTCACCCTCCCGCCAAACGGAGCAAGCATGATCGAGTCGTCCAGATTTTTCCTGGCAATCGCCAACTTGATTTCACTCTGTTTCACCTGCGATTGCGAATAACTCAGAATCGCCTCGTTTTTGGTGACCACCGCCTTCGCTTTCCGCAGCGTGGTCTGGGCCTGTTCATAGGCATCGAGTGAATTGACCCTGGCATCGCGCAATTGCTCGGCGCGTTTGAAGTCGAGCTCCGCCTTTTCCAAAGCGGTTCTGGCTATATCCAGATCGGCGGCGGCGGTGGACACGTTGTCCTTCGCCACGTTGAGTTCCTGGGCCGCCAGTTCCATCTGATTTTCCAGATTCTCCTTGTCTACCTGGAAAAGAAGCATGCCGGGCTCCACCTCCTGCCCTTCCCTGACGGCGAGCAGATTGAGCACGCCGGAAGTGCGCGATGCAATCACCGCCTCCTCGACCGGCTCCACCGTCCCCTGGACGCGCAGCCGTTTTTGGAAACTGCGTTCCTGCAGGGTACCGGTCTCCACCTTGGCAAGCCTCGGCTCTGCCGGCTTTTCGCCTTTCCTGCCACAACCGGCGCCGAGCAGGATCACCGGCAATACCACCGTTATTCCCAGCCAGGACGGCATAACTTTTTTCCCGAACATTTGGACCTCCATTAAACGGTATGTGTAATCAATCCCAGGCCGAAAAGCGCATTCTGCATGGCAATATGCTGGATGCGGCGGTAGAAACTGAAATTAAGTTTTTCATCCGGAGCAACCTTCGACAACAAACTCAAATTGGCGGCATAAAAACTCGCGCCGCCGATGATATTCAGAAACCAGCAGTGCGCCGTGGTAAAATCATCATTGCCGGTAATCCGCCGGAAAACCGTCATAAACACCTCCCGCACCGGTTCGAAACGCCTCACCCAGTCGTCGTCCAACCGCCAGCCGGCGATGGTTACCCGCATGCGGAACATATTGATCCACGCCTCCTGATCCTGCGAATAAATGAACCGGAATAAAATTTCAAGTAAATCCAGCACCAACCGTTTCTGACCGTCCGGCGACTGAAACAGATGCTCGTTGGAGCGGACATAATCGACCAGCAGTTCCGGTTCCCAGTCGCGGAAAACAAACTCCAGCACCGCGGCGGTCAAACCATCCTTCCCGCCGAAATGATAACTGACCGCATTCAATTGCGTCCCGGCCAGTTTGGTGATTTCCCGTACACTGACGGCGGCCACGCCCCGTTCGGCAAACAGCGTTCCGGCCGCCCGGATCAACGCGCTCTGCGTCTCTCCGGAAATTTTATATTCACTCATCGCCGCACCCTCCCGCAAAAAAAGAACTATCGTTTCAAATTAACCTTAATTATAGCACTATCGTTTCAATTTTACAACCCCGCATTTCATCCTTTTGCCAAAAATCGCGGAGACGGCGTCTTGCAGCCGGAAGTCATTTGCCATGTCCGCCGGCAAACGGACGGAAGATTCCGGCAGGAGAGTGACCGGATTGAAAGCGGAATCGGGTTGAAAGCCCTGTTCAATTCACCTTGCGGCTCGAAACAGCTTCCGGCAAATCCAGTAGAGATAGAGGCCATTTGCCGCCGCAGTAATGATCCAGGTGATCGGATAGGACAACATCAAATTCTCCATAGTGGGCTGCAGCGGAAATATCGTATAGACCCAGACCACCCGCAGGACGCAAACCCCCAGCAGGGTGATGACGGCCGGCATCAGCGAGTGTCCCAGTCCCCGCAGGCTGCCGCTCATGACATCCATGATTCCACAGAGGAAATAGGTGGTAAAAAGGATATTCATCCGCAGCATCCCCCAGGAAATCACCTCGGGATTCGAATTATAGACGGCAAGCAACTGCCGGCCGTCGAAAAAGAAACCGTATCCCAGAACCAGGCAGACCAGCGAGGAGCAGACGACACAGTAGATGATGCTTCGGCGAATCCGGTCATATTGTTTCCCGCCCAGGTTTTGCCCGGCAAAGCTGACCACGGTCTGATGAAAAGCGTTCGAACCGATATAAACGAATCCCTCCAGACTGGCGGAAGCCGTGTTGCCGGCGATCGCCAAGGAACCGAAGGAGTTGACCGAAGACTGGATCGTGATATTGGAGATGGAAAAAAACATTCCCTGGATGCCGGCCGGCAACCCGATCCACAACATATTCTTCAAAATCGTCGGATCGATCCGCAGCGTTTGCACTTTCAGCCGGCAGGCATCTCTCGCCTTGAAGAGGCATTTGATGACCAGATAGGAGGCGACGCCCTGCGCGATGACGGTCGCCAGGGCAACCCCGGCGACGTCCATATGGCAGACCAGCACGAAAATCAGATTCAATCCGACATTGACGACGCCGGCGAACAGCAGGAAATACAACGGACGACGGGTATCTCCCACCGCCCGCATGATGGCGCTGCCGAAATTGTACAACATGATAAACGGCATCCCGCCGAAATAAATCCACATATAGAGACAGGATTTCATCAGGACGTTGTCCGGCGTCCCCATCAGGCTCAGCAACGGTTTTGCCAGCGCAATCCCCAGGATGGCAAGCGCAATTCCGCCGATTATCGCCATCAGGATGGCGGTATGAACGGTGCGGCTCACACTCTTCCGGTTTTTTGATCCGTAATAATTGGCGATCAGGACATTCGTCCCGATCGACAGGCCGATAAACACATTGACGATCAAGGCGGTCAAAGAGGAGGTCGCCCCGACGGCGGCCAGCGCTTCATGCGGCGCAAACCGGCCGATGACGATCAAGTCGGCGGCATTGAACAGCAATTGCAGAATGCCGGACAACATCAGCGGCACGGAAAAGAGCACGATCTGGCCGAACAACGGCCCCCGGCACATATCGATCTGGTATTTATTTTTTAATTCCGCCATCGTCCGCCGCTCCGGATCATCCCACCAAATTGAAATCAATTTTTTTAATATAGATAGCCGGAGGAAAAAGTCAACGGGATTTTGCCGGTTCGGTACTTCGATTCGAAACGCCCGGCAATCAATAACGCTTCAGAACTCTGCCGGCCGGCCGGGAGACGATGACATTAACAAGACAGCAGTCAGAAACGAAGCCATTCCAAAACCGACGTACGGTTGCCGCTCCCGCGGATTGCTTATTTTCTTCGCTTTTCCTTCCATTTGATTCGGACAATCACCGCAAACAGGATCAACGCAATTCCGACGAAAACGGGCGAAAGAACATCAATAATCTTGGCACTGAAAATACGATTGGCAAAATTGGTCCACATAGAAGACTGGCCGGCATTGGGCCGGGACAGGGCTGCACTCTGAGCCAAACGCTGCAAGTCATACCGGAACAGGGGAGTGGTGACGGACAGATTTTCCGGGACGGGAAACAAAGCAGGAGACAGGTCCGGGGATTTTTCCAATTTACCGATTTCGACGGCCAACAACAACCTACCCTGCCGGTTGTAGTGTTTGCGGGCATAAACGACATTGTCCCGTTTGCCGATCCACAGAACACGTCTGGCCGGTCGCTGCCGGTTGAAATCACTGTTTGGAGCTTTGACCTGGTCAATGCTTATCTGGGACATACCCGCCACCAAAATTGGATCAGCCGGATCGGATATTGTGAGCTTGTAACAGGGAATATCGCGATATCGGTCTTCTTCAACGACATATTTGCTGAACAAAATTTCAATCTCGTTGAATTCCCGGAACAACAAGTCAAGCCTTGATAAGATCAACACTTCCAGCATTGGAGCCGAAATATTCCCAATCGTACCATATTGACCGCTTTTATTTTGAACATAGATTTCCCGGCAGGCAGAACCGGCATACAATTCCACTCTCTTATAAACAAAGCCGGTATCATCCACCCATCGGTAATATTTGCCGGAAGTGATGTCAGGATTATCGGGATCAGGTTTGTCAACCACTGTAATATAAGCGAATTTTTCTCCCGCCGGCGCGATTTTCCCGGCCAATGCTTTTCCTCGCTGATACTCCGTTTCGGCAAGACAGACACTGAAAGTAAAAACCAGTGATATCAATATCAGGGAAAATTTTGAGATATTTTTCACAACAGTTGCCTTTTACTGCTTTTATTCATTGTGACGTCCACAATCAGTCAACCTCGCTGGATGAGGTTCTATAAACACTTTATAACTAGTACTTAAAATCATAGGCAAACCAGCCTCTTCCGGTATTCCGGTAAGAGGATTTATAACATATTCCTGTTTGAGTCGATCACGAGCCATTATAACAGCACTGGCTTGTCCCCGGTAATTGCCATTGCCCGTTCCATTATGAGGAGAGAAATTCAAACGGGGAGCACTGACAAATTCTGTATAAACAAATGACCAAATATTGCCGTTCTGCTCCCAGCCTAACTGCCGCCCCATATCCGCATTGACAGTGCTGAAAGGAAATGTCCGGGAAACGCTTTGTGCGGCTTGACCGCAATATGTATAAACTGGCGCAGAAATATGTTCATTTATCTTATAAGGTTCAGATTCATATTCAACAAAATAAGCGTTAACGGCCACCAAAGGGAAAAAGATCAAAATTCGTCTAAACATAAGAAAATTTCCTTGATTTTCAGCTTCTTTTGAATTATTTCCGAATCATGATAAACCAATTGGCGCCACGATCGATCACCACATCATCTTCTCCTTGATAATCAAAATCATTGATGATCTTATGGCATCCATAGGCCCTGATATGAAACGTATATCTTCCATGGTTCGCATCGGATTTTTCCCGGTCGATATCAATTTGAACATTGCCGGAAGATATCGTCAACGGCGAGCGAACCATCTGCGATAATGGCGAAGCCACCTGATCCATGTAATCTTTTTTTTCATCATAAATGACTACATGCGGAACTCCCTGATAAACATCCTCTGCAATGAAACCATCGGCAGGAACAGGCCGATGCAAAGTAAAAAACAGACCAGTCCCCAATAGTACCATCAATCCAGCGAAAAGAGTCAAACCGATTTTAATTTTTTTTGTCATTCGGTCTACTCTTCGTGCTGTTTACAGGGATAATATACCGAAGGCTGTGATTCAAAATGTTCACGATAAACCGACCTTATGTATCGAGACGGTCCATATTCTACAGCAACACCCTGTTCATTGATACGATATTCCTGTTCGTAAACTTTGGTTTCCATGATCGCATAAACGCCAGCCGCACTATTATAACCGTTGCCGGTACCATTATGCGGAGGAGAATTCAGAGGAGGAGCAGTGATCGATTTTTCATAAACGAAACTCCAAACCGTACCGGTCTGCGTCCACCCCAATTGCATACCCAAGTCTGAATTTACCGTATTGAATGAAAAATACTTTACAACAGTCCGGGCTTCCTGACCACACAGGGCCCGCACAGGAGAACACGTTTGAGCCGCTACGACTACCGGATCCTCATTAAATGCGATCGTAAATGCATTAACATTTATCAGAGGAAACAACAGCACTAGAAAAATATGTTTTTCCTTTTTCATAAATTTCACTCCCAGATAATTTTTCCTTCCCTCCTGGATATTTGACCGCAGGCCAGTTAATGTTACGTCCCTCCTTTTCTGGTTGAATCAAATACAAAGTCGGCCGGCAATTGAAAGAATGATAACTTTCAAGAATATTTATAATAATTAAATTTTAAATCAACTGATCCGGAACACTGTTGTTATATATTATAGCAAAAAAAAATTCAAATGTCAATACCCAAGTATAAAATGGATTTTTTTTCTACAAATAATTTTCTTTCGAAATTTTCGGCTACCGCAATGCAGCCGCACTTGCGGTAGCCGCGCAACCTGATCGCGCCGACCAGACATTCGACCAGCTCCCGGTCACTGTAGCCAACCGGCAGCATCTCCGGCAGAATTCCCACCTCCGGGAAAACCACGATCACCCGCAACGGCTTGCTGGTCACCGTATTGCACCGGCTGGCCGGAACCCGGACGATCAGTTGATCACGCTCCAGCAAATTCAAAGTCTGATTGATCACTGTCGTGCTGACCTTGAACTCCTCCTGCAAATCGCAGACGCTGTCCGGTTTGCGGCCGACCGGATAATAGCCAGAGGCGATGCGCCCGGTCAGAATGTCATACAACTGCCGGGACGGCGATATCTTTTATCAAAACTTCCATCATAAATTTTACTTTCGACCATCTGTAACGGACTGCTGTTTTTTTCAGTTTACAGCCTCAAAAATAAGCAATCGTCTCCGGTTCCAACCGATCAGCTTGAAACCGGAGACGACCTTTCGCGAGGCAATTTACGATTCAGTTTGCCCCAGGTACAGCTTCCGCGTTTACGGTTTTTGCAGCAACTCCAACACCGTCAGCAGACAACGCGGCACGTGAAAGAAACCTTTCCAGGCTCCTCCCTTGACGTCCTGGCAAACCGTCCCATCCAGCTCCGTCAAAGCAAACCATTCGCCGCCGCGTTTTTCATCGCGCAAATGCCGCCAGATCCAGCGATCGACCGCCCAGAAACGCTCGGACCATTCTTCTTCTCCGGTCAAATGCCAGCAGTAAAACGCCGCCACCAGGGCCTCGCACTGCGCCCACCAGGCTTTCACGCCGGCGGTCGGCTCCGGACAGGGCAACTGCAACGCATCGGCGACGTAAAAAACTCCGCCATGCTTGAAATCCCAGGCGTACTGCCAGATGATGTCGCAGAAATTCAACGCCCGCCGAAGCAACGCCTGGTCACCGATGCGTTCGGCATATTGCATGACGAACCACATCGCTTCCAGGCCGTGGCCCGGATTGACCAGACGGCCCTCCGGCGTCTCCCAATCGAACGATCCGTCCGGATTGGCACGCTCGAAGAACCGGCCGCACTGCGGCGAATAGAAGGCAAAGCACTCTTCCACCGCCTCACCGGCCAGCCCGATATAATCGTTGGTATCCAGATAACCGCTGACCGTGCAAGCGGTATTGATCATGATCAACTTATGGCCGAAGCGGCGGCCGGCCGGCAAGCCGTAGTAATTGCCGGACTCAAAACGCCGGATGCTGTCGGCGAAATATTCCAGGCAGCGGCGCGCTTCCCGCTCGTACTTCGCCTCTCCGGTCGCCCGGTACAGCGCCGCCGCCCCGAGCGCGGCGAAGCTCTCGCGGCGCGTCTTGTAGTTGCTGTCCTTCGTGCCGAGGATGATCGACGGGATGACCGCGACGATGAACGTCGCCTTGAG
>OJMH01002946.1_pt1 | contig 13342 bp, 13 predicted proteins | sample 1597111 | NCBI WGS metagenome assembly OJMH01 (sample SAMEA2452115, study PRJEB22498) | human gut metagenome | reverse complement strand
TCCTTGAGCTGGGCTGTGATGGAGGGCCGGGCTGCCCGGTCAGGGTTGCCGGGAGGCTTTAGGAAGGTGCCGAGGTCAATGAGCCGCTGGGTAGAGTAATAGCGGTAATACTCCGCCTGTTCATGGCCCCCGGTGCGCTCATGCACGCCAAATAGAAAGTGATATAGAAAAGTCAATAGGGTCAATCAATATTTTAGAATTGGAACATGAAAATTTTGAAATAATATCAAAGATACGTGATTTGAAAATGTATATCGAAGATATAAAAAAAGATTGTAAATAGAATTATATAAACTCGCACCATTGGTGCGAGAAATTAGTTGGAGCAATAACATTATCATTATGGAAAAATGTAAAGATAATTTACAACGTGAATTTTACATTAAAATGACGAAAAGATATGGTTGGACAAAAAGAATTTTAACTAATTTTGTTGAGGCACAAACATATGAAAAATATTTGATAAATCAAACAAATTTTGATTTATCACTTCCTGTTGAGCAAAGAGTACAGGCTAAGCTTGCAATAAAAGATGAATATACATTCGATTTTGCAGAATTGTCACCTGAATATTCTGAACATGAATTGGAAATGCAGTTGGTAAATAATATAAGTGCATTTTTGATAGAAATGGGTGGAGATTATACATATATAGGAAATCAATATCATTTGATGGCAGGGAACAGAGATTTATATATTTATTTATTATTGTTTCATAGAAGGCTGAGAAGTTTGATAGCAATAGAACTGAATATCGGTGAATTCGAAGCAGAATATGCCGGTAAGATGCAGTTATATCTGACAGCATTGGACGAGCAGGTAAAATTACCGGATGAGAATTCTTCAATTGGAATTATTATTTGCAAAAGCAAGGATAAAACCTATGTTGAATATGCATTAAAGAATATTAATTCTCCAATAGGTGTAGCAACATATAAGTTAAGAAATACATTACCAGATGGTATGAAGGCAATGCTGCCAGACCCTGAGGAAATTGCAAAGAGATTGAAGATATTTGAAGAGTAAATTTACATACTTACTAAGTATTGAATTTGTCTTCATGGGGCTGCCATGTACGCATACAGGATTGTATAGAACCTACTTGACAGCGCGGCGACGAATCGCACAACACCGAAGGAAACGGCCTTGGTCTTGCAATCGTTGACGCTTACACACATACGCTTGGCGGCGAGTTTTGCATTGACATTATAGGCGATACCTTCAGAACAGTATGCAGCTTTGGGACAGTGGTGTCAGACCCCATTGTCTCTAAATAGGAAAATTCGTTGATATTCCTTTAGACGGTTAAAATATGGAAAGATAATCTTTGAAATGGAAATAAATATATTAAATTTCGGTTGACAAATGGAAATAAAGCACCTATTATATAGATAGGAAATGGCAACATTATATAACCACTATCATTAAAGGGAGGGTGCTTTATATGACTATTCAGGAAATGAGAGACAAGAAGAAGGAAATGGGATACACCTATGCACAGATTGCGGATTTATCGGGTGTACCGTTAGGAACAGTTCAGAAGATTTTTTCGGGTGAGACGGAGAGTCCGCGCTATGACACTCTTCTTGCACTGGAGCAGCTTTTCAGGGATATTCCTGTGGTGAGGGAGAGTTCTTCATATAAGTCTAATAGCAGGTATGAGAGGAACGGCAGTTACACCCTGGATGATTATTATGCACTGCCGGATGAGCAGAGAGTTGAGCTGATTGATGGGTATTTTTTCGATATGTCCTCTCCGACTTTCGGGCACCAGTCCATCGGCGGGGAGATTTACCGCCAGATTGCCAATTATATAATGGAGCGCGGAGGAAGCTGCAGACCGTTCATCGCACCGGTGGATGTACAGTTAGACTGCGATAACAGGACTATGGTTCAGCCGGATGTCGGTATTGTATGCGACCCTGGTAAGATTAAGAGGTTTGGCATATATGGTGCGCCGGATTTTCTTGTGGAGGTCATTTCGCCTTCGACTAAGAAGAAGGATTTTACGTTGAAGCTGTCTAAGTATATGGAAGCGGGGGTGCGTGAGTACTGGATACTGGATTTCACGCAGAAGAGGATTCTGGTATATTACTTTGAGAGTGATGTCTACCCGGTTATATATGGATTTGACCAGCCTGTTCCGATTAATATTTACAATGGCGACCTTAAGATTGACTTTTCTAATATTGCTAAGTGGCTTGATGAGGGGATGGAATAGGACTGTTTGTAATCGACATTATTTCATATAAATAAAAAATGACTTATTTCAGCAGAAGAGTTGAAATAAGTCATTTTTTATACCCCTGCAGCACTGCCCCAATAGGTAGTTTGAAAATAGAATTTTAAACTTATACCCCTGCATACTGCAGGCAATGCTTGCAGTACTGCCTCAATAGGTAGTTTGAAAATAGAATTTTCAAACTTTTACCCTAGACTTTTCTTGTAATTGGTTCCCCAATCACACATCGCATTGAGGATAGGACGCATTGATTCACCGGTTTCACTGAGCGCATACTCAACGCGCGGCGGGACCTCAGGGTATACAGTCCGCGTTATTATGCCGTCGTACTCCATGGAACGAAGGCTGTCTGTGAGAACCTTCTGGCTGATTCCCTCAAGATTTTTCTTAAGTTCGTTAAATCTCCATGGTCTTTCGAGAAGATTTCTCATAATGAGCAGTTTCCATTTGCTGCCGATGAGCTGTACTGTGGTCGCTACCGGACATTCGGGCAGTTCTTCCTTGGTCAGCATAAAAGCACCTCCTAAACATTGGGGATGAAGTTTTTTTGAATCCGTAGGTCCCCTTTATTGATGTAAAAAAACTACATCAGCCAATAAAATATCAGCATACATGGCAGATTTATTATACATTAAAAAATAATGTAAGTTTTAAATAGAGTGTAACATAACAAAAAGTATCTGTAAAGAGCTACGCCCCGATTTTATTTGAGTCTTAGCTATTGCAGAGTGGTAACCTTTATGTAACTAACCCACAAAAAAGTGCGTACTTTTTTTATCCGAGCCACCTTGCTAATATAAAGCTGCAACAGGGCGATAGTCCTGAAAAATAATTTTATACGGATGCACTGAGTCATCGGGATAATGAGAAAATTATCATTAACAAAATTGTCTATGACAGGACTGTTAATGGGAATATTTCATTAGCATTGTCCATTGATGACAGGTCGCCAGGGAAGGAGAAAAATATGTCATTATCAAACATTTTCGGATGGAGCAAGAAGACTGAGCAGCCGGCAGGAACAGCGTGTGGAAGTGCATGCGGAGCAGGAGATAAGCCGGAGAAGAAGCCGGCAGCATGTGGGACAGCATGCGGAGCAGGAGATAAGCCGGAGAAAAAGCCGGCTGCGTGCGGGACAGCATGTGGAGCATCAGACAAGTAGGGTGCCTAAAATTATTAAGAGATATATCCGGATTGACAAACAATATTAGGCCGGATGTAGCGGAATTTCATGGGTAAATCAGGTTGCCTGCCGTGAAATTAATTTCAAAAATTGCTTTGATGGCAGATGGGAAATCACTTATGTGAATTTCTCATCGCCTCATTGCGGCAGGTTGTTCAGAAAGGGAGATTGGGATGAGTCAGTATTATCAGGGAAAGTCATATTTTTCTTTTCAGTGGCATATCACGGATGAATGTGACCAGCGTTGCAAACATTGTTATATTTTTTCAGGTGAGGGCTGCAAGGAGTTAAAGAGCATGACCTGGCAGCAGATGCAGGAGGTTGTGGCAGGCTGTGAGGATTTTTGCAGGGTGTACAACAGAATACCTTATTTTTATATCACCGGAGGCGACCCTATTCTTCACCCTGATTTCTGGAAGCTTATGGCTCTGTTAAAGAGCAAGGAAATCCCATTTACGATTATGGGAAATCCGTTCCATCTTGACGATGAGATATGCCGGATGCTGAAGGCGTGCGGCTGTGAAAAATATCAGATGTCGCTTGATGGAATGAGACAGACGCACGACTGGTTCAGAAAACCGGGCAGCTTTGATTTAACGCTTGAGAAGATAGACTGTCTTAACCGTGCGGGAATTAAGAGCGTTATTATGAGTACGGTGTCAAAAACGAATATGGATGAGATACCAGATATTATTGACGAGGTTGTAAAGGCGAAGGTTAAGGTGTTTGCATTTTCGCGTTATGTGCCGACAGGCGGTGAAGTCGATACAAGCATGACACCGCAGGAGTACAGAAAGCTTCTTGAGATCTGTGATGCGAAATTCAAGGCTTATGAGGCGGCAGGATGTGAAACCTATTTTAATAAAAAAGACCACCTGTGGACTCTCTATGAATATGAGACCGGACAATTCAAATTGCCGGAAAATGTGAAGGATGGCATGATTTACGGCGGATGTAACTGTGGCAATTGTCACATAACGATATCATCGAACGGCGATATCATGGCGTGCAGGAGAGTTACCGACAGCAGGGTGGCAAATATATTTGAGGACAGACTGGCGGATGTGTGGGTGTGCCAGATGGAGAAATACAGGGATTATGACAAATTTACAAAGTGCAGCAGATGTGAGCTTAAGGCATGGTGCCGCGGCTGTCCTGCTGTGGCAAACGGGACAACAGGAGATTTCTACGGTGCGGACCCGCAGTGCTGGAAAACACGAAACGAAATTACAGGGGTTGAACTGTCATAATATTGTGAATTGAGGTGTCGATGCTAGGAACAATGTTGGTTTAACAGACACGCTAAGCTATGCCGGAAGGAGGAGCGGATATGAGTTTAATAGATATAATTAAGTCAAGACATTCAATAAGAAAATATACGGATAGACAGATTTGCAGGGAGGATTTGGAAAAGATACTTGAAGCAGGAAATTATGCGCCTAGTGCCGGAGGCGGACAGCCTCACAGCAAACCGCGCAAGCCCGGACGAATCAAGATAATAGAATAAGCACGTTTTGGGACACGGTGTCAGACCCCTGTCCCAATGTTAAAAAAGGAGTGATATACCATGGATTTAGCAACATGTCTTAAGAAGCTGGAATTAGTCGGTGTGCTTGCGTTCGCCACGGTGGACAGCGAGGGAGCACCACAGATTAGAAATATCAGTGCGATTCATTATGAGCCGGACGCACTATACTTTTTTACTGCAAGAGGAAAAAATTTCTGCCGGGAGCTGATGGAGGATGGAAGGGTACAGATTCTGTGCTATACTAAGTATAAAGAGATGATTAGATTGTCAGGGAGAGCTTATGCGGTGGAGGATTCAGAGCAGGAGAAATGGCGCGACATGATTTTTGAGGAGCAGCCATACCTTGCCAATGTATACCCTGGGAATACGAGGAATATAGGAATAGTATTCTGCATTGATACGGCGGAGGTTGAGTACTTCAATCTTGGAGTGAATCCGATATTTAGGGAAAAGTATCGTCTTGGAAGCGTTACAATTAAGGAAAAGGGATATTTTATAACTGAATCCTGTATAGGCTGCGGAACCTGCAAAAGGAACTGCCCTCAAAGGTGCATTGAGGAAGGGCTGCCGTATGTTATTAATCAGAACCACTGCCTGCACTGCGGCAACTGCTATGAGAACTGCCCTGTAAATGCTGTTGAGAGAAGAGGGTAATATATTAATCTGCAATGTGGACGGTAATTTTTTAGATTTGCGTCAGTTACCGGTAAAATTATGCTGGCTATAAAATGACATTTTTATAATGAAAATGTAAGTTTGATTATGTTTATAAAAATATTGCAGGCTGTGATATAGAAAAAATGTTTTATGATAAATAGAAGGTGGCGGTAAGTATGAATCAGAGTGAAAGACGGCGTTATTTAATAGGAAGATTGTTAGATGAACAGAAAAATTCATTAAATGTATCGATACCATCTGATACATCGGAGCAGAGAAAGCTTCTCCGCTCACTTATGAATATCAGGATGGCAGGTGCGGTGGACGAGGAGTTTCAGAGGATTCGGGATGAGTATTTACAACAGATAAATATGGATAAGGGAATTGTTGGCATAGACGATATGGCTGAGGTACAGCCTGATATCTATATCTGGCGCGGCGATATCACAAGGCTTCGTGTCGGCGCGATTGTGAATGCCGCCAACAGCGGGCTGACAGGCTGCTATCAGCCGTGCCATAGCTGCATTGACAACTGTATTCACACCTATGCGGGAGTGCAGCTAAGAAATTACTGTAATGCGATGATGGTAAAGCAGTGCCGTGAGGAGCCGGCAGGGCAGGCTAAGCTTACCCCGGCATTCAATCTCCCATGCGATTATGTGATTCACACGGTAGGACCGATTGTGCGCGGGCGGCTTACAGATGAACATGAGCGCCTGCTTAGGTCATGCTACAGCTCATGTATGAATGCTGCGGATGAAAATGATGTGAAGAGTATTGCGTTCTGCTGTATATCGACCGGCGTGTTCATGTTTCCGAACGAGCGTGCGGCGCAGCTTGCAGTGCAGACGGTTAAGGAATATAAGGAAAAAACCAAGTCGGGAATGAAGGTGGTATTTAATGTTTTTAAGGAAGAGGACGAGCAGATATACAGGAGATTGCTCAGCTAAAGCAAAGACGGCGGATGTGGATAATTTAAACAGGGCGGATGATTTTGGCGGAAAAAGTATGATGGATAATGTTTGCTTAAATAAAATAAATATAATAAAAGAGAAGCTTGAACAGGCGGATGCCGTTGTCATAGGTGCCGGCGCAGGGCTTTCAACGGCGGCAGGCTTTACCTACAGCGGTGAGCGCTTTGACAGGTATTTTTCGGATTTTGCAGAAAAATACGGTTTTAAGGATATGTACTCAGGCGGTTTTTATGATTTTGACACGCTGGAGGAGTACTGGGCATACTGGAGCAGATATGTGTATGTGAATCGCTACATGAATCCGCCGTCACCGTTATATGATAATATTTTTGAGCTGGTAAAAAATAAGGACTATTTTGTGCTCACAACGAATGTTGACCACTGTTTTCAGAAGGCTGGCTTTGACAAGGAACGCCTTTATTACACGCAGGGGGATTACGGACTTTTCCAGTGCAGTAAGCCATGCCATGACAGCACCTACGATAATGAAGATATTATAAGAAAAATGTTATTGAGCCAAGGCTTTAAAATATCGGAGGAACATGAAAATTCAGAAAAAGCCGGAAAGACAGGGACAGCTCTTGTAAAGCCGCAGAATACGCAGATAAAGCTTACAATACCTTCTGAGCTTGTTCCAAGGTGCCCGAGATGCGGCAGGCCGATGAGCATGAACCTTCGTGCGGACAACACGTTTGTGCAGGATGACGGCTGGTACAGGGCAGCGGACAGGTACGGGAAATTTATGGAAAACCACAGAGGACAGAAGCTTTTATTCCTTGAATTGGGGGTCGGCTACAACACACCAGGTATAATAAAATATAACTTCTGGCGGTACGCCGCCAACTGGAAAAATGCATTTTATGTGTGCATTAACAAGGGCGAGGCGTATGTGCCGGAGGATATAGCGGAAAAAGCGGTTGGAGTTAATGAAGATATCGCGGTGGTTGTGGATGAATTGAAGGCACTGTAACTACAAAGCTAATGTGAAAACAAAGAGGTAAACGGATGATTATACAGACAGGTATGCGGACGGATATTCCGGCATTCTATTCGGAGTGGTTGATAAACAGAATAAAGGAAGGGTATGTTCTTGTGCGCAATCCCTACAATCCAAATCAGGTGACGAGATACAGCTTGTCGCCTGATTGCGTTGATTTGATTGCTTTTTGCACGAAAAATCCAGCGCCGATGCTTGACCGTATGGTGGTCTTAGAGTCCTACGGACAGTACTGGTTTGTTACGATTACTCCCTACGGAAAGGACATTGAACCTAATGTTCCCGCAAAGGAAATAGTGATGGAGGATTTCAAAAGGCTGTCCGGAATTGTCGGTGTGGACAGTGTAGGCTGGCGCTATGACCCTATAATTGTCGACAAAGCTCATACAGCAGACTGGCATATAAATGAGTTTTCCAAGATGGCGGAAAATCTGTCCGGCTACACAAAAACTTGCGTTATCAGCTTTATTGATATATATAAAAAGGTGGAGAGGAATATGCCCGGTACAATTGCAGTTTCAAAAAATGACAGAATCTATATTGGCAGGGCATTCGTGGAAATTGCAAAAAAATACGGAATTACGATAAGACCATGTGCCGAGGGAAATGAACTGGAGGCTTACGGCGCCGACTGCTCAGGCTGTATGACGGTGAACACCTTCGAGACCGCACTGCACACAAATCTTGATGTGCCAAAACAGAAGCTCAACCAGAGAAACGGACAATGCGCATGTCTGCTTGGCGTTGACATCGGTGCCTATGACACCTGCGGCCATCTGTGCAGATACTGCTATGCGAACGCAGATACCGCATTGGTAAAGGAAAATATGATGCGGCATGACCCGATGTCACCGTTCCTGCTTGGAGGCAGTATGCAGGGGGATGTTATACATGAGGCGAAGCAGAAAAGCTGGGTGGATGGGCAGATGAGGCTGGATTTATTTTAATAAGAGTAAAGCTATGAGCTCTAGTGAAAGAATATAGTGGACAAAAACATGAAAAATGTATTTTGTCTAAGCTAAAATTGCACAAAAATATTAAAATATGTGCAGGCGTATCTTGCACAAAAATGCAAAAATCTTAATATGTGCAAGCGTATCTTGCACAAAAATGCAAAAACCTTAATATGTGCAAGCATATCCTGCACAAAATTATAAGAAACAGTGAAGCTAATGATCTTTCGGAATCTTGATTAATTGTGAAGATATCTTTTTTCTTGAAAATATTGTATATAACGAATTTGTGACAAGAGGGTTTACGGTTTTCGCAGGAAAAATCGATGAAGGGAAATTATATGCTGACAAAATGCCGGATTCTGCCTTTAACTGCCACATTCCCCCTACAATAGATTGCCAATTCCCCCATACACTGTTACGATAAAGCCATCAAAAGCAAGGAGGCGGTACTCATGGATAAGAAAAAAACAGGCACCCTGATAAGGGAAGCGAGAATTAAGAAAAATTATACCCAGAGTGAGCTTGGGGATTTGATTGGTGTGAGCAACAAGGCGGTGTCGCGCTGGGAGAACGGTGACAGCTTTCCGGACATAGGCGTGTTGGAAAATCTGTCCGGGATTCTGGATGTGAAAATTCAGGATATTGTTGTGGGCGAGATAAGCGCAGATGACACAGGATGCGGTAAGGAAAATATCATAACCGAGGTCATCAGGATGGCGAAGCTTCAGGAAAAGTCAAAGCGGGAAAGAATTATATACTGCCTTGGAGGAATAGTTATACTGCTGTACAGCCTGTTTCTGGCGCTTACAGGCATGAATGGTAGATTTGTGCTTGAAAGCCATGTTACACAGGGAGTAATCTATGTTGCTTCGCTGGCAGTAATACTTGGAGCGTTATTGTGGCAGGCATGCCGGGGCATGAACCATAAGCAGTATATTGCTCAGGGCAGGAGCAGAAAAAGCAGGTGGATGTCAGGGATAGCTGTGGCTGCATATCTGTACGCTGTTCTTGTGACAGGAATTATCGTGGCTATGGCTGCGAACGGAAAGCTATCTCCGGATAAAAACAAGCTTCAGCCGGTTGGCACATTTTTGAAGCTACAGCTAATTGCGGTGTCCGCTGTGAATTCTGTTCTTGTGGCAATGGAATTTGAGCGAATCATAAAGGAGGGCACTGCTGCGCATTATGGGATTTTTGTGTCGGTGTCCGCAATGTATATGGCAATGCTGTACGGAGATATGCTGCACCGGATGACCACGGCACATGAGGTATTATTCATGTACTGCGTGAGAACGGCAGCGGTGGTCATTCTGCCGATTATATGTATACTCATCTATGACATGGTACACCGCAGGAATCCGCAGCACAGCTAATCTCCGAAACATAATTCTGATTTTAACTGAAAATGGATGACGTTCAGGGTACAAAATAACCAATTATGCATCGATATATATTTGCGGTTGGGGTAAATGCAACATTCCCTTTGGTTGCAAAGGAGATTTCCAGAGAAACTTTATATCAGAGTGGTCAAAGATTAGTATTGGTCCAGTGGACTAATACAAAAGAATTATAAAAAGCAATTAAGTATGATGAAATTAGGAGTGACATAAATATAATGCAATATAAAATTTTAATGGTTGATGATGATAGAGAATTGCTAAAAATGCTGAATCAATACTTTACATTGAAGAATTATACAGTATTGATTGCAGAAAATGGCATAGAAGCAATGGAAAAGATAAGTGCAAACCCTGATATTATTCTATTGGATGTGAATATGCCGGGAATGGATGGGATTGAAGTATGCAGAAGAATCCGAGACAGGGTTTCCTGTCCGATTATATTTTTGACTGCAAAGGTAGAAGAACAGGATCGGGTAATGGGATTACTGTCTGGCGGAGATGATTATGTTTTGAAACCATTTAGTTTGAAAGAACTCGATGCCAGAATTATTGCCCATTTGAAACGTGAGGAACGCTTACATAGGAAAACAGAACAACGGTTTTATGGGGATTTAGTAATTGACTATGCCAGCAAATGTGTACATATGAAAGAGAAAACTTTAGATCTTACGAAATTAGAGTATGACATTATAGAATTTTTGTCTATGAACCCTGAAATTGTGTTTGATAAAGAACGAATCTATGAAAAGATTGGAGGATATGATGCAGAAGGGGACAGCCGGGTGGTTACAGAGTTGATTCGCAGAATCCGCAAGAAAATGAAAATGTATTCGGAACACGAATATATTGAAACGGTATGGGGGATGGGATATAAATGGGCAAAATAAAAAATCTTTCGTTAAGGAAAACCATTGTTTTGTATATGATAATTAGTTTAATAATTAGTTTTTATCTTTCAGCACTAATTATGCGAATAGCAACCACAGTACAAAACGACATTTGGTGGAAGTATGTAGACCAGGAAGAATATTTTGAAATGTCTGAAGGGGATGGTAGAAGGTATTTGCCAGATGTTCCGAGACCACATTCTTATGAAATGAAAGAATTTGATTATCATGTATCGGAAATATGTGATTTTCTTCAGACATTTACAGTGCTTATCGTATCTGTTGCAGGGAGTATTATAGCGGTATTTCTTTTTTATAAGCATAAATTGAAGTGTCCTATTGAAGAATTAGAACTGGCTTCACAGCAAGTTGGTCGAAATAATTTAGACTTCCATATCACTTATGAAAATGAAGATGAAATGGGCAGATTGTGCAAAGAGTTTGAACGAATGAGAGGACAACTTGCAGAAAATAATCAACAGTTATGGAAAATGCTTGAGGAAGAAAAGGCTTTGCGGGCTGCCATTGCGCATGATATACGTTCTCCGTTATCTGTGCTGGAGGGGTATCAGGAAATGCTTTCAGAATATCTTCCGAAGAAAGAGATAAACATGGAGCAAGCCTTAGAAATGGTAAATGAAAGCAAAAAACAGATTGAACGTATGGATATCTTTGTGGAAACTATGCGAAAGATGAGCAGTTTAGATACAAGGGAGTTAGTAGCAGAAGAAATTACCAGTAAACAGGTAGAAATAGACGTACGGGCAGAGATGAACGTGTTTAGGAAAAAATTTGGAAAGCTATATGAATTAGAATGTTCGGAAACAGAAGAAAAATTTTCAGGAGATAAGGAAGTGATTTTAGAGGTTATAGAAAACCTTTTGTCAAATGCCTTTCGTTATGCCAAGACAAAAGTGGAAATGGAAGTGTTTCTTACCAGTTCTGAATTACAAATCAGAATAAAAGATGATGGAGTGGGATTTACAGTAGACAAGCAAAAGGCAACAGAACTTTTTTATCAGCAAAATGTGAAAGATAGTTTAAAACACTCAGGAATGGGTATGTATATCAGTAGATTGTATTGTGAAAAGCATGGCGGACAGTTGCTTATAGAAAACGAAAAACTGAGTGGAGCTGTAATAACAGCAGTATTTCATCGGATTGCATGAGCAGTCCGATTTTTTTTTACGCTGTTGTCTTTTTGTTGTGATTTATATTTTATGATGTCTATAACAAAAGAAAGGAGGCAAACGTATGATTGCAATTATTAGAAGGGAGATAAAAAACTATTTTAAGCGACCATTATTTTGGATTGGTGTTTTGTTGGTCATTTATGGAGTTTTTAGCGATACAAGTCCTTATCTGCATACACGTTATCTTGCAGAAGGGGAGAAAATCGCCAATGATAAGCCCGCTATTTCTGATGAGGGTGAAGTGTATGAAGGGTATATACCGGCAGATCCGAAGAAACACCGGGAATTATGGCATGAACAGTTAAAACAAGCCCTGCTTGAAGATGGAGAAACCGATGCAGAGGTGCAAAAAGTTATCGGAAAAATAGAGAATATGGAATTAGAAGAAGCATATGATTATCTTAACGAAAAATATGAATGGTACGGAGCGAGGTATTTATATGAAGATACCTCTTACTTTAAGGGGACGGCAGAAGAAATCAATTCGTATTTAGATCAGAAAATGGAAAAGAAACCATTTTCATATTATTACGCAAGGAAATTTGCTGATTTTACAGGTCTGTATATGGGATTTTTTGCAACGATAATGTTTTCCGTTTTGTTTTTACAAGATACAAAAAGGCATACTTATGAATTACTCCATACAAAACCAATTAGTGCAGGAAAATATGTGCTTGGAAAAGTAAGCGCTGGATTTCTTACTTGTACATTTGTTTTAGCAGTTTTAAACCTACTGTTTTGGATATTATGTATTCTTTATACAAGAGATAGTGGATTTGAAATACATCTGTCAAATTTTATAATATCTACCGTACTTTATATACTGCCAAATATGCTAATGATTGTGAGTGTGTATGCTTTGATTGCACTTATATTTAAAAATCCACTTCCGGGAGTGCCACTTCTGATTCTTTATATGGTGTATTCCAATATGGGGGGAAGAAATGTGGAAGGAGTTTACGGATATTTGGGAAGACCTTTCGCAATTATGGTTCGATTTCCAGGACAGTTTTTTGATACGGCACCGCCGCCAATGGTACTTTTAAATCAGAGTTTTCTTATTTTAGCATCTGTAGCAACTATTTTGATTACGATGCAGATTTGGAAGAGGAGGCGGATGTGAATGAAGAAGGAAATGAAGATTATTTTGCCAGTTTATAAGATGGTTTATGCGTTCGCCTTTGTTGTAATTTTGAGTTTGATACGTGGAGTAGTATTTACAAATGAGATAGGGCTTTCCATAGAGGGACCATTTGCAATATTGATCGCTGTTTTTTGTGCAGATACTTATGTGCAGGAAATTACAAGCAACCGTTCCGAAG
>OJMH01002938.1_pt1 | contig 13370 bp, 6 predicted proteins | sample 1597111 | NCBI WGS metagenome assembly OJMH01 (sample SAMEA2452115, study PRJEB22498) | human gut metagenome | reverse complement strand
CCGCCAGTGGCCCGGGGTCAGGATCGCGTCAAGCTCGTTCAGCAGCTCGCGGGTCACGGTGATCTTGCTCTTCCGCGCCTCAATGAAGGTCACCGAGTCGTCCAGCCCGACCAGGCAGAGCACGACCATCGCGCGGCCCGGAATCCGGAAACACGCCTCGGAAACCCGCTTCAGAGCGTCCGGTCCGAGCTTGTCGGCATAAAGATGGATGTGCAGCTCCTCGGTCAGCTCGGCCGGAGCATCGGCCAGCGGCACGATCCTGTCCACGATGACGCGCGGTTTTTCGGCTTCGTCGCGCTTGCTCACGGTCACGTTGGCCAGAACCGCCATACCCGGAACCAGCTCGATCTCCTGCTGGGCGAGATCACTCAGCGCCCGCTCGTAAAGCATGCACTCGACCGACGAATCGAGATCCTCAAGCAGCATGATTCCGAACGGCTTGCCGCTCTTCTTGCTGAATTTGCTCGTGAAGCTGCCGACCATGCCGGCGATGCGGATCTGCGAATTGTCGGAGAGCTCGTCGATCCGGCGGATCGGGCAGCTTGAATAGGTCTTGACCAGCTCCGCATACGGGTCGAGCGGGTGACCGGTCACGTAGAAACCGAGCAGCTCCTTCTCGCTCTTGAGAATCTCTTCCTGATCGAACTCCGGGATATCCGGGATCGGCACCGAACACGCCTCGCTCGCATCCTCTTCCCCGAGCAGGTCGAACAGCGACCCCTGCCCGGCCGCCTTGTCCTTCGCGCGCCCGGCCGCGAAGGTCATCATCGGCTCGGCGATCGCGAGGATCTGGCTCCGCCGCAGCCCGAGCGTGTCGAGCGCCCCGGCCCGGGTCAGGTGTTCGAGCATGCGCGAATTCACGTCGGTTCCGCACCGCTCGCAGAAATCGAGGAAACTTTCGAACCGGCCGTCGTTCCGGCGGCTCTCGATGATCTTCGATGCCGCGACCTCGCCGACCCCCTTGATCGCGCCGAGCCCGAAACGGATGCAGCCCGAGTCGACCGAAAAGCTGATGTCCGACGAATTCACGTCCGGAGGCAGCACCTTGATCCCCATCTCCTTGCAGGCGTTGATCAGGAATGCGATCTGGTCGGCCGACTCGAGCTCGCTCGTCAGCACCGCCGCCATGAATTCGACCGGATAATTCGCCTTCAGGTAGGCGGTCTGGTAGCAGACGAAGCCGTAAGCCGCCGAGTGCGATTTGTTGAAGCCGTAACCGGCGAACAACTTGATCTTCTCCCAGATCTGGTCGGCGAGCGCCTCGTCGATGTTGTTCGTCTCCTTGCATCCCTTGAAGAACTTCTCCTTCTGCTTGGCCAGCACATCGACCTTCTTCTTGCCGATGGCCCGTCGCAGGATGTCCGCGCCGCCGAGCGTAAAGCCGGCTAGCACCTGCACGACCTGCATGATCTGTTCCTGATAGAGCATGATGCCGTAAGTCTCCTTCAGGCAGTCCTCCATCAGCGGGTGGTCGTAAATGATCTGCGCCTCGCCCTTCTTGCGGGCGATGAAGTCCGGGATGAACTGCATCGGGCCCGGGCGGTAGATGGCCAGAAGCGCGATGATATGTTCGAGCGTCTCCACGCCGAACGAGCGGCAGAGATTCTGCATGCCGCCGGATTCCAGCTGGAACACCGCCACCGTGTCGCCGCGCTGGAGCATCTCGAAGGTCTTCGGGTCGTCGAGCGGAATCTTCATCATGTCGATGTCGATGCCGTGATTCTTCTTGATCATGTTCAGCGCGTTTTTGATGATGGTCAGCGTCCGCAGCCCGAGGAAGTCCATCTTCAGCAGCCCCTGCTCCTCGCACGGGTGGGCCGGGAACGGCACGACCATGCTGTCGGAGGCGCTGCGGGCCAGCGGAACGAGGTTGTCGAGCCGCTGGTCGCCGATGATGACGCCCGCGGCGTGGATGCCGGTCTGCCGGTTCAGCCCCTCGAGGACCTTCGCGAACTTGAACACCCGCGCGACGTCGGGATCGCTCTCGATCAGCGCGGCGAGCTCTTTCGACTGCTCGACCGCCTTGTCGAGCGTCATCTTCGGGTCCTCCGGAATCAGCTTGGTCAGCCGGTTGCCGAAATCGAAATCATGGCCGAGCACGCGGGCGACATCCTTCACAACCGCCTTCGGCTTCAGCAGACCGTAGGTGCAGATCTGGGCGACGCTGTCGAAACCATAGCGGCCGCGCACGTAGTCGATGACTTCGCCGCGCCGTTTTTCACAGAAGTCGATGTCGAAGTCCGGCGGACTCACGCGCTCGGGGTTCAGGAAACGTTCGAAGAAGAGGTTGAACCGGAGCGGATCGATGTCGGTGATCCGCGTCAGGTAGGCGACGAGCGAACCCGCGCCGGAACCGCGCCCCGGACCGACCGGAATGTCCTCGTCCTTCGCATGGCGGATGAAGTCCGACACCACGAAGAAATAGCTGATGAACCCGGTCTTTTCGATGACGCCGAGCTCGTAATCCATGCGGTCGATGATCTGCTGCTGCTCGTCGGTCAGCTTGTCGAGCTTGCGCGGGTCGAAACCGTAACGGTACTCCATATTGTCGAAACAGACCTCGCGCAGGTCGTTGCGGTCCGCCAGGCGGCCGTCCGGCATGTAGAACTTCGGATAGTGGTTGACCTCCGGAACATAGTGGAACTTCATGCTGCAGCGCTCGGCGACGAGCCGGGTGTTCGTGACCGCCTCGGGAACTTCCCGGAACAGCTCCTTCATCTCCTGCTCGGTCTTGAAGTAGTAGTCGGGACCCGAAAATTTGAAATGCTTCTCGGCCAGGCGCGCTCCGGTCTGGATGCAGAGCATGATTTCATGCGCCTCGGCGTCCTCCTTGCGCATATAGTGGACGTCGTTGGTCGCGATCATCCGGAGATTGTTGCGGCGGGCGAGATCGATCAGGAACCGGTTGCAGCGCCGTTCCTCGTCCATATAGTGATCCATCAGCTCGATGAAGAAGTTGTCGGGGCCGAAGATGTCGAGATATTCGTGCAGCGCCTGTTCGGCCCGCTTTTCGTCGCCCTGCAGATAATACTGCGAAATTTCGCTGCCGATGCAGGCGCTCGAGCAGATCAGCCCCTCGTGGTACTGCCTGAGCAGCTCCTTGTCGATCCTCGGCTTGTAATGGAAGCCGTCCTTGTTGGCGGCGGACATCATCTTGCAGAGGTTCCGGTAGCCCTGCTCGTTCTCGCTGAGCAGAATCAGGTGAAAGCCGCCGCGGTTGAACGGCTTGTTCGAATCGAAATCGCGCCGGTCGCCGGGGGCGACATACGCTTCGACGCCGACGATCGGGTTGATTCCCGCGCCGGAGAGGACCTGGTGGAACTCCTCGACGCCGCCCATATAGCCGTGGTCGGTGATGGCCATGGCCGTCATGTCGTTTTCCTTGGCGAGCTGGACCAGCCCCTTGACGGTGCAGGCGCCGTCGAGCAGACTGTAATGGGTGTGGAGGTGCAGGTGTACGAAATCCGAGGGCATTGAAAAACTCCTTTTCCTGAAAGCATAATCACATGCAGATATTATACTCTCTCGAAGCGCTTTTCTCAAGCTCCGACCTGTTTTTTTCAGGGAGAAAATCGGTTCCGGCCCGGCGGGAGCGGCACGGCTGCCGATCCGTCAGACGATCAGGAACATGCCGAAATTGCGCAGGCAGCCGCTCTTGAAGATCCGGTGCCGGCAGAGAATCCGGCGGCGCTCCAGAAATCCCGCCTCGGGAAGCCGGGCGAAGTCCTCCAGCAGCGCCAGCGTTTCCGGCGCGAGCCGGTCGTGAAAGCGGTCCCGGAACGCCCCCGCCTGGCGGCACTGCCGGAACAGGCGCTCCCTGATCTCCCTCACGCCCAGCGACAGCTTGCGGCAGAAATAGGCAGCCCCGTACCCGGAAGCGCCGAATACATTGCCGCCGTGCTGGCGGTAAAGCAGCGTCGGCTCCGACAGCGGTTCGATCTCCCCGAAACAGGCGGCCGTCAGCATCAGCCAGTGATCGTGCATGAACGCCTCCGGCGGAACCGGCTGCGCCAGCTCCCGCAGCGGACGGTTGAACAGCATCGTGCAGCCGGACGCGGCATTCTGCAGCAGAAGCTCCCGCAGCTCCAGGCGCAGGGGATCGATGTGCTCGTGCCGGAAAAACGACCCGGAAACGTTTTCCAGCGTCTCATCGGCGACCAGCAGATCGGTGAACAGGAGCAGCGGAGTTCCGGCCGGCAGCTTCGCCGCCCGTTTTTCGAATGCGGCGCGGCTGTGCCCCACCTTGACCGGCAGCCACCGGTCGTCGTGGTCGCAGAACATGATCAGCTCCGCATCGGCAGCCGCCATAAGCGCCGCGAAATTCTCTTTGGCCGAAGCCCGTCCGCCCGGCAGCAGGAAAATCCGGTCCGGATTCCGCCGGCGGTACTCCTCCAGAATCGGAACGGTCCCGTCCGAGGAGCCTCCGTCCCGGATCAGGAGCCGCCAGTCGCGATCCTCCTGCGCCAGAATGGAATCCAGCTGATCCGCCAGAAACCGCTCCGAATTGAAGGTTGCCAGAAGAATATCGATCGTCATGCGGATTCCCGGATTTTTTCGGCCGAAAATTCACGGAAGGCGCCGCGCACGGGATTCGCCTGCCTATGCCCGAGACCGGCGCCGAGGCCCGTCCCAGCGGACTCCGCCCTGTTCCGCGGCCCGAAAAAACGGCCTGCGCCGCCGGGCGCCGCCGGCCGGACGGCAACCGCAATGTCGATGACATTCATTGCTTTCAATCCCTGATGATTTCAGCCGGACAACGGCCGCAGCCGGTTTTCATGAAACTCCGGAACACGCCTTCGCGCCATTCGGCTGAATGTGTTTTTTCAAACAGTTAAAATAGCACGGCAAGACCATTCCGGCAAGACCGGTTCGACAGGAAGCGGCATTTTTTTCAAATACGGGATTTTAATTGGCGGCTGCATATTGAAAATGGAAAGCGGAGAGTGTATAGTAAAAAGAATAGCGGGACTTCTGGATATTGAATTGGATATTGCGGTTTCCTGCCGGCTTGCGAGCTGTTTTTATTCGGTAATCACAGGAAACAGCGGCTTCGGTCCACATGTGCCGAAGCCGGAACAATATGGCAATGAACAGATCTTTCTGGAGCAAAATAAAACCTTTATTCGATCCTGCACTGGGTATCCGGATCATCTGGAAAAACCGGGATCTGCTTGAGCAACTGGTCCGGCGCAACATTCACGCCAAATACCGCGGATCTCTTTTCGGAATCCTCTGGAGTTTCATTCTGCCGCTGCTGATGCTTGCCGTGTATACGTTTGTCTTCACCGTGATTTTCCAATCCCGCTGGGGCGGAGAAGAAAATTCGCGCAGCGCTTACGCCATCATCATGCTCTGCGGCCTGGCCACATTCAATATTTTCAGTGAAAGTCTCGGTACATGCTGCGGAGAGATCACCAAACAACAGAATTATGTGAAAAAAGTCGTTTTTCCGCTGGAAATTCTGCCGATAGCCCGCGTGTTTTCCAGCCTTGTGCTCGGCTTGGCCTGGTTCGTCCTGCTGTTTATCGCCGTCGTGCTGGCAAAAGGGACGGTTTACTGGACAATGCTGCTTTTGCCGCTGCCCATTCTGGCAGTTGTACTTCTGTCGCTGGGAGTAGGATTGTTCATGGCGTCAATCGGAGTATATATCAGAGATATCCAGCAATGCGTGGCTGTAATCATCCGCGTTCTTTTTTTCATTACGCCGATTTTTTATCCGATCAATGCCGTTCCGCCGGGCTTCCGTTTCATCATCCGCTTCAATCCGCTGGCATATATTATTGAAGAAACCCGCAAGGTATTCTGGTATGGCATGACGCCAAACTGGACGATTATGCTGACCACGATCGCAGCCTGCGCTCTGTGTGCCCACCTGGGGCTGGTCTGGTTTATCAAAACCAAAAAGGGGTTTGCCGATGTCATCTGAAGGAGCCGTATTACGGGTTTCTCACATATCGAAGTGTTACGAGATCTACCAGAAACCGGTCCACCGTCTCTATCAGACGCTCTGCATGGGACACCGGAATTTTTTCCGGGAATTCTGGGCGCTGCGCGACATCTCATTCGAGGTCGGCCGCGGAGAGTGCATCGGCATTCTCGGACGGAACGGGGCGGGCAAAAGCACACTGCTCCAGATCATCGCAGGCACACTTCAGCCCACGACCGGCGAAGTCGAACGCCGGGGAAGAATCGGCGCGCTTCTGGAATTGGGCAGCGGATTCAATCCGGAATTCACCGGCCGGGAAAACGTATTCCTCAATGGAACGATTCTCGGCCTGAAACGCCGGGAAATACTGGCGAAGTATGACGAAATCATCGACTTTGCCGACATCGGCGACTTTATCGACCAGCCGGTAAAAACTTATTCCAGCGGCATGAGGATGCGCCTGGCGTTCGCAGTGCAGATCGTGACCGCCCCGGATATTCTCATTATCGACGAAGCCCTGTCGGTCGGAGATACGGCTTTTCAGCAAAAATGCATGCGCTATCTCCGTAAATTCATGGAAGACCACACTGTACTGTTCGTCAGCCACAATATCTCTTCCGTGAAAAGCCTGTGCTCCCATGCCATCTACCTGAAAAAGGGGCGAATGGTCACGAGCGGGGAACCCAAGCAAGTGGCGGACCTTTACCTGAAAGAGCTGTATGCGGAAAATCAGAAAATCGACGGGACCCGGAAAGCGCCGGCGGCAAAGCCGGTTCCGGGCGGTCCGGCCAAATGGCGGGATATGAGAACCGATTTCCTGAACCGGACGAATCTGCGCAATGATTTGGAGGTATTCACCTTCAAGGAGGACTCCAGAAGCTTCGGTGCCGGAGGGATCAAAATCAAAAACGTCTGTTTCACCGACGAAAAGAATAAGCCGGTAAATTGGATTGTCGGCGGGGAAATCGTGAAATTGCACGTAGAATGCCTGGCGAAGCAGGATATTCACTCCCCGATTGTCGGTTTTTATGTCAACGACAAGCTCGGCCAGAAATTGTTCGGCGACAACACCTGCCTCACTTATCTGGATAATCCGCTGACAATCAGGGCCGGTGAAATGTTTTCCGCGGATTTCACATTTGTCATGCCGCTGTTGCCGAAAGGACACTATTCCGTCCTGCTTTCCGCCGCCGAGGGAACACAGAAGGAAAATGTTCAGCATGAGTGGATGTATGAGGCGCTTCTATTCGAATCTCATGCCTCTTCCGTTGCGGTCGGTCTGGCCGGAATTCCCATGCATGAGATAAAAATGACCAGACTGGGACGAATGGAGGAAAAGTAAACCATGCGGGCGATTCCGGAATATTACTATCTGCTGCGGGAGCTTCATCTGCTGCTTCGGCCGGCTCATTATCTCGAAATCGGCGTGCAATACGGCGAATCCCTCTGCCTGGCAGAACCGGAAACGCAAACGATCGGCATCGATCCGGAACCTGAAATCCGACATGAGCTGACGGCAAATACAACCGTTTTTCCTGAAAAAAGCGATGATTTTTTTGCCGCCAGAAAAAAAGAAGATGTTTTGGGCAATGGAGTGATCGATCTTGCATTCATCGACGGAATGCATCTGTTTGAATCCGTCCTGGATGATTTCATCCATGTCGAGCGCTGGGCCGGGCCGCACACGATCGTCCTGATCCACGATACGGTTCCGGCAGACGCATTATCGGTAAAACGCGAACGGCAGACACGATTCTGGACGGGCGATGTTTATAAATTCGTCCTCTGCCTGAAAGAGTTCCGCCCGGATCTAAAGATATACAATCTCAACATCGGTCCTTCGGGCCTCTGTTTCGTCGGAAATCTGAACCCCGCTTCAACCGTGCTGAGCGACCGCAGAAGCGAAATTGTAAACCGATTCATGGATATTGAATATTCCACGATCGCGCCGAACCGGGACAGCCTTCTTTGCATCCGGGAAAATTCGAACGAGGAACTTTCCCGCTTCCTGGCCGGAATCCTGGGGAGACCAACGCAGGAATTCCAGGCACAGATGCAGACGCTCCGGCATGATGTCCAGAAAGAGTTTTCCGGAAAACTCCAGGCGGAATGTGAAAAAAGCGCGGAGACGATACGCGAGCTGCAGGCTGCGCTGAAAAAACATCGGGAAACGATTGTCCGCCGCGATCAGGCATTACTTCAGTTCAACGAAACGAAGCAGGCACTGGAGAAATGGCGTGCCGAATGTGTACGGCAGAAGGAGCTGCTGGCGGCACTCCGCGATACCGTCGCACGCCGCGATGCATCGCTTGAGAAGCTGAAGCTCGAACGGGAAACGACAGTCCGCAAAACGGAACACCTGCAGCAGCTGCTGGCGGAACAAAAGAGTGTGATCGACCGGCGCGAAACGGAATACCGGCAGCAGAAGGAGCTGCTGGCGGCACTCCGCGATACCGTCTCACGCCGCGATGCATCGCTTGAGAAGCTGAAGCTCGAACGAGAAGCGCTGGTTCAAAAAACGGAATGCATGCACCGCTTGCTGGAAGAACGCAACAGTGTGATAGACAAACGGAACGCCGAGATTGCGGCAGGAAAAATGGAGATCGAAAAATGCCGCACAGCCGTCATATGGCGCGATGAAGCACTGGAAAAACAGAAACGACGTATTGAGGAATTATCCATTTCACTGGAAAAGCACAGGGCGGCAATTGATAAACGGGACGCCGCCCTCGTGAAGCATAAGGCCGTAATCGCGAAACGGGATGAAGCTTTGCTGCGGCATCAGGCGGCAATTGCCAAACGGGACGGATGGCTGGCGCAGAATCGGCGGATCATTGACGACAAATGCGTGGAGCTGCGGCTTTTGACGGAGCAGTTGATGCAAATCCGGAACTCCCGTAGTTATCGGGCCGGCCAGTGCATTACATATTTCCCGAGAAAGCTGCGGATTGTCTGGCGCAAATTCCGAAATCGACAGAAAAAACAGATAGCATTATGAACAAAACGGATGAAAGTATCTTGACGGAGCAATTCGTATCGGAACAGTTTTCCGCTGTGCGGGAAATGCTGGTGCGGAATGCAGCCTCTTTGCGGCAGAATACGGCAGAAATGGAACAAAAGCTCCGTTTTCTGCAAAAACATCAAGAATATCTTCAGCTTCAAATCAGAGAAAAAAGCTTCTTTGTCCGTCTGGGGCGATTCGGCGGGCTGTTGCTGTCGGTGGGAAAATGCGGTCTCCTTCACCCGCGCCGGGGGCTGCACCTGCTGCGCGAAATTCAGACCATCCGCCGCAGCGGAATGTTCGACGAGATTTTCTATCTGCAGAACAACAGGGATCTGAGAGGCAGGTTCCTGTTTTCGCCCATCGTGCATTTCTGCCGGAACGGCTGGCTGGAAGGACGCAATCCTTCACCGGATTTCGATGTTTTATTCTATTTGCGGAATAATGATGATGTCCGCGATTCCGGGCAGAATCCGCTGCTTCATTTCATTACCCGCGGCCGGTACGAATCCCGGCAGCCCCTGATGCGGAAGAAGAAAAGCGAGCTGCCGGTATGCCTGCCGATTCCGGAGGAGAAACATCCCTCCGGAGTGAATTACACACATTCGGCCGCAGTTGCCGCAGAGCCGAAAATCGCCGTGGTCGTTCCGGTATACAACGGTTTTTCCGTTCTGCTGGACTGCGTGACTTCTCTTCTGGAATACACTCCGAAAGAGGTGAGGCTTCTCCTGATTGATGACTGCAGCCCGGATCCGCGTATCGGGGAGCTGTTCGGACAACTGAAGGAACGGTTTGCGCCCCGGCTCGAAACCTGTCGGAATGAAACCAATCTCGGTTTTGTCCGAACCGTCAACCGCGGTTTTGAACTTGCCGCTGGCTGCGATGTCATTATCCTCAACAGCGACACGGTTGTTTCCCACCGCTGGAGCACGCTGCTGAAATTGGCGGCTTATCGTTCTGATGCCATCGGAACCGTGTCGGCGGTTTCAAATAATTCGAACGCTTTTTCCGTCCCGATCAAAGGAGAAAATCCGCTTCCGCCGCATCAGACTCTGCCTCAGATTTCCCGGATGTATTTCCAGCATGCGCGGAACTGGGGCCCGGAAATCCATAATGGACACGGTTTCTGCATGTATATCAAACGTGCGCTTCTGGACGACGTCGGAATGTTCGACGCCGAGACGTTCGGACTCGGCTACGGTGAAGAGAACGATTTCTGCATGCGGGCATTTTATCGCGGCTGGACGCATTCCATCGCCGATGCCGTTCTGGTCTATCACGTCAACGCCCAGTCGTTCGGTCCACAAAAAGAAGAACGGGTCCAGAAAGCCCGGGAAATTCTTCACTCCCGCTATCCGGAACTTCCGCAGCTGAACCGTTCTCTGCTGGAAAGCGCATTCCAGCCGATCCGCGAGCAGGCGGCAAAGCTGGAACAGTGGATGTACGCCCGGCGTACGGCAAAGCCGCGGGTGCTCTACGTCATCTGTGTCCGTACCGGCGGAACGCCGCAGACCAACCGCGATCTGATGTCGGCGATCCGGGAGCACTACGAACCGTTTCTCCTGTTCTGCCAGGATCGCACTCTGCAGTTGTTCGACTGCCGGCGCTCGGAAAAGCTGCTGGAGGAGTACCGCCTGGAAAACCCGGTGAATTTCTTTTCGCTGCGCTCCGGCGAATACGACCGGATTGCCGAATCGATCCTGCTCGAATACAAAATTGAGCTGATTCACGTCCGTCACATCGGCTTCAACAGCATCGGGCTGTTTCCGCTGGCGAAGCGCCTCGCCATCCCGGTGGTGTTTTCCTTCCATGATTTTTACACCATTTGCCCCAGCGTGAAGCTGGTGGACCGGGATGGAACCTTCTGGCCGCACGGAATCACCAACAACCGGGCAAACATCGGTCTGGGCAAGCTGCCTGCGGCTTTCCTGCCCGAATTGAACGAGGCATTTTCGAAACGCTGGAAAAACACGTTCAACACGGCGGTGTTCCCATATTGCGACCGCTTCGTAACGACAGAGTCCTTCGCCCGCGATCTGCTGCTCGAGAACTTTTCCGAAATCAGCCGGCGGCCGGAAGATTTTCATGTGATTCCGCACGGCCGGAACTTCACAAAATTCCTTCAGCCGGAAGACCGTTTCCCGGAAAGCGGCGAGCGCCTCCGTATCCTCGTCCCCGGCAACATCTCCCGGGAGAAAGGTGCGGCCATCATCCTGCGGCTGAAGGAGCTTGATGTGGAAAATCGCCTGGAGTTCCATATTCTCGGCGAAGCCGTCAATGAACTCCGGTCCAAACGATTTGCAAAATCAATCATCATCCACGGCGGATACGAGCGGGATCAGTTTGCCGCACGTGTCGCCCGTATCAATCCGGTCATTTCCGTTATTTTTTCAATCTGGCCGGAAACCTGGTGCCACACGCTGACGGAGAGCTGGAGCGCAGGCCTTCCCGTGGCGGCATTCGACCTTGGAGCGGTCGGCCGACGACTGCAGCGGGAATGCCGCGGAGGCTGGCTGCTTGACCGTGATCCCCAGATTCTGTATCGGCAGCTTTTGGACATCAAAGCCGACAAGCCGGGCTATCTGCAGCGGCTTGAGGCGATTGCCGAATGGCAGTCCGGCTTCGGCAGGAACAATACCATCGAACGGATGGCTTCCATGTACATGGACATCTATTCCGGGCTGCTTCAGCCCGATCATGCGGGGAAACCGGTACCGGGAAAAACGTTCGGCGAACTGCTTGAAACCGCGCCGCGTCTCGGGCTGATTCCACGTCCTTCCCGCAACGGTTTCTTTGCCAGCAGCTGTGTCCGTCTGCTCGACTGGCGCAAAGCATACGAGGAAACGGGAGCCAGAGTCGATGTGCTCAATGCACTGGCATTGGATCGAACCGCCTTCGACCGGTATGATGCGCTGGTCATCTGCCGCGACGCGATTCCTGAGGAACTGGTATCGTCTTTTCTGCTGAAATGCGCCCTTCTGAAGCTGCCGTTTTATATTGAACTTGACGATAATCCGCTGCTGACGCAGGAACATGTGCTGTATTTGCCTGTCCTGAAACGGCTGATGCGGCATGCGGCGGGAGTCGTTGTTTCGGTACCGGAGCTGGCGGAGGCGATCGCGCCTTATGCCTCGAATATTTCAGTCAAGCCGAATGCGCTGAACCGGCAGGCGTGGATCGATGGGATCAAAGCCCCTCTGGATATCGAAACGCTGGAGATTATCCAGAATAAACGCCGTGAAGTCAATGTGATCTATTTCGGTTCGCGGACGCACGATGATGACCTGGCGCTGATCAATCCGGTCGTGGCCCGCCTGAAGAAGGAATTTCCGGTTCAGTTCTTCATGATCGGCGGAACACGCCAGAAAACAGGCTGTGAAGAGTGGATTACACTGCCGGTTCCGAATTCGGAATATTACGCATTCATCTCCTGGCTGCGCAGCGTGTCGGAATGGATGAATATCGCAGTGGCTCCCCTCTCTTCGCAGAAGCCGATGAACGCTTTCAAGAGTCCCCTGAAGTTCCTTGAAAACAGCATCTGCGGTCTGCCGACGGTGTGCAGCAAAGTCGTTTACGGCAAGCTCGTCGAGAACGGCGTCACGGCTGTCGTTGTCGACGGCGACGATCCGGAAGCGTGGTATGCAGCCCTGGCGGACCTGATCCGCGACCGCGGAAAGCGGGAACAGATCGCCCGGAATGCCCGGGAACTGGTACTTGAAAAACACATGATTTCCCAGGAGCAATGCGGAAAGATCAAGTGACGTCTTCGAAAACACGCAATCTGGAATCATGGATTCTTGCGGGCGGCGGAGGGAAAGCCGCCCGGCTGCTGTACGATTTTTACGTCATCCGCGCCCTGAGAAAGCGCGAGCTTTTCTGTCCGCTCTGGTATTGGAATGAAAACCCGGATGCGTTCCTTCCGGTCAGGCGCAGCCGTCTGTACCGGCTCGGCCAAAAGCGTCTCCCGGTCATTTCCAAATTCGGCCGCCTGGCGACCCACCCGATTACCCATTATGTCCGGCGCGGCGCGGCGGAACTGCGCAATCCCTGCATATTCTTCGATACCGCCCGCTACCTCGCCGCCCATCCGGAGATCGTGCAGACAACGATCAATCCGCTCTGGCACTGCATCCGCAGCGGCGGAAACGCCTCCGGCTTCGGCCGGATCGCGCTGCCGCCCGCACAACTCAGCGAGGTGCGGCGCGAGTCGTTTGCGCGCCTCGGAGTCACGGAGCTGCATACGGTTCCGGACCGGGAAACGGCCGCCCGGCGCACGGCGGTGCATCTGCATTTGTTCTACCCGGAGATGCTCGACGGCTTCATCGGCAGGCTGAGGAATATTCCCGGAAGCTTCGACCTGTTCGTGTCGGTCAGTTCCGACTCCGTCCGGAAAACGACGGCGGCCCGGCTGGCCGCCGCGTTTCCGGGCCTTCCGACAGCGGT
>OJMH01002924.1_pt1 | contig 13432 bp, 10 predicted proteins | sample 1597111 | NCBI WGS metagenome assembly OJMH01 (sample SAMEA2452115, study PRJEB22498) | human gut metagenome | reverse complement strand
GGGATGTGGCGGGAAGCCGAAGTGGGCGAGTGGCATACGCCCGCCAAGGAGGAGTCCGGCATCGATTCCTATCGTTTCCGTATCTTGGCCAAAACCAAGTAAGCATGCGAATCCGGCTTATGCCCTTTATAGCGGCATGAGCCGGATTCATATTCATTCGACCCCAACAATACAGTCGGGCCGTGTGCGGCCCGGTGAAGCCCGATTGAGGATTGATTCAAAGCTATGAGCAATACCCAGCCCTACACCGTAATGACCGTCTGCACCGGCAATATCTGCCGTTCGCCTATGGGTGAGATCATTCTGCGTCACTTCTTTAATGAGCGCGGTCTTGGCGACCAGGTGAACGTGGAATCCAGCGGTGTGTCCGACGAGGAGTGGAGCCACCCGATCGACCCGCGTGCCGTGCGCGTGCTACGCGAACGTGGCTATGGTGATGAGATTCCGCGTGACCACTTCGCACACCGCATCTCGCGTGAGGAAATCGACCGTACCGACCTGTTCCTGCCGATGACCGCCTCCCACATGCGCGCCCTGCTGCGCATGCTGCCGGCCGGCAAGCGCGCCGAAGTGCACATGTACCGCAGCTTCGACCCGAATCTGCCCAAGCCGAAGCCCGGCCGCGAAGATCAGATCGATCTGGTGGACCCGTGGTACGGCGGCAAGCACGAGTTCGAGGTCGCCATCGACCAGATTGAGGAAGTCGCCCCGTACATCGTCGATTGGGTGGCGAAGCAGCTGTAGGAATCGGCCTGTGGCCGATGCTGTGTGTTTCGCAGTCTTACGACTGCGGGTCTCTACCTCCGTCACCGCTTCGCGGTGCCGCCTCCCTCGTCAGAGGAAGGTACAGAAGATTACCTCCCTCTGTAAGGGAGGTGCTGAGCATAGCGAAGCGGAGGGAGAGACTAACGAGTCGGGTGCCTCAGAACACCAGTTGCACCAGCAACATATATACAATTGTGCCGCCGGCGATTGAAAGCAGCATATTGCGTTTCCATACGTGCAGCAGCACGATGACGGTGCAGGCGATGAGTTCCGGAAGGCCGTGTGAACCGGTCAGAATCGGGGTGTTGCGCAGTGCGTATACCACCAGTAGACCGGTCATCGCATAGGGCAGGACCTGGCCGAAATACTCGATGATGCGCGGCGGCTGCTTGGACTCGGGAAACACCAGAAACGGCAGAAAACGGGTGCACATCGTGCCCAGCACCACCGTCACGATAGTGATTGCGCCTTGCCAGATGGTCATCGTCATCGCGTCTGTCCTTCCTTCTGCTGGTCCGCTGCGTGGCTCATGGCATGGTCTGCCGTGGCTTCCGGGGCGTCGGCGGCCGGCCGCAACACGTCCAGATGCGGGCGTAGCGCGACGAACAGTATCAGCATGGCGATCATTGAGGGAATCATGAAATCATTGGCCCCGAATATCAGCAGGCAGGCCAGTGATGTCAGCACACCGATGACGGCGGACAGTCGCTCGCGATGCTTGCCGTCGAGCCACTGATCGAGGAAGATCACCAGAAACAGCGCGGTCAGTACGAAATCAAGACCGTCGGTATTGAACGGCAGATGCGCGCCGATCAGCCCGCCCAGTGTGGCGCCGGTCACCCAATACAGCTGATTGCACAGCGTAACCCAGAAGTAGAACCAGCCACGGTCGATGCCGGCGGGGATTTTCGCGGTGGAGTTGATGGCAAAAGTCTCGTCGCACATACCGAAAATCAGGTATGGGCGCTTCCAGCCGAGCCCTTTGAATTTGCCGAGCATGGATAGTCCATAAAACAGGTGACGGGCGTTGACCATCAGGGCCAGCAGAAAGCCGGCGAGCGGGTTGAACGCGGAGAGCAGCAGATTCACCGTGACGAATTCCATTGAACCGGCGAAGATGAACGCGCTCATACACATCGGCCATACGAAGGAGAAGCCTTTGGTGCCCATGAGAATGCCATACGAGGCGCCGAGAAACAGGAACCCCAGGCAAATCGGTATGGTCAGCGGAAACGCCGCTTTGAGCGCCGGCAGCCAGGCGTTGGTGTTGGTGTTGGCGGTGTCTGCCATGTGGATGATGTTCTCCTTGTACAACTGGTCTGCCGGCCGATGTTCGCCGATGATGCCATATGCGGTTATACACGCATGGTGTCGATAAACGGGGTGAGGGTGGCGTCGGGACCCTGTGCGCGAAGTCACAGTGTGGAGGATGTCACATCGTCTACGGTGGGATAGTCCTTGTGGCGGGCGCGAACACGTGCTGAGATGAAACCATGAGCACATATCAAGCGGGCCGAATGCTTTCAGACCTGGTCCCGCGAATACGAAAAGACCTCGGTCGCTATGACCGGGGTCTTTAGTGAAGTACCCCCAGAGAGAGTCGAACTCTCGTTGTCAGATTGAAAGTCTGGTGTCCTAACCGTTAGACGATGGGGGCGAACAACTCGAATTACTTTACGGGAGGTTGTTCGGTTATGCAAATCGACGGCATTTCGGCGTGTCGCAATCAGTTCAGGGTAACGGCCTGATAGGTGAAGTCATGAATCACGCGGCCGGCGGCCAGGCCCTTCTTCTCGAAGTTGGTGAGCACGCGGCCCTCGAATCGCTCGGATTCGGTGAAGTCGGCGTGCGGCATATCGGCGGCCATGTCGGCATTGCCCTTGCCCACGTGCTCCAGCGGCAGGCTGACGGTTACGCTGCCCAGGTTCTTCCAGCCATCGAGGCCGTCCATCACCTCGTGCACGTGCAGGGCATAGTCCTCGATGTCGGTGGCGATACGCCAGACGCCGTCTGTGACCAGCGCGCGATGAATGTCGCCGGCCATGGCCTTCTGCACGATGCGGCGCTTGTGGTGCTTCTTCTTGGGCCAAGGGTCGGGGAAGAAGGTCCATACCTCGGCCACGGTGCCGGCCGCGGTCACCTTGAACAGCTCGGGCGCATTGACCTGGGCCACGCGAATGTTGGTCAGCCCCTGCTTGCCGGCGAGCAGCAGCGTGTGGGCCACGCCGGGGTCATAGACCTCTAGAGCAAGGAAGTTCGTCTCCGGGTGGGCTGCGGCTGCTGCCACCACGTTTTCTCCCTGCCCGGTGCCGATTTCCACAATGAGCGGATTATCGTTGCCCCATGCGGACTCCACGAACGCGCGGTCGAGCGTGACGCCTTCGCGCACGTCCAACAGGTTGCCGGCCGCAATATCCAACAGATATGTGCCGGCATAGTTGTCCCATGCGCGCTGCAGGCGATCGTCCAAACGTCCGGAGCGGCGTACGAAGGAGAGCACCTTGTGCAGGGGGTGCGCCGGTGCCTCGGTGTGGTCTGTGCCCATCGCGGCGACGGGATCGATTGCTGTGGATTCGGGATTGGTCATATATTCCTCGGATTTTCCTTGTGCGCCGCACCGCTGTTCATTCATTAGGTCGATTTGGCGTTCATTAGGTAGGTGGTGTGCGATACCAACCACCATATCAAGCCGTTTACCCGGTGTCCGTGCGGGCCGGCTCCGGGCCGACCTACCTAATGAACGCCAAATCGACCTAATGAATGCAGATATTGCCGGACGACACCACCGTTTTGTGCGATTATGTTCGTGTGATATACTCAAATTGTTTCAAAAGGTAACAAAGCGGACCAAAAGTGAACAGCCGCTGAACTCCCCACGGCCGACACTTGCAACCCGCACAAGGAAAGGTCAACTATGACAGTTCTCGTCACCGGCGGCTGCGGCTACATCGGCGCTCATGTCGTTCACGCACTCCATCAGGCCGGCGAAAAGGTCGTTGTCGTCGACGATCTGAGCTACGGCAAGCCCACTCGCATCGAAGGCTCCCGCCTGTACGGCATGGATATCGCCGCCCCGGGCGCCGGTGAGCGTTTGGCCGAAATCCTCGATGCCGAAGGCGTCGACTCCGTGATCCACTTTGCCGCTCGCAAGCAGGTCGGCGAATCCGTGGAGAAGCCGCTGTGGTACTACCAGCAGAACATCAACGGCATGCTCAACGTGCTCACCGGCATGACCCAGTCCAAGAACGCCAAGAAGCTCGTCTTCTCCTCTTCCGCCGCCACCTATGGTGTGCCGCCGGTCGATGTGGTGCCTGAGGACGTCGTCCCGATGCTGCCGATCAACCCCTACGGCCAGACCAAGCTGTTCGGCGAGTGGATGGCACGCGCCTGCGAGCAGCCGTTCGGCATCCGCTTCTGCGCGCTGCGCTACTTCAACGTGGCCGGCTGCGGTCCGGTGGAGCTTGAGGATCCGGCCATCCTGAACCTCATCCCGATGCTGTTCAATCGCCTCAAGCAGGGCAAGGCTCCCGCCATCTTCGGCGACGACTACCCGACTCCGGACGGCACCTGCGTGCGCGACTACATCCACGTCTCCGACTTGGCCGACGCCCACATCGCCGCCCTCAAGTACCTCGACCGTGACGAGCGCAAGTACGACGCCTTCAACGTCGGCACCGGCGAAGGCACCTCCGTGCGCCAGATCGTCGACGAAGTCAAGAAGGTCACCGGTCTGCCGTTCACCGAGGCTGTCATGGCCCGCCGCGCCGGCGACCCGCCGCACCTGATCGGCTCCCCGAAGCGCATCAACGAGGAGATGGGCTGGCATGCCAAGTACGACGTGGAAGACATCGTCAAGTCCGCGTGGGATGCCTGGCAGGCCAACCCCGAACACCACATCGACGTCGACACCTGGAAGCAGGCTGACTGAGATTGACGGTCACTTTGCGGTGGATGCCGCGAAGCGTTTCCGTCCATAAGGGCGTGGCCGGGGTTCCGGTCGCGCCCTTCGTCGTTTTGTGGATGTTTGTGACAGACGTGTTCGCGTGCTGGTGATAGCAAAAACCTTGAAATTATGCGGAACACGCCGAAGTTTGCATGACTGGCGAATTTCAGTAATATATACATCTGTTGCCTCACGCAAGTGAGAACAATGGCCCCGTAGCTCAGTTGGTTAGAGCGCCGCCCTGTCACGGCGGAGGTCACCGGTTCAAGTCCGGCCGGGGTCGCTGGAATGGTTATGAAGCCCGGATTATCCGGGTTTTTGACTGTTCATGGCTCTGTAGCTCAGTTGGTAGAGCGAGCGACTGAAAATCGCTAGGTCAACGGATCGACGCCGTTCGGAGCCACCATAATGAAGCCCCGCCTTGTGCGGGGCTTTTGCATATCCGTCGCGTACCTACTCCGGCGGGCTGGCCGGTCAATGCAAAGGCTCGCGTTCGCCAACAACTGTCTTCCTCGCCGCAACTATGCACGCCAACAGCACCAATGCGAACATCGGGTTAGGGTTAAATAAAGAAACGTGGGTCTTATCCGCGCGTGTCATGGTCGGTGCGATCGTCCGCCCCAGCCGTTTCTGGGGCTGTGGCGCTCATAGAGTCAGTATTGCAGAAAAAGCACCTGCGAAATGCGCGTGCGAAGGGAATCGTGTGGGACGGCACGTGATTTTGCCGATTTTCGACGTGCCGTCCCACAGCGTTCGAAGAACGCCCTCAGAGCTGAGGGCAAAGAACGGCTCTATTCTGCGGTTCTCGGCTTATGTCATGCGGGATAGCAGATACGTCAAACGATTGATGTATCTGCTATCCCACACTTCTGTGGGACGGCAGATGAACAATGGTAAAAACCGCGTGCCGTCCCACAAAAAGGAATCAGGCCTGCCACCATTGGCGCAGGGGGTACCACTTGCCGTCCGGGTGGGCCACGCGATCCGGCTTGACGGCCAAGAACTGGTGAATCTGGATGCCGTCGAGCTCGAAGTTCAGAGCGCAGGCGGCCATGTACATACCCCATACCTTGGCGCGTTCAAAGCCGACCTGCTTGACCGCGTCGTCCCAATGCTCGGAGAGGTTCTGGTTCCAGTGATGCAGGGTGAGCGCGTAGTGCTGGCGCAGGTTCTCCTGATGCACCACGTTGAAGCCGGCGTCATGGATGCACGATTCGATGAAGCCGGGCGCGCCGAGATCACCGTCCGGGAAGATGTAACGGTCGAGGAATTCGTCGGTACCGGGCTTGCCGTGAGGCTTGTCATGGCTGATGGTGATCTGGTGGTTCAGCAGTCGGCCCATCGGCTTCAGAAGGCGGAACATCTCTTCGAAGTAGCTCTGGTAGTTCTTGACGCCTACGTGCTCCATCATGCCGATCGAGCAGATACCGTCGAAGTCGTGCTCAGGCACCTCGCGGTAGTCCTGCACACGCACTTCGGCCAGATCCTGCAGCCCTTCACGGGCGATCCATTCGTTGGCGTACGCGGCCTGTTCCTTGGAAAGGGTGACGCCGAGCGCCTTGATGCCGCGACGGGCGGCGGTGATGACCATCGAACCCCAGCCGCAGCCGATGTCCAGTAAGCGCTGGCCGGGCTGCAAGTCCAGTTTGTCGAGAATCAGGCGCAGTTTGTTGGCCTGTGCGTCTTCAAGGCTCATGTGTTCGTTGTCGAATACCGCGCAAGTGTAGGTCATGGAGGATCCAAGGAAGTCGGCGTAGAACTCGTTGGACATGTCGTAGTGGAAGCTGACGGTTTCCGAATCGGCCTTTTCGGTGTGCGGCATCAGGCCACGCTTGATACGGGCGAACTTGCTCGGGCCCTCGGTGGCGGGCACCGGCGGCTTCTTGAAGCCATGGCTCAGGATGCCGGCAGATACGCGGGCAATTGATGTGGGAGTGAGTGGGCGAACGTATTTGGACAGCGACACCAGCTTGCGCATCGCCGGATACGGGTCGGCGTAGTCAATGCCGTCCACGTCGAAATCGCCCAGAATGTATGAGCGCACGATGCCGATTTCATTCGGGTGCGCGAGTAGCTGGTACATGCAGTTCGGCGTGGCGATTTTGACCTTCAAATCCGCGTCTGCCGGGCCGAAATGCGAGCCGTCGAAAGCGTCGATACGAACGGGAGTGGCGGGGTCGAGAAACAGGGACGCCATCTCGCCGACCGTCATAGCCTTGCCGTTTGCCATTATCTACCTCATTCTCTTATGATGATCACCCCAACTGTCGAGGTATCTTAGTCCTCTTCAGGAGACTGAAACCGTTGAATACACCATCTGGTGAACCAGTTCGCGTTCGGCTGATGAAGCACGAATGGAATTAGGCATCTCGCATATTGATTGCGCTACGCGCGAAGTAAGCGGATGAGAGACGAGTTTCTCGGAGAGCGTCAGATGACTCCGGAAAATGGTCTTATCGTTGAGATTTCGGGCGATGGAACTGGTTTGGTCAATGAACAATAATTCGACAAGTGCGGAATTCCGCCATTTCTTGCCATTATTTTCAGTGTTGTTCTTTCAGCGTGTTTTCAGGTGAATGCTCATGCGCGGAGTAGACTGGGGAACCGTTGGACCACTCAAAGACAGAGTGGACCACCAGTTAAGACGCTAGCTCAAAAGGAGAGCCCCTATGGTGTACCGCATGATTTTCAACCAGACTGCATACTTCGGACGTGGCGCGATCAAGGAGATTCCGGCCGTCGCCAAGCAGCACGGCTTCACCAAGGCATTTATCGTCACCGACCCGGTGCTGCTGGAGACCGGCACCGCCGAGAAGGTCACCAAGGTTCTGGATGAGGCCGGCCTGCCGTACGAGGTGTTCTCCAACGTCAAGCCGAACCCGCCGGTCGAGTGCATCAAGGACGGCGTCGCCAAGTTCGCCGAGTCCGGTGCGGACTTCCTGATCGGCCTGGGCGGTGGCTCCCCGCAAGACACCTGCAAGGGCATCGGCATCATCACCGCCAACCCGGAGTTCGCCGACGTGCTTTCTCTGGAAGGCGTCGCGGATACCAAGAACCCGTCCGTCCCGATCTTCGGCGTGCCGACCACCGCCGGCACCGCCTCGGAGACGACCATCAACTACGTGGTCACCGACACGGCCAACAAGCGCAAGTTCGTGGCTGTCGACCCGCACGACATCCCGATCGTCGCTTTCGTGGACCCGGATCTGACCGACTCGATGCCGCGCGGCCTGAAGGTCGCCACCGGACTTGACGCCCTGACCCACGCCATCGAGGGTTACATTACCCCGGGTGCCTGGAGCCTGTCCGACTGCCTGTCCATGCAGACCATCCGCATGATTGCCAAGAACCTGGCCAAGTCCGCCGACGGCGACATTCCGGCCGGCGAGCAGATGGCCTACGCGTCCTACATCACCGGTATGGCCTACTCCAACGTGGGCCTCGGTCTGGTGCACGGCATGGCTCACCCGCTGGGCGGCCGTCTGGGCGTGGCCCACGGTGTGGCCAACGGTATTCTGCTGGCCCCGGTCATGGAATACAACAAGGACTTCACCGGTGAGAAGTACCGCGACATCGCCGATGCGTTCGGTGTTGAGGACGCCTACACCGGCGACCTGGAGAAGGTGCGCGAAGAGGCCGTGCAGGCCGTCCACAAGCTGACCGTGGATCTGAAGAACCCGACCACGATTTCCGAAGTGGGCGCCACCGAGGCCGACCTTGAGCCGCTGGCTCACGATGCCTTCAACGACGTGTGCACCCCCGGCAACCCGCGTCAGGCAACCGAAGAGGACATCCTCGCGATTTACAAGTCGCTGATGTGATCAGTCAATGACAGTAAACATTAGCTCCCTCTGATGAGGGAGCTGTCAGCGTAGCTGACTGAGGGAGAGAAGTTGCGGCGTAGCCGCTGAATAATAGGTATCGGCCTGCGTCCGATTCAATGTTTTAGCGACTGCGTCGCAGTCTCTTCCTCAGTCTCACTTCATTCGACAGCTCCCTTATCAGAGGGAGCTTGCATAAGCAGAGGGGGCTCGTATATCTAGCTACTTTTCGTGCTTTTCGTCGTAGACTTCGTCGGTGGGGGTCTCGTCGTACAGCTGCTTGCCTTGCGCCTCCGCCAGTTCCATCTGCTCGTTGATCCACGCGGCTTCAGCCGGATTGATATCCGCGGAATTCAGCACTTTCTGCCACACCGGGTAGAACATATGCATCGCCGGATACATGGCGGTGAACAACACCTCCGGCTTATGCGTGCGCGTATGTTGCGGATGCGCATCAAACGTATTCTTAAAACGTCGCATGTAGCTCAGGAACGAACTCAACGACGTATCCATCCGTCGCGCACTCATCGCGGCGATCATGCGCGGCGAGTACACGGTTTTCAGATCCTTGCCCATCAGATGCAGGGAAATATCGATATCCTCATGCATCACATCGGCCTTATCCCGGCAGACCTCATTCGCAATCTGATGCCAGGCCGAAGCGCGCAAGGCCATATTCGAGCCGAACAGCAGCGGCTGGCCGCCATCGGCACGGTAGATTCGCTTGCGTAAGGAATTGTCGCCTTTCAACCCGAAATGACGTGAGGGCATGTCGTAATACATCACCGGACCAGTGGCACCCATCGCGGCCGGGTCTTCGGTGAAGATGCCGGAGACCACCTCCACCCAGTCAGGCCGGATCATACAGTCGGCGTCAAAACGGCCCAGCACATCGCCGGTCGCGGCGTTCAGGCCAAAGTTGCGGGTGGGAATCAGCCCCTGTTCATCGTTCTGGTGCAACAGTTTGACCGGGGCCTCGGGATGTTCGGCGATGAACTGTTCGACAATCGCGCAGGTGTTGTCCGTAGAACGATTGTCCACCACCAGCACCTCATGCGGCATGATGGTCTGGCGAGTGGCGTTCAGCAGACAGTCGCGGATGCGTTCGGCTTCGTTCCACGCTGGGATGATGATCGAAACGTTGAGCATAACATCAACAATAGAAAAGCGGGTGTACGCCGCCGGCGTATCCGAGCTTCAAACCCCTCGCTACAATGGGGAGCCATGAGCGAACGCGTGCGAAACATAAACAGCACCGACACGTCGAGAAGCGGTGCCGCAGAAGCCGGGGCAGACCCGGGCGACGAGAATCGTATCGACTTTGGTACTTTGTTCCCCGCCAAGGGAGATTCCCGCAGGCCACCGGAATGGTTCGGCCGCGCGCTGCTGTATGTGGCCCTCGCCGTCATCGTATTCATGTTCTGCTGGCGCTCGTGGGGCGACATCTCCTATCTGGTGTTCGACATCATCATCTCGCTGTTCCTGGCGCTGGCCGTCGAACCGCTGGTGGTGGCGCTGGTGGCTCATGGCTGGAAGCGTGGTGTGGCTTCCGCCGTCAGTCTGGTGGGCGTGGCCGTGGTCGTGGGTGTGCTGCTCACGCTGTTCGGCAATATGTTTGTACAGCAGATGATTGCCATGGTCCGCGGTTTGCCGGCAATGTATGGGCAGATTCGTGAGTTCGCGGACCAGTACACCACGTTCAAGATGCCGGAGATCAGCAATCTTGGCATGGAAATCTTCAACAATATCCAGACCTCGTGGGTCACCGATTTCGCCGGCACCGCCATGAGTACGGTGGGTGGCCTGTTCTCCTTCCTGTTGAACCTCATGACCGTGGTAATGACCACGTATTACATCTCCGCCGCCGGCCCAAAGCTGCGCCGCTCCTTCTGCCAGTGGCTGGCCCCCAACACGCAGCGCCGATTCCTGCTGGTGTGGACCGTGGCCCAAGGCCAGATTTCGTCCTTCCTGTTCTCCCGTTCGATTCTGGCGTTGATCAACGCCATTTGCACCGCCATCTTCTTGGAGATCCTGCATGTGCCCTACTGGCTGCCGTTGGCCCTGTTCTGCGGCGTGGTATCCCAGTTCATCCCCACGGTCGGTACCTATATCGGCGGTGCGCTGCCGGTGCTGTTCGCTTGGGGCAACCGCGGGTGGACGTACGCCGTGGCGGTGCTGGTGTTCATCATCGTCTACCAGCAGATCGAGAACCTGATTCTCTCGCCGAGGATTTCGCAGCGCACGATGGATATCAACGCGGCCGTCGCCTTCCTCTCGGTGCTGGCGTTCGGCTCGCTGTTCGGCGCGTTCGGCGCGTTCCTGGCGCTGCCGGTCACCGCATCGCTGCAGGCCATCTTCCGTGCGTACACCAAGCGCTATGAGCTGATTGACTCACCGCTGATGAACGATCCGACTCCGGAGAAGAAGTCCAAGATCGTCGAGGCGTCCGAGGCGTTCGGCGAGCACGTATTGCAGCCAATCGGCGAGCACATGCCGCGTGCGGCCAGGGGATCCACCAACCGCGTGCCGATGAATGAGGAACTGCGTTTGCTGCAGGAACAGATTTATGCGATTCCGTCGCACGAGACGAAAGAATCCGATTTGGACGATTCCGCCACCGTGGCGATTCCGCAGCGTGGTGCCGCGGATACGCAGCAGTCTGAGCAGCCCGAGCAACGCAAGCAAACCAAGCAGTCTGATCAATCTGCCTCCAGCAATCCTAGGGCAGGGTGGCGCTGATGACTCTGCTTTCCGTACTCGATATTCTTCTGATGATCGTCGGCGGTGCCGGCATGATATATCAGGGACTGTGCATCGTGATGTCCCTGTTCGCCAAGCCCGTGCGCTTCCCCGACGCCCCGATGACCAACCGGTATGCCGTGCTGATCTCCGCGCGCAACGAAGAAAAAGTGATCGGCAACCTTATTGGGTCGATTCGCGATCAGACCTACCCGTCCAACCTCATCGACATCTGGCTGGTGGCCGACAACTGCACCGACAACACCGCCGACGTGGTGCGGTCTTTGGGCTGCCATGTGGTGGAACGCCACAATCTTGAGCTGGTTGGCAAGGGATATGCGCTGACGTATCTGTTGGGGCATATGCTCGACATCGGTGTGGCCGATGATTATGAGGCCTACTTCGTGTTCGATGCCGATAACAAGCTGGACAAGCACTACTTCGAGGAAATGAACAAGGCGTTCTGCTCCGGATTCAAGATTCTGACCAGCTACCGTAATTCGGTGAATCTGGCGGATAACTGGGTGTCTTCTGGTTCTGCGCTGTGGTTCATCCGTGAATCGCGATTCCTGTCTAACTCGCGTATGATTCTCGGTTCCTCTTGCCATGTGGGCGGTACGGGATTCATGTTCTCCCGCGAGGTGATGAAGCGGAACAAGGGATGGAAGTTCCATCTGCTCACTGAAGATCTTGAATTCACTATGGATTCGATTCTGCATGGCGACCGCATCGGCTATTGCGGTACTGCGATCCTCTACGACGAGCAGCCGGTTACCTTCTCGCAAAGTTGGCGTCAGCGTTTGCGTTGGAGCAAGGGATTCCTGCAGGTATTCCGTTATTATGGCTCGGCATTGCTGAAACGCGCGGTTCGCGAACGTGATTTCTCCTGCATCGACTTCACATTGATGCTGTGTCCGTTTACCGTGTTGGGCGCGATTCGCGCGGTGATGGGCTTGCTGTTCGCCGCGTGTGGCTTCGTGAGTTGGCCGAGCCAGCTGCAATCGCTGGCCGATTGGTCCAGCGGCATCATCATATCGGTGTTGGGCCTGATGGCATTGGCTGCATTGACCATCATTGTCGAGCGCGACCAGATCGGTGCCACGAACAAGGAGCTGCTCGCCTATGTGCTCAGCTTCCCGATTTACATACTCAGCTACGTGCCGATCTCCTTCCAGGCCATCTTCGCCAAAGCCCAGTGGAAGCCCATCGCGCATAAGGGTTGACCGAGTCCGCTAGTCCGGAGCCGCTCAGCGGGGCAATCCAACAGCAACCCGGGGGTTTGCTTCGCTGAGGGTTGACTGGTGGGGTAGAGTGGATGTATGAGCTTAGACAATACTCAAAGGAATGTCGGATTTCAGCCGCCGATGATGCCAGCCGCCGCCCCCGCGCCTGCACAGCCGTCGCAACCGCAGCCACAAGCATGGCCGCCGAATCCGAATGCGGCGGTGTCCATTCGTGGCCTGTTCAAGCACTTCGACCGGAAGATCGCCGTCAACGGACTCGCGCTCGATATTCCGGTCGGCTCGTTCTATGGACTTGTAGGCCCCAACGGCGCCGGCAAAACCACCACGCTCAATATGGTGACCGGTCTATTGGTACCGGACGCCGGCACCGCCATGATTTTGGGCCATGACGTGTGGAGCGACGTGAACACGGCCAAGCGCATGATCGGCGTCATGCCCCAGCCCGACCAGATCTTCGACCGACTGACCGGTTTGCAATTGCTCGTCTACTCCGGCATGCTGCGCGGCATGAGCCGCGATGAGACCACGCGTCGCGCCCAGGACCTGCTCAATGCTTTCGACTTGGCCGGGGCCGCCAACACGATGGTCACCGATTATTCGGCCGGCATGACCAAGAAGATCTGCCTGGCCTCCGCGATGATTCATAGCCCGCGCATTCTGGTCCTGGACGAGCCGTTTGAATCCGTGGACCCGGTGTCCAGCGCCAACCTCAAAGACATCCTCATCGAATACGCGAAGACCGGCGGCACGGTGATTATCTCTTCGCACGTGATGGCATTGGTCGAAAAGATGTGCACGCATGTGGCCGTAATCAACAACGGTCTGGTGTGCGCGGCCGGCACGGTGGACGAGGTCGCCGCCGGCGAAGAACTCGAAGACCGCTTCCTGCAACTGGTCGGCGGCCGCCACGAAGCCGCCCA
>OJMH01002921.1_pt1 | contig 13440 bp, 10 predicted proteins | sample 1597111 | NCBI WGS metagenome assembly OJMH01 (sample SAMEA2452115, study PRJEB22498) | human gut metagenome | reverse complement strand
TAATTGACTTTCCGCCCGGTGCACCGCATACGTCAACTATTGTATCTCCCGCTTTTGGTGCTGTGTATTCACCTGCAAGCATTGAGCTGATATCCTGAATCTGATACATACCATCCTGAAAGCTTTTAAGCCCTGCGATATAATCATAATCGGATATCTCATACGCATATGGTATATTCTCTACTTCTTTTACTGTCACATTCTCACGCTGAAGAAGTTCTTTAATCTGTTCCCTGGAAGCCTTTGATGTATTACATCTTATATATGTCTTCTTCTCACACTTCATACCCTCAAGCACGGATTTAACAGTATCTATTGACATCTGCCCTGACCACAGCTCAATTATCCACATTGGCATAGAATACTTAACAGACAGATATTCATATGGACTTTTATTATAATCTGGATATTCAATATTGTCTTTATTGCGTGATATATTTCTTAACACACCATTAACAAAACCCTTAAGCCCCGCAAATCCCCTCTTTACAGCAAGCTTGACAGCCTCATTACAAGCTGCACTATCAGGCACATTATCCATATATATTATCTGATATACACCCATTCTTACAATTCTTCTTATAACAGGCTTCATCTTCTTAACTGGTGTCTTTGAATACTTGTTAATAATATAATCTAATTCTATCTGGCTCTCTATAATGCCTAAAGACAGCTTATTGATAAATGATCTTTTACTCTTATCAAGATACTGGTACTTTAAAAGTGCATTGTTGATTATTATATGTGAAAATTCATTGTTACTCTCTATTTCTTCCAAAATATCGAGTACAACCGCTCTTAAATTAACTTCCATACAGATTATTCTCCATTATAATATAACTAATTACCCTAATGCAGTCCCTTCTTCAACGTGGCTTCCAAGAAGAAAGGCATCTGTTGACATTCTCTTCTTACCCTCAAGCTGAAGTTCATTAACCTTAAGATAATCTTTTCCGCATTTTATAATAAATGTCTTCTTATCTACATAACATACTGTTCCAGCTTCACATTCCTTTGAAACATTATTGTTATTTATAATATCATCACTGTCATTCACAACATCTGCATCCCATATTTTTAACATTTTGCCATTAAGATGTGTAAATGCACTTGGCCAGGGATTAAGTCCTCTTATAAGGCACTCAATCTGTCTGGCACTCTTAGTAAAATCAAGCTCTCCCATTGACTTTTTAAGCATTTTGACATATGAGCTTTCAGCTTCGTTCTGCTTTTCTGGTATAATGCTTCCAGTCTCAAGTCCTTCAAGTGTCTTAATAAGAAGCTTAGCACCAACTATGCTTAATCTGTCAAAAAGGCTTCCGCCTGTCTCTTTCTTATCAAGTTTAACCTTATCTACCAAAAGAATATCTCCTGTATCAAGCCCCTCATCCATCTTCATAGTCGTAACACCGGAATACTCACATCCGTCTATTACTGCCCACTGGATTGGAGAGGCTCCCCTGTACTTAGGAAGCAGTGAAGCGTGTACATTAATACATCCAAGACGTGGCATATCAATAATACTCTTAGGCAATAGCTGTCCAAATGCAACAACAACAAACACATCTGCATTATATTTTCTTAATTCTTCAACAAATGCTTCATCTCTTGCTCTTTCTGGCTGAAGAACCTGTATATTATTCTTAACAGCTTCTTCCTTAACAGGTGAAAATACAAGCTCCTTGCTTCTTCCCTTTGGCTTGTCCGGCTGTGTCACAACAGCCACTACATCATACTGGTTATCAATAAGTTCCTTTAATGTCCCAACTGCAAAGTCAGGAGTTCCCATAAATACAACCTTCAATATTAATCTTCCTCCGTTTCAGTTTCCATAAGTGGACCTTCTGCCTTATCAACATACATTACTCCGTCAAGATGATCAATCTCGTGTAAAAGACATCTTGCAAGAAGTTCTTCACCCTCAACGATAATCTCTTCCATATCTTCATTAAGTGCCTTAACCTTGGCATAAGATGGTCTTGTCACGATACCAACCTTACCCGGAACACTAAGACAGCCCTCCTGTCCTGTCTGTGAACCACTTGTCTCAAGAACTACAGGGTTAATAAGCACTATTGGATCATCACCACAGTCAATTACTACTAATCTCTTTCTTATTCCTACCTGTGGAGCTGCAAGTCCAACTCCATTAGCCTCATACATTGTTTCAAACATATCATCAATAAGTTCCTGTATTCTAGGTGTCATCTCAGTTATTTCTTTTGCTTCTTTTCTTAATATCTCATCACCTAATGTTCTTATATTTCTGATTGCCATAACTTCCTCCATAATCAAATAACATATGCGTATGTTTAATTAACATCATATGCAATGTTAATATTCTTGTAATCTGAACTTCCATTAATATTATTATCCAGCATATCCATAATTAGTTCAAGTGCTTTAAAGCTTGAACTTCTTAAATATATCTGCTTCGTGTATATATCTTTAATCTTGTATATAGAAGCATTTGATGGACCAAGTACTATAATCTTGTCATCTTTAACAGTATTGTTATCCTGAATATACTGCTGTATCAAAGCTTTAATATTTCCTGCACGCTCTGATAACAGCTTCTCATTAATACTGCTTATGTTAATCTTTACCATATTATTAACAGGTGGATATGAAAGCAGCTTCCTGTAAGACATTTCCTGCTCATAAAAACTCTTATAATTCTGCTCCGCCGCACATAACAAGCCATAATTATCAGGTGAATATGTCTGTATTACAACTTCACCCTTTCTTTCTCCTCGTCCAGCTCTTCCTGCCGCCTGTGTTATAAGCTGGAATGTACGCTCAACAGCCTTATAATCACTTGCATACAAGGATATATCTGCCGCTACGACTCCGACAAGAGTAACCTTTGGGAAATCGTGTCCCTTTACTATCATCTGCGTGCCTATAAGTATATCTGCCTGTTCTGTCGCAAATGCACTTAATATATTCTCGTGTCCGTCTTTGCCTTTGGTTGTATCCATATCCATTCTTAATACCCTTGCCGCAGGAAACATCTTCTTAACTGCATCCTCTACAGCCTCTGTTCCTGCCTTAAAGCCAAGAATATACTTAGAACCACATTCAGGGCATAACGATACATTAGGAGTCTCGTATCCACAATAATGACATACAAGCTTTCCATTCCTGTGAAGTGTCATAGATACATCACAATGCGGACATTTCATAACATAGCCGCACGATCTGCACGAAACAAATCCGGCAGTTCCCCTTTTATTAAGAAACAGCATTATCTGTTCGTGTTTATTAAGCCTGTCACTGATAAGCTCATACAGCTTTCTTGAAAATATTGTCCTGTTACCTGTCTTTAACTCCTGTCTCATATCAGCTATATATACCTGTGGCAGGCTTGCCTCTCCTGCCCTGTTATTAAGCTCTATAAGCTTATACTCGCCTGCTTCTGCCCTGTAATAGCTGTCAATTGACGGTGTTGCAGAGCCTAGTATAACAGAAGCTCCCACCTCCTTTGCAATATGTATTGCAAGGTCTTTGGCGTGATATCTTGGGACTTGCTCTGATATATACGCACCCTCGTGTTCCTCATCTATAACAATAAGTCCAAGATTAGGAAACTGTGTAAACAATGCCGATCTTGGACCTATCATAATACTTATTTCACCTTTAAGTGCTCTTACGAACTGGTCATATCTCTCACCTTTTGACATTCTTGAATTAATAATAGACACTTTATCCCCAAATCTGTGATAAAATCTCTGAACAGTCTGAAATGTAAGTGCTATCTCAGGTATAAGCATTATAACCTGCCGTCCGGAATTAATAGTATGTTCAATAACATCAAGATACACTTCTGTCTTTCCGCTTCCGGTTACTCCTCGTATAAGATATGTATTGAACGCTCTATTATCATAATCCTCCACTATTGTATCAACGGCTCTTTGCTGTTCCTCGTTAAGCACAACCTTTTTATTAAAAATGTGCTTATCAGACACAGGATTTCTATAGTAACTTTCAACCTTGACATTTATAATTCCGTCTGCTTCAAGTGCCTTTACTGTTGCTGGCGAAATATTAAGCTTGTCTTTTACTATCTCCATATCAATAACAGGTTCATCAATAAGTGCACACATAAGCCTGTACTTAGCTTTCGCTTTTTTCTCATATATGCTTATAAGTTCTTGTGCCTTTTTAGTATCAACCAAAAGGCAGACAGACTTTTTCTGCTTATGTCCGACCTCGTCCTTAACAGGAATAACCGTCTTTAATGCCTGATTCATAGTACAGCCATAATGCCGTTTCAGCCACGCTGCAAGCTTTATCATACTTTTAGCGACATTTACTTTTCCTGTAACAACACTGTCAATGCTCTTTATCTTATCAACAGGATATGATGGCTTATCAGTTAAACCAATTACATATCCTGTTATAATTCTGTTACCTTTTCCAAAAGGCACTCTTACAGATGTTCCGATATCAACACTACCATCCATATCATCAGGCACAGCATATTGGAATGTCTTATCAAGCTGTTCGTGTGAAATATCTATTATTATATCAGCGTACATTTTTCTCCTTTAATTCTTCAAGAACTTCTGATATAAGAACACGTTCGTCCATAGGATATTTAACGCCTTTTATCTCCTGATAATCTTCGTGTCCCTTACCTGCAAGCACGATAATATCTCCAGGTTCACCATTCTCAATAGCATATTTAATAGCTTCTTTTCTGTCTGCAATATCAATATGCTTACCTGTAGTCCTGTTAATTCCAGTCTTAATATCTTCCATAATAGCAAGAGGCTCTTCAAATCTTGGATTATCAGATGTTATAATCGTAAGGTCTGCTAATCTTCCAGACACTTCACCCATCTCAAATCTTCTCTCTTTAGAGCGGTTGCCACCACAGCCAAACAGGCATACAAGTCTATGTGGATTGTACTCTTTAAGTGTCTTTAAAATACTCTCTAAGGACATCGCATTATGAGCATAATCAATCATAAGAGTAAACTTATCAGATACTGGAACAAGCTCTATTCTTCCTTTAACCTTTACATCTTTCAATACATTTTCAACAATAGCATTATCCACATTAAAATGTCTTGTAACAGCTATTGCACACAATGAATTATATACTGAGAACATTCCCGGAAGTGAAAGTTCCACATCCATATTGACAAGACCACTACACTTATAAGTAAGACCTATCTTTCCTCTCTCATGGAACAACTTGATATCACTTGCCTTTATGTCTGCATCTTCTGATATGCCATACTTCTCAACACTGCATACAGAGTCTCTTAATATATCAGCTGTATGCTTATCATCTGCATTGACTATTCCTGTCTTGCACTGCTTAAAAAGCTTAGCCTTACATTCAAGGTACTCCTCAAATGAAGCGTGCTCATTAGGACCGATATGATCAGGCTCAAGATTAGTAAATACTCCGATGTCAAATACAATACCTGCAGTTCTGTCAAGCTTTAAGCCCTGTGAGGATACCTCCATAACTACTGCCTTACATCCCTCATCAACCATTTTCCTGAAGGTTTTATGAATCTGTATTGACTCAGGTGTTGTATTGCAGGACGGAACAGCCTCATCTCCTATAACTGTCTCGATAGTTCCGATAAGACCTGTCTTTATTCCACACGCACAAAGAACATTCTTTATCATATAAGTTGTAGTTGTCTTACCCTTAGTTCCTGTAATTCCAATTGTAAACAACTTCTTATCAGGATTGCCGTAAAATGCTGCTGACATAAGTGCAAGGGCAAGTCTTGTATTATCACATTCTATAACTGCTGCCGGTATCTTCTCTGTATTATACTGTGATCCCTTCTGTACAACTATTACAGCCGCCTTATCCTTAACCTGCTCTATATATTTATGTCCATCGCTTACCGAACCAACTATGCAGACAAAGATACCTCCGTCTGTTACTTTTCTTGAGTCAGAAGCAATACCTGTAACAGTTGTATTAATATCACCATTAACAACTGTATATTCAAAATGTTCTACTTCATTAGCTCTGCATATATCCAAAATATCTTTTAACTGCATAACTGCTCCTTTCTTTTCAAGACACCTAGAATAATCCTGTTATCTTCTCATTCTCTTCATCATAATCAATGCCTTCTGCCGCTGGCACTTTAGGAAGTCCTGGCATAGTAAGAACTTTTCCTGTAAGTGCTACAACAAAGCCTGCACCAGCATCAACATACACTTCTCTAATATTAATTGTAAAACCTTCTGGTCTTCCTAACTTAGATGCATCATCAGACAAAGAATACTGTGTCTTAGCCATACATACAGGAAGATTTCCAAAGCCCATCTGTGTAATATGGTCAAGTTCCTTCTTAGCCTTAGAATCATATGTAACACCATCTGCTCCATATATTTCTTTAGCTATTGTCATAATCTTATCCTCTAATGGAAGTTCATCTTCATATAAAGGCTTAAAATCGCTCTTCTTATCAAATGAAGCAAGCACCTTATCTGCAAGTTCTATTCCGCCTGCTCCGCCGTCTGCCCATACATTAGATAATGCAAATTCACAGCCTAATTCTTCACAGTGCTTCTTTATGAATTCATATTCTTCCTCTGTATCTGTCACAAATGAGTTGAGTGTAACAACTACAGGTACACCATACTTGTGAATATTCTCAATATGTTTATCAAGGTTTACTATACCATTCTTTAAAGCTTCCATATCTGGCTTTGATAATTCCTGCTTAGGAACTCCACCATTATATTTTAATGCCTTAACAGTAGCTACAATAACAACTGCATCAGGCTTAAGTCCAGCCTTTCTGCACTTAATATCAAAGAACTTCTCAGCTCCAAGATCTGCACCGAAACCAGCCTCAGTAACAGCAATATCTGCCAGCTTTAAAGCAAGCTTTGTTGCTCTTACAGAATTACATCCGTGTGCAATATTGGCAAATGGTCCACCGTGTACAAGCACAGGTGTATTCTCTAGTGTCTGAATCATATTAGGCTTTATTGCATCTTTTAATAAAGCTGCCATAGCTCCTGTTGCCTTTAAATCCTTGGCTGTAACAGGATCTCCTGCATAATTATATGCAACAATTATCTTGTCAATTCTTTCCTTTAAATCTTTCATATCCTCAGCAAGACAGAGTATAGCCATAATCTCTGAGGCTACTGTAATTATAAAATGATCTTCTCTTGTAACACCATTAGGCTTGTCACCAAGTCCGATTACGATATTCCTAAGAGTTCTATCATTCATATCCATACATCTCTTCCATACAATCCTCTTAGTATCTATTCCAAGAGCATTACCCTGATGTATATGATTATCAAGCATTGCTGCAAGAAGGTTGTTAGCTGATGTTATCGCGTGGAAATCACCAGTAAAATGCAAATTAAGATCTTCCATAGGAACAGCCTGTGCGTATCCGCCGCCGGCAGCTCCTCCCTTTATGCCAAAGCAAGGTCCTAATGATGGTTCTCTTAATGCAGCAATTGCACTTATTCCTTTCTGGTTAAGTGCTTCTGTGAGTCCAAGACTTATTGTAGTCTTTCCCTCACCTGCCGGAGTTGGATTGATAGCTGTAATAAGAACAAGCTTTCCATCTTCGTTATTCTCTACTCTGTGGATAAGCTCATCTGATAACTTAGCCTTATACTTTCCATACATTTCAAGTTCGTCTTCTGTTACTCCAACCTTTGCCGCAACATCTTTAATATTCTCTAAATGTGCTTCCTGTGCTATCTGAATATCGCTCTTAATTTCCATAATTTCATCCTTTCCCGCAGCGTAATTATAATGACAGGACTAATGCCCTGACTATGATACTTATGCTACTACATATATCATATATAATCTATTTTGTACATATATTCATTATATATTTTTAATAAATTCTTCAAATTCCTCTGCTGTCATAAGCACCTTCCTTGGCTTAGTGCCAATCTCTGGTCCTACAACACCGGCATCTGCTAACTGGTCCATTATTCGTCCTGCCCTGTTGAAGCCAATCTTAAACTGTCTTTGTAACATTCCAATTGAACCTCTCTCTTTCTCAATAACAAAACGTCCTGCATCTGCAAATAATGAATCTCTGTCATCCTGCTGTTCTGCTGCCTGTCCACCGGCTTTTGAAGCTATGGCAGTCTCAGTTATGCTCTCATCGTAATTAACCTCGCCTGACATATTATCTTTAAGGAACTGCACAACCTTTGACACTTCTTCATCTGACACAAATGCTCCCTGAACCCTGATTGGCTTAGGTATATTAGATGGGAAGTATAACATATCGCCTTCACCTAACAGCTTTTCTGCACCATTCATATCAAGTATAGTTCTTGAGTCAACACCCGATGACACGGAAAATGCTATTCTTGACGGTACATTTGCCTTAATAAGTCCAGTTATTACATTAACCGATGGACGCTGTGTTGCTATAACCATATGGATACCTGCCGCTCTTGCAAGCTGTGCAAGCCTGCATATTGCATCTTCGACCTCTCCTGGTGCTACCATCATAAGATCTGCAAGCTCATCAATAATTATAACTATCTCTGGCAGCTTTTCAACAGGAATTTCTCCTTCTTTGAATTCCATCTTTGCAGCTATGTCATTATAGCCCTTAAGATTACGTGCACCAACACCTGCAAACTTCTTATATCTTGTATTCATCTCATTGACTGCCCAGTTAAGAGCACCTGCCGCCTTCTTAGGCTCTGTCACAACCGGAAGCAGCAAATGTGGTATTCCATTATATATGCTTAACTCAACAACCTTAGGGTCAACCATAATAAGCTTTACTTCATCAGGGCGTGCCTTATATAAAATACTCATTATAATTGTGTTAATACATACTGATTTACCTGAACCAGTAGCTCCTGCAATAAGAAGGTGAGGCATTCTTGCTATATCTGCAACAATGGTCTTTCCTGCTATATCCTTACCTGCTGCAAATGCAATCTTTGACGAAGTATTCTTAAATGTATCAGTTTCTATTAGCTCTCTTAAGAATACACTGCCTGCCTCTTTATTAGGAACTTCTATTCCTATGGCTGATTTGCCTGGAATAGGTGCTTCTATTCTTATATCTGCTGCCGCAAGGCTTAACTTAATATCATCTGCTAAAGATACTATCCTGCTTACCTTAACACCAAGCTCAGGCTTTAATTCGTATCTTGTTACTGATGGTCCGCAGCTTATATCTGTAATATCGACCTTAACACCAAAGTTCTGCAATGTCTGCTTTAACGTGATTGCTGTATCCCTGTTCTCACGCTCAAGATTAGAAGCTTTCGAATTAGTATTGCGGTTAAGCAGGCTGACTGGCGGGAACTTATACTGCTTAGAACTTTCAGCCGCAGTATTCGCTGTATTTTCTTTAACCTGCATATCCTCTGTCTCAGATGGATTAGACACATCTGACGTATTATCCGTATCTGATGTATTAGTCATATCTGATACATTAGCCATACCTGATACATTAGCCATACCTGATATATCAGTCATATCTGATACATCTTCTGACATATTATCATCTTTATCAGGTATGTCATATGACTCGTCCAAATCAACCATCTCGTCCCGATGTTCGCTTTCATTTTCTTCTGACGCACTATCTGTATGCAGCTCCCATACTGGTTCTCTGCTTATACGAGGCATAGGTGTAATCAACGGATCATATATATCATCACTATACATATCATCTTCATTATCCACGGCCTCTATCTCTGTTATATCTATATCTGAACCTTCATTCCTGTTATCATCATATATTGTAAGGTCATTAGTAACACCCCTAACAACATTATTCATACGTGAATTAGCAGAGGCTTCTTCTCTTGCTTCTTTCTGTGCCATTCTTACACGATTGGAATGTTCCTTATATTCTGAATAATCTTTTCTTGCCTCACTTACTATCCTCTCTCCGCCATTACGGATACCTTTGATAAATGATTTCTCTGTAATAACAATTATACAGATAATAGCAAGAATTATAAGTATAACTAAAGAACCTGCCATACCCAGTGGATTTAACATCTTACATAATATTCCTCCAAACAGGCCGCCTCCAGTCTTATACTCTGAACAATATGTAAAATATGTACCAACCGGCTCTTTTATATCCGGCACATTAGTAACTCTCTGCCACAAAGCTGCCGCAATAACCGACAATACATATGCCATAGCTGCTTTAATCTTCATAACTCCGATAATATCTTTATTGGCAAGCATAAACATAATACTTACAGCTATAATTACCGGAACTATATAAGCAGCAATTCCAAATAGTCCAAACATAAACCATTTAATTGAACGCCCAACAATTCCTGCCATATTAAAATTACTGAGCAGGAGGATAATTGTACACGCTAAAGCTATTAAAAGAACTATCTCATCCCTTAGCTGGTTATTCACCTGCGATGAATTGCTTCCTGTATTTCTTGAAGATGAACTTCTCGAACCAGAACCTCTTGTATTAGAGCTTTTCGTGCCATTTCCTTTGGAATTAGAGCTTTTCTTAGTTGTATTGCTATTTCCTGAATATGAAGTTTTACCTGATTTGCTGTTAGACGTCGTCTTTCTTTTGGTACTGCTGGTCTTCTTGCCTGTACTTTTACTTCTGCCTGAAGCCATATATCTAACTCCTCCATATACTACTATTAAAATTAGGTAATAACAGCTTGTGTATACACACTTATATTGCATACATAAGCTATCAACACCTGACTAATACTAATATATGGGGATGCCACATTCGTGACAACCCCATCCTAAGCATTAATAATTAATCTTCATCATCACTTGCAGCTTCTGCAAATCCCTGACGTTTTCTTGCCATCTCATCGCTCTCAAGATACTCATCGTAAGTTGTAATCTTATCAATAAGCTGCCCTGATGGAACGATTTCCATAATTCTGTTAGCTGTAGTCTGAATGAACTGATGATCGTGTGATGTGAAAAGTGCCACACCTGGGAACTTAATCAGTCCATTATTAAGTGCTGTAATAGACTCCATATCAAGGTGGTTAGTAGGGTCATCAAATATAAGTACATTAGAACCCATAATCATCATCTTGGATATAAGACATCTAACCTTCTCTCCACCGGAAAGTACCTTAACCTTCTTAACACCATCATCCCCAGCAAATAACATACGTCCAAGGAAACCTCTTACATATGTAGGATCTGGATCTGGTGAATACTGTGTAAGCCATTCAACGATAGTATCTTCTCTGTTAAACTCTGCAGCACTGTCCTTAGGGAAATAAGCCTGTGAAGTTGTAACACCCCATTTGTAGCTTCCCTCATCAGGTTCCATGTTGCCTGTAATAATATTGAAAAGAGTAGTTGTTGCAAGCTCATTAGAACCAACAAATGCTATCTTATCATCATGGTTTACGATAAATGATACATTATCAAGTACCTTAACACCATCAATAGTCTTAGACAAATGTTCTACGGTAAGCACTTCATTACCAATCTCTCGTTCCGGACGGAAATCAATATATGGATATTTTCTGCTGGATGGCTTCATGTCATCAAGCTCGATCTTTTCCAATGCCTTTTTACGAGAAGTTGCCTGCTTGGATTTGGAAGCGTTCGCACTGAATCGCTGAATAAATTCCTGCAGCTCTTTGATCTTCTCTTCTTTCTTCTTGTTGGCTTCTTTCATCTGCTTGATCATCAACTGACTTGACTCATACCAAAAGTCATAGTTACCGGCATATAGCTGTATTTTCGCATAATCAATGTCCGCAATATGTGTGCAGACTTTATTTAAGAAAATTCCTCCATAAACTTTTTAATTAAGGCTAGTCCACTGGTTCTATGCCGATAGACAGTAGAACGGTTCAATTTCAACAGGTCTGCAATTTCTGAATCGCTCATGTCCATAAAGTAAAACAGCAGTAGAATTTCACGTTTCTTGTCTGGCAACTCACGTAATGCTTCACTCAACAAATCATTTTCAACGCCTACTGATAACCCATTGAGTGTAAAAATCTGAAAGTCAGTTGAATAGTTATCTGTTGTCGCAAACTGGCTAACAAGATAATCGCCAACATCCGAAAAGGACACCTCACGCTTTGCAATCCTTGAAAGATAAAGCATATAATTCTTTCGCTCGTCTTCCATAGCACGTTTACAGATATAGTCAAACTGATTTTCTATTGTGGTCTGAAAAGAAGATGGTTTCATGTTTCTCACCCCCTTTCTGTCTAGGAAAGGAAGTGAGCCTTGCTCGTTTATCTCCTTTCACTCTTAGTCCCAATGTGAAAGGGGGATTTGTTGCATTACTGATAAATAAACTTTGTAAAAAAGTTCTGAATAGCCAAAAAAGCATATAAACAGATTTATTTCTCTGTTTACATGCTTCTGTTATTCTATCTATATGATTTATAAAACCACATTGGTGGACGTACTTATCTATTGCAGATAGACGACTTTTTTTGACAAGAACCCAATGTAAGGAAATTTATTGTATATGATGTACTTCATGGCGACGTTGACCTCCAACAAACCGCCATTTGGAAGTAATATACAATATTTTAACAGCGTAAATAGCACTACCATATAACGGTTTTTTTTATTGGCGTTTAGTAGTGCTTTTTATTAAATATAAACCTATAAACCATATAACACGTTTTTCTATACCTGTTTTTAATTCAGTAGGAACAATAAAATGTATAGAGGTGGTCTACTATGCGTAAAAAAGAAGATAAATATGATTTTAGAGCCTTTGGTTTAGCCATTAAAGAAGCTCGATTGAAACGAGGTTTAACTCGTGAACAAGTGGGAGCATTGATTGAAATTGACCCACGGTACTTAACTAATATTGAAAATAAAGGGCAACACCCCAGCATACAAGTTCTTTATGACCTTGTATCGTTACTTCATGTTTCCGTTGATGAATTTTTCCTGCCTGCGTCTGATCTGGATAAAAGCACCAGAAGACGACAGTTGGAAAAACAACTTGACAACCTTTCCGATAAGGATTTAATTATCATGGAAAGTGTCGCTGACGGAATTATCAAGTTAAAAAAAATAAAAGAATAATTTTACATTTATCAGAGTTATTTTTTCTTAATGATATTTTCAATGTTAATTATTTTTTGTGCTATCTCTTTATAAAAAGCAGGTTCGTGAGAAACAAGCAAAACTGTGCCTTTAAATTCCTTTAATGCAATTCTTAAAGCTTGTTTTGCTTGAATGTCCAAATGGTTTGTTGGCTCGTCCATGATAATAAAATTACAAGGAGTAAGAGTTAATAGGCATATTTTTACTTTTGCTTGTTCTCCACCGCTTAATGTGCCAATACTCTGCATTGCGTGTTCTCCTATGATTCCGCAACATGCCAGGTTTTTTCTTACTTCCTTTATCGTAAGGGACGGATAACAATCAGACACTATCTGTATTGGAGTTTCCTTTTCATTTTCCCAATATAAATCCTGTTCAAAATATCGTAACTTCAC
>OJMH01002915.1_pt1 | contig 13451 bp, 12 predicted proteins | sample 1597111 | NCBI WGS metagenome assembly OJMH01 (sample SAMEA2452115, study PRJEB22498) | human gut metagenome | reverse complement strand
AAATCATGGGTACGGTCAGCCCGGAAGTGATCGAGAAAATGCCGAAGGCAAACTGATCTTTTGTCTTTCGGCGGAGAAGTGTAAACGGAAACGCCCTTCCCGTCAAGGGCAAGGTGCATTGCCTTCGGCAACCCTTGACGGAAAGCAACGAACAGAACGGATAAGGGAAAGACTTTGCGTTTCCGATTGTTTTTTCTCCGTCGAAAGACAGAACAAATCAAATTTCAGGAGGTAAAAAATGAACGCAGTACAAAAAGCATTTTACAGCGGCGAAGATTATGAGAAGTGTTATCTCTTCGCCCCGTCCATCAGCAGGCGGGAAACTGTGGGCAGGCAGACCTATTATGTCCGCAGGTATTTCCACGGCGGCAAGGACTTTGAGAAAACGATAAAATCCATCGCCGTACAGAACGCTACGAAAAATGTGAGGTAAACGATATGAAACAGAAACACTATATCGCGGGATTATATTACAGGCTGTCCCAAGAGGATGAACGTCAGGGCGAATCGGTATCTATCGACAACCAGAGGACGATACTCAGGAAATATGCCGAGACGCGTGGCTTTGAAATTCACGACGAATACATAGACGACGGCGTTTCGGGCACTACTTTCCAAAGGCCGGAAGTCCAAAGATTGTTAGACGACGCAAAGACAGGCGTCATCAATACCATCATCGTAAAAGATCTTTCAAGATTCGGCAGGAACTATATCGAGGTCGGGCAATATGTCGATTATGTGTTTCCGGCGTTCGGCATTCGGTTTATAGCCATACAAGACAACGTAGATACGGAAAGCCGGGACAGCGGAGCTATGGAAATGATGCCGATCATGAACGTTGAGTGGCACGCGGCTAATACGAGCAAGAAAATTAGAGCCGTATGGAAAGCGAAAGCCAAAGAAGGCGTGTTCCACGGCAAAAAAGCGTCTTACGGCTATATCAAGGGTACGGATGAAAAACGGACGTTTATCATCGACGAAGAGACCGCTCCGATAGTCAAACGAATCTTTGAGATGTATGCTTCAGGGATATGCCCGAAAAGGATATCCGAAATTCTCAATGCGGAAGGCGTTCCTTCTCCTGGCCAATATGCCTTTGAAAAGCTCGGTCATAAAGGCAAAAAGGGCGACCGCAGGCTGTGGGGACAGATGACGATTGCCGCCATACTGAAAAACATGGTATATATCGGACATATGCCGCAACTGATGTCTACATCCGTATCGTACAAAAACCATAAGCGGTATAAGAAAGATCCGAGCGAATGGGTGGTCGTTTATAATACTCACGAGCCTATCATTTCGCAGGAACTATGGGACAGAGTGCGTGAGCGTGAAAAGTCCGTGGCGCAGGGAAGAAAAACGAAAACCGGCTATACACCGCCGCTTTCGGGATTTGCCTTTTGCGCCGATTGTGGCTGTAAAATGAAAATGAGCGGTACTTGGAATAAGCAGCACACAAAATATATCTATGCGTATAACTGCGGCGATTACATGCGATTCGGTAAGGCATTGTGCTTTTCGCATTTTATTCAGGCAGATACTTTGGAGAAAATCGTGCTCAATGATATACGAGAAATGGCGCAGCGGATCGTGCTTGACGAAAAAGCTATCCGTGAAGAGTTTATCCGGCACAATGCGGAAGTGCAGGAAAAATCCATAAAAGCCGCCAAAAAGGAATTACAGGGTAAGAGAAACCGTATTGAAGAATTATCCCGACTTATGCAGCTTGCCTATGAAGACAGGCTGAAAGGTAAAATGCCGGAGGATATCTGTATCGGATTCATACAGAAATATTCCGACGAGCAAAAGAAACTCGAAGCCGAAATTGAGGAGTTGGAGGCAAAACTGACCGAAACGGAAAACACGATACAGAGTGCCGATGACTTTATACGGAATATCAAGAAGTATCTCGAAGCGCCGGAACTTACCCGCGAGATGTGCTATGAGCTGATAGACCGTATCATCGTAGGCGGCTTGCCGAAAATCACGGGCAAAGAACGTGAAATAGATATCGTGTACAAAATCGATATAGCTTCCGTTTTACGCCATAAACTCAATAATTCCGATAAATAACAACAAGCGTATGGGTTGACCGAACTCATACGCTTACTTTATGCCTCTGATACCTTTATTTTGAGAGTGTCCATAAATTTATGTCTTTACCCACAAAAATAATCGAATTCTTCATTTAGATGATTTGTTTGCGGAACAAATTACTCTTAAATTTTCTACTTACTTAGCTAGAGTAGCGATTCCGTAATTGTGTTAAAGTCAAGAAAAACATCGCAGATAAACTAGATAATTTCAAAAGTCATCTGAGTGAAAAAAGTCAAAATTGTGTCAACCAAAATAATGTAAGCGAGAAAATTAAAAACCAAATACGAACAGCAAAGAGGAAGTTCTGTTGAAGAACTTCCTCTTTTGTTTAGATGGAAAATTTGTAAAATTTTTGGCGAAACCACGAACAGGAGCGCCAAAAGTGTCCTTTATATAGTGAAGGAGTATAAAGAGGAGGTGATGCTTATGCGCTGAAAAATGGTTATGCCGATGCGCACAAAAGAAAACTCGGCAGAAAAATTTATAAAAATTTGGAGAAATTTTTTCTGAAACCGTGTACTGATGAGAGAAAAGTGTCCTTTTATAAGTGAGGGGTGAAATATCGAAAAAGAGAAAAAAGGGAAAAAGGGCTTGAGACAGAGAAAAATGCAGATCAAAAAATATGAAAATGTAGCGAAAAGAGGCTGATTTTTGAAGCAGGTAAAGAAAAAATCATAAAACAGATTTTTTGCGGTATTAAGACGAAGCGGGAAACCCGCTTGTCTTTTACTATAAATCACGGGAAAGGAGGGGGAAAATAAAAATGAATTAAGGAACAAAGGTATTGCCATGACAGGCAAATAAACGAATCGGAGACAAAAAAGTTTGTGAAATTTTCAAAAACAGCTTGACTAAAGCCTCTGTAATAAGTATAATTAAAATACATAGTCGTATATATACGAAACACATAAAACGGAGGGAAAGAGATGACGAAGGAAGAATTGGAGAGAAAATTCGAGACGGAAGGGCTGACGGCGGAAGAGGTAACGGAGTATCGGAGACTTGTAAAGCCTGTGCGGCGCGTTTACGGCAAATACGGGACGATGAAGAAAAAATATCTGGAAGAGCATGATTGGGTAAAAACAGCGGCGCTCGGAAAAGATTTGCCCGAATATCTGCACGCGATCGACAGAGCGGCGGATGACCTCTACGAAACCATGTATGAAAAGCTGAAGAAAGACGAGCGCTTCCGAAGAACGGGAAACTTCCTTGAAGACGTCAGGCGTGAAAATGCGGTAAAAAGCATCATCGAGGAAGAGATTCTTTCCGAACTCATCTACGGGGAGGCTGAATTATGAAAGTTTTACGGATCATAGGGGCGGCGGCGAGCTTTGTTCTGGCAGGCTTGCTGATTGCAGGAAATCTGATCATGAACGCAATCGGCGCGCTGATATGTATGATTGAAAAGTGAGGAGCGGAACTATGGTAACGAGAAAAGAAGATACACCCGAAAGGCTTGCAAAGAGAAGGTATGAAGAGAAAAACAAAGAGAAACGACAGGAAAAGAGCGGTAATTTTCAGACGATGATTCCGCGCGAACTTCTGAATGATATCAATGCCTTTCTGAAAGAAAACCGTATTTCCAAAGTGGATTTTATCAGGCGCGCCTATGAGCTCATGAAAACGGAGCACAGCGGAATGTAGCGATACACTTTACACACCCGTAATATCGGGAATTGATAGGGAGTATTTTGTGATAGGGGCGCCGCGCGCATCTTTCCGCTATGCGCGTGAGTTGTAAAACAACGGGAAAAGCAAGGCGACGGAGAGTAGTCGGTAACAGAATGAAAATGAAAGACGGAGCCGTGTCGGCATAGAAAAGATAAGACAGAAATCCCGACCCTTGCGACCTATAAGGCAAAAAATAAAAGGAGATTGAAGAGCCAAGAAAATAAAAAGAATAGAGTGGAAGTAGTAATAATTGACGGAATGGCCTACAGGGTAGTTGCGGAGGAAAACAGTTTTGCAACGCAAACACCTTACGACGCTATACGTCGGTTGATACATAACAACAGAGAACGAATTTGCTGTTTGGGACCTGACGGAGGTAAGTAAGTATGTTAGGGACACAAACGGTAGCAATTAGAAATAAAAATAACGGAGGTGAGAAGATAACAGCGCTTTACTGTCGGCTTAGCCGCGACGATGAACTCAGCGGTGACAGCAACAGTATCGTACACCAAAAGGAAATTCTATCGGCTTATGCGGAAAAGTGCGGTCTTGGAAACACAAGGTTCTATGTGGACGACGGATACAGCGGAACAAATTTCAACCGTCCTGATTTTCTGAGGATGATGGACGATATGAACAACGGACTTGTAGGTACGATCATTGTCAAAGATATGTCTCGTTTCGGCAGAGATTATATCATGGTTGGTTACTATACCGAGATCATGCTGCCGCAGATGGATATACGCTTTATAGCGGTCAATGACAACGTGGATAGTGAGAATCAGGCTGACAATGATTTTACTCCTTTTCGGAATATTATCAATGAGTGGTATGCAAAGGATACGAGTAAAAAGATCCGTAGTGTCCTCAAAGCAAAGGGAAATTCGGGTAAGCATTTAAGCGTCATTCCTCCGTTCGGGTATAAGAAGGATCCGAACGATAAAGAGAAGTGGATCATAGACGAGGAAGCCGCACAAATCGTCAGGAAGATATATCGATTGTATCTCGACGGAAACACGATGGGCGGAATAGCACGAATGCTCACAGCGGATGGAATAGAAACGCCCAAACTGTATGCCGAAAACAGAGGGGTTAAGCATTACAAAGCGGCAACCTATCCCGAGATATGGAGCAGAATTTCCGTAGAATATATTCTTTCCAATTATGAGTACACGGGCAGTACGGTAAATTTCAAGACAAAGCGCAAATCCTTTAAGAACAAGAAACAATGGATACAAAGTAAGGAAGATTGGGCGGTGTTCGAGGGAACGCAGGAGGCGATCATAGACAAAGAAACCTTTGAAACGGTACAGAAAATGCGAGGGACAAAGCGAGCATACACGAAGTTCAATGAAGTCAATATCTTTTCCGGACTTTTATATTGTGCGGATTGCGGCGGAAGGATGACTATTCGCCGCAGAAAGGAAGACAGGAGAAAGGATGCCTTTATCTGTTCAACGTATCGCAAAAAGAAGAAAAACCTTTGCACCGAACACTCCATTAAGGTGAGCGCTCTTGAACAGATTGTCTTACAGGATATTCGCAAGGTCTGCGCCTATATCAAACAGTATGAGCAGGAATTCGTTGAGGAGTTTCGGAAATGTTCCGTGAAAGAAAGTGCAAGGCTGCAATTGATGGGAAAAAGTGAACTGAAGAAGGCAGAAAATAGGCTTTCAGAAATAGAGAGAATTATTGTAAAACTCTATGAAGAAAAAGTCTGCGGAAGAATGCCTGAAGAGCGGTTTGAGTTGCTTGCCAAGAACTATGAAACCGAGCAAGCCGAGCTCAAACAAAAAACGGAGGCATTGAAAGCGAGTCTTGCTGCAAAAGAGGAAAGGGACGGCAGTCTTGAAAAATTTGTTTCGTTGGTACGAAGTTATACGGAAGTACAGAATCTGACGCCCGAAATTCTGAATAGTTTTATAGATAAGATATACATCGGCAAACCGGAAAGGATAGACGGACAAAGAGTGCAGGAAGTAAAGATTATCTATAAGCTGGTTGGCGCGGTAAATATACCGCAGTAGTAGTAAAAGCGAAAATTGCCTTGGGGATGAAAAAATCCCCAAGGACAATTAGCACATACGAAATGGAATTGCAAGTATCATATCGTGTTTGCGCCGAAATACAGGCGAAAAGTGTTCTATGAAGAAAAGCGAATGGAAATACGAGAGATACTGAGAAAACTGTGTCAATGGAAAGGCGTGGAGGTGATCGAGGGAGAGATATGTCCGGATCATATCCATATGCTGGTAAGTATCCCGCCCAAAATGAGCGTTGCGGGATTCAAGGGGTATTTCAATCCCAAGCGAATAAAAATATAGGGACAAAATGCCTTAAAATCGCTTAAAATCAGACGAAAATCAGGATTTCGATTTGTTTGTGCGAGATAGTTTCCCAACAGCGCGTAGATTTGCGTCCTTTCTTGGTTTGCGTGTAGTGCGCTGTGTACTGTATAAAAAGATGGCCCCGATCGGGAGAGTTCCCGTCGGGGTCATTGTCTGTATCGGAATTTTCTGTTTTACCTTTTGGCGGCGTATGGTTCGGAGCCTGCGGCGTATATCGTAAAGTGATTTCAAGTTTTTCTCTGAATACGTCAACTTTTTCGACCAGAAGGTCGATCATCGTTTTCGGCTTTTGTTTCAGACCGTGAAGCAGATATTTTTCTACGTCTTTTTCAGTAAGCTGATATAATTCTTTGGATCGTTCGACAAGTATTTTTTCCTGTAAATCTTTCTTTGTGCTTTCGAGTTCCTCCAAACGCTGCTTGAAATGTCAATAAGAATGCAGTGTCTAATATACTCGGAAACGCTGAAAACGATATTGATGTTATTAATGAAATTTGGGGATGTTATTGCAATTTATTGTATGTCGTAGGAGACATACCGTACCGTTCTTTGAATTTCCTCGAAAAATAGATATAATCGGTATAGCCGCATCTCTCTGCGATTTGTGCCAATGACAAGGTATTTCCGTATATGTCGATCAAATACCTCGCCCTTTCCATTCTGGTTTTCGTGAGAAATTTATTCGGTGTCATTCCCATAAAAGCCTTAAATCTATCTCTAATATAATCCTCGGCATACCCGCTTTTATTTAATATTTCTGTTAGATTGATTTCCGAATCAAAGGCGTGATTCTTTATTGCTTCTGTGATTTTTTCGACTGCTGCAAAGGTAGCTGATTTTATTTTTATCATTTGCATGAGGCGTGAGACATAGGCTTCAAAAAGTAATCTTTGGTAGTATTCGTTGTCACTTGTTGTTTCAAGCAGTATCTCTGCAAGTCGCCTATGTTCTTGAATATTGTTGTCTTTTATGGCTATTGGCTTTGTAATCATCAAGAGAGACTCGGTATCTCCTCCGATAGAAATGTTTTTGAAACCGTTTTGGGAAACTGAACCATGTAGGGTGTTGGATGGCATGATTATGATTGTTCCTTGCGAAAACGGAAGATTACCACTTTTACAATACATATATCCCTCTCCTTCGAGGTATAACATAATTTCAGTATAAGAATGCTTGTGTTTGGGATAGCTTGTAACGCCGTTATCGGTAATATTGACATATATCATAGATTTCCTCACTCGGTATATGAAGCTTCTTCTATTTTACCATAAATCTATCTTTTGTGCAAGTGTATTTATAAAAAACACAACCAATTCATGTTCTTTTTTGATATAATATTAATGCAAATATTTTCACGTGGAGGAAAAAATGAAGTTTACAGGTTTTGAACACGGAATGGGCATCGGCGGTTGGCTTACAAATTATAAAAGATTTAATGTTTTGCCAAATGACAAACGACTTGTTCTTACAGTAGGGGATTTTGAACATTTTGATACTTATATCACCGAAAAAGACGTTGCATATATTGCATCTCTCGGAATGGATCATATTCGCTTGGGCTTTGATCAAATTGTTGTTGAAAGCGTGCCTTATACATACAGAGATCATATTTTTGAGTTAATTGCAAACTTTGTCGGTTGGTGCAAAAAATACAACCTCAATGTTGTGTTGAACCTGCACAAGGCGATCGGAAACTACTGTGACATCGAAGAAGAAGTGGAGTTGCTTGACAGTAATGAGCTACAAGAAAGATTTATCGCTCTGTGGGTGGAATTTGAAAAACGATTTGCAAATTGCCCCGAGGTCGCTTTTGAACTGCTTAACGAGGTGAGAAATATTGACAGCGAAAAGTGGAATGATCTCGCCGAAAAAACACTTAACGTCATACGATCTATGAATAAGACAAGAAAGGTAATTATAGGAAGCAAAGGCTGGAACTCTGTTCATTGCTTAAAGGAGCTTCGTGTATATGATGATGAAAATGTGATTTATACCTTCCATATGTATGCCCCGAATGAATTTACGCATCAACGAGGGGTGCTGCAGGCACCGCAACTATTTTATAACAGAGTAATGCCATATCCGTGTGATGATATAGAGCGTTACAGGGATTTTCATAGGGTAGTAGAGAATAATGAAAACGCTTATTCCGGATATAAGAAAATGGATGAACGCTTTATAAACGATGACATGGCTCCTGCACTTGATTTTATGAAAAAATATCCGAATAAAATATTATGGTTGGGGGAATTCGGTACGATTCGCCATGCCGATATCAAATCCCGTGAAAACTACATGAGAGATGTTATTAGGTTTTGTCTTAATCATGACATTTCTTACTGTGTATGGAATTATTTGAGCACGCCTAATGATGGTAACCGCTTCAGTCTTGTTGACGATGACACTCGCAAAATACTCAGCGAGGAAATGGCACACATCATTCGCGGTGATATTTAAGAGCTGCTCACAATGTCGATTTATATGATAATCCAACATCAAAAAAGTTGTGGGTTGCATCGAAAAAAGATACATACTGTATCGATCCTGGTGAAGCATTGAGGTTTATGTGATGCCTGGCGTAACTGAAATTCTCCTGCTTGTGTTGACCATTACTCTTTCGGCAGGACGAAATATCCTTTCAAAGTTTGTATCTAAGACAGCCTTTGGCAAAAAAAGCTTTTATCGTTTTCAAATTTGTATTTTTTCTGCCGGAAGCATTGCGCTTGCTTTATTTGCAGATTATACCGTACCGAGTCCGCTGACGGTCGGGCTTGCCGTGATTTATGCTGCGTTTTTGATCCTTGCACAATGGTGTTATACCATCGCGCTCGGAAGGATCAGCGTGTCCATATGCAGCACAATCTATTCTCTGGGTTTTATCATTCCGACATTATCGGGTGTGGTTATTTGGAATGAGAGCTTTACGGTATTTGATTTCCTTGGACTCTGTTGTGTGGTAGCGGCAATTGTGTTATCTGGACAAAAAGGAAAGACAGTCACGGAGCAGTCGGCAAGCAAAGTGTTTTTTATAACACTTGTAATTGCCATGCTATCTTCGGGTGGTTTGGGACTTATACAAAAAACACAGCAGGCATTGACGCATAGTGAGGAAAAGTCAATGTTTGTGCTGATTGCATTTATCATTGCTGCACTCGTTTCTTTTATTTTTTCTCTTTTTAGCAAAAAAGACGAGGAAACTCCGAAGAATAAGCAATTTGTGTTTGCAATTCTTACGGGTGCATGCTTTGGCATATGCAATTTGCTGAATACAACGCTTGCGGGAAAGCTTGACAGTGCATTGTTTTTCCCAATTCAAAATATCAGTGTCATTCTTTTGACCATTGTGTTCAGTTGTATCATTACAAAAGAAAGATTTACAAAAAAGTCGGCAGTAACATTTTTGCTTGGTGTGGGTGCAATGGTGTTGTTAAACTGTTATTAAGTGCGACAGTAGGGGTAAAAAAAGAAGTTCATCATATCGTGTTTGCGCCGAAATACAGGCGAAAAGTGTTCTATGAAGAAAAGCGAATGGAAATACGAGAGATACTGAGAAAACTGTGTCAATGGAAAGGCGTGGAGGTGATCGAGGGAGAGATATGTCCGGATCATATCCATATGCTGGTAAGTATCCCGCCCAAAATGAGCGTTGCGGGATTCAAGGGGTATTTCAATCCCAAGCGAATAAAAATATAGGGACAAAATGCCTTAAAATCGCTTAAAATCAGACGAAAATCAGGATTTCGATTTGTTTGTGCGAGATAGTTTCCCAACAGCGCGTAGATTTGCGTCCTTTCTTGGTTTGCGTGTAGTGCGCTGTGTACTGTATAAAAAGATGGCCCCGATCGGGAGAGTTCCCGTCGGGGTCATTGTCTGTATCGGAATTTTCTGTTTTACCTTTTGGCGGCGTATGGTTCGGAGCCTGCGGCGTATATCGTAAAGTGATTTCAAGTTTTTCTCTGAATACGTCAACTTTTTCGACCAGAAGGTCGATCATCGTTTTCGGCTTTTGTTTCAGACCGTGTAGGAGGTATTTTTCAACGTCTTTTTCGGTAAGTTGGTATAACTCTCTGGATTGCTCTATGAGTATCTTTTCCTGCAAAGCCCGTTTCTCGGCTTCGAGTTCTTCCAGACGCTGTTTCGTGGATTCTGTAAAGATGCCCGATTCAATGGCTTTCAAGAGATTGCTCAATGCTTTGCTCGTTTGAGCAAGGTCTTTTTCGAGAACGTGCAGGGCGGTGTTTTCTTCCGCTCGGCTCTTATAGAGCTCCATAACCGTTTTGATGAGCAGTTCTCTGTTTGCTCTATCGTTTACGGCGCCGGTGACTGCTTCGATGACAAGCTGCTCCAAAGTTTCTTTTTTGATAGCCCTGAATTTACAGTCGGTGGTCTTGCGAGGGGAAGGGCATTCGTAATAGCGGTAGATTCCCGAGCTTGACATCCCCGCATGGGAACGCAGGTTTTTGCCGCAGTAACCGCATCTGACTTTTCCGCGGAGTAAGTACTCAACGCCCGTGACGTGTTTGCCGTGCCTGTTGGCGTCGAGTTTTGTTTTTACGGTCTTGTACAAATCGACGGGAATGATCTGCGGATAGGTTTCCGTAAAGACTTTATCACCGAAACGGTAAACGCCTGTGTACTTCTCGTTATTCAATAGAAAGTAGATACTGTTCATAAGGAACGGCTTCCCGCGGTTGGTGATACCGCGGGCGTTCAGGTCGTTGGCGATGTCGGTAAGGCTTTTGCCGTTCGCGTAATCGGTGAATATCTCCAAGAGCACGGCGGCTTCTTCGTCGATGACGGATAATTTCTGTTCATGGCAGCTGTAACCGTAATTGACTCTGCCGCCCGTAAATTTGCCTTTCATTCTCGTTTCGCGCATTCCTCGCTTGGCTTTTTGAGATAACTCTTCCGAATAGTATTGGTTCATGCCTTCGAGCAAACTTTCCAGCAGGATGCCTTCGGGCGTCTCCGGAATATTCTCCATCGCGGAGAGGATCTTAACGCCGTTGTCTTTCAGGTGTTTACGGTGGATCGCCATCTCGTACTTGTTGCGTGAGAAGCGATCTAATTTGTAAACGAGAACATAATCGAAGGATTTTTTGTCGCTGTCTTTGAGCATGCGCTGAAAATCTTCGCGGTTGTCGTTGGTGCCGGTCATGGCGCGGTCGATGTAAGTGCCGACGATGACCAGATCGTTGCGTTTTGCGTAATCGCTGCAGACGTGGAGCTGACCTTCGATGGATTGCTCGGTCTGCCGCTCGGAACTGTACCTCGCGTAGATGACTGCAGTCTTCATAAATTTGCCTCCTAATGGTTTTTGGAAGGATTGTAGAAGTCAAACCTGCAACTTTCTTTCAGGTTTGAGAAAAAAGGATAGATGAAATCTGAAACTTCCACAGTTTTTCTTCTTTGCGTGAACTTTGTCTTTCGACGCCAAGGAGACCATCGGAAAAGGAGGGAGCAGTCAAGGACAGGCGGGAAGAGGGGATATTGAAAATAAGTCGCCGCAGAAAAAAATATTGCGTTAAGGGCAGAAAGAAAGCCGAGAGGAAACTCTCGGCTTAAAAATTTTCAGCGATAATTTTTTCCCTTGACGGAAACCGAATTTTCCGATACCCGCAAAAACGAAAGACAAAGATTATGCGGAAAGCATACGGAAAATGTACGGAAGATATGCGCAGGATTGACGGTCGGCATACTCGCGGTCTATAAGCCTTTTGCTGTACAATTAGAGCAGGAGGCAAAACAATGCGAAAGAAAGAGAGAAATTACGAAGTAAAGATCAACGGTATCCCGCAGCTCAAGGATATGCCGAAAGACCTGCTGGATTTATTATGTGCAGCATTGCTTGACAGTATATTGTCGGATAAAGAGGACGAAGCGACATATATGGAAAATACAGAAGTCCCGGAACAGAGTGAGTTTTAAGGCAGGTCAAAAAATGAAATACATAGACTGGCTCACTCAATGGCTGGAAAACTATATCCACCCGTCCGTTAAAGTGAGGACTTACGAGCGTTACAGGCTCATTATTGAGCAACATATTAAAGATAAAATCGGCAGTATGGAACTGAACGATTTGTCTCCGCTTGTCTTACAACGGTTCATAACAGAACTTTTGCAGAGCGGCAACCGCAAGACCGGCAAAGGACTATCGGCAAACAGCGTCAATGCCATTATTTCGGTCATTCAGAGTTCTCTTAAGATGGCGCACCTGTTGGGGCTGACGAAAGAATACACGGCGGACAAACTCAAACGGCCGAAATTCAAAGAAAAACCCGTGGAATGCTTTACACTCGCCGAGCAAAAGCAGATAGAGCAAGCGATTTTGAACGGAAAGAAAGATAAGCTGTACGGCATTATTCTCTGTCTTTACAGCGGGTTGCGTATAGGCGAGCTTATTGCCCTGCAATGGAATGATATTGACTTAACGAAAGGCATACTGACCATTTCCAAGTCCTGCCATGACGGCAAAGACGGGCTCATTATAGACGAGCCGAAAACCGCCACTTCTCGCAGAATAATACCGTTGCCGAAACAGTTGCTGCCCATCCTCAGAAGCGTGAAGAAAAGGAGCGACTCATCCTCCGTGGTGTCTGCAAACGGAAGTACCGTTTCCGTTCGTTCCTACCAGCGGAGTTTTGAATTGCTCCTGAAAAAACTAAAGATTCCGCATAAGGGATTCCATTCCCTGCGGCATACGTTCGCTACCCGCGCCCTCGAATGTGGAATGGACGTAAAAACGCTCTCCGAGATACTCGGTCACAAAAATCCGACCGTCACGCTCAACCGCTATGCTCACTCTCTTATGGAGCATAAAACCGATATGATGAATAAGCTCGGGAAGCTGCTTTGAAAACAAAAAGAACGTACATGAAATATGCTATTCAATGTACGTTCTTTTATTATATTATAGCAAATTTGCGTAGCGAACGCAAGATTTTCGGGGCTTTGTCGGGGAAAACGTCGGGAAACGCCCATAGGATTTTCTTATACGGTTTGATTTCATGAACTTTTTGCGGTCATCCGTTCACTGAATAGCATAATCCATGAACAAATCGTTCTTCCATTTGTTCATGTAATGGAGAACGAATGAGCCCTCAAACCAAGTCAAAACAACGAATACGCGACCACGGTGAAGTGTTCACCGCCGAACGGGAAGTAAAGGCGATGTGCGACCTCGTGAAAGACGAATGCGACCGCATAGACAGCCGCTTTTTGGAGCCAGCCTGCGGGAACGGAAACTTCCTTGCCGAGATTCTTACACGAAAGCTCGCCACCGTCAAAAAGCTATATAAGTCCAATCCCTACGATTACGAGCGGTATGCCGTGCTT
>OJMH01002914.1_pt1 | contig 13451 bp, 11 predicted proteins | sample 1597111 | NCBI WGS metagenome assembly OJMH01 (sample SAMEA2452115, study PRJEB22498) | human gut metagenome | reverse complement strand
GCCGCTCCAGCCGAGGCAGTCCGGCGTCAGTTCGGCGATGTGGATCGTGCTGTTGTGCTCCGAGGAATAGATGTGATAGGCCGTCCCGTCCTCATCGACGAAGAGGTTCATGTCTCGCGCCATCTGTCCGGCGGCAAGGTCGCGGCGGAAAATCGGGTAGCGTTTCACCTCGTCGTTCTCCCCGTTCGGCAGCTGCGGCTCCGGCGGAATCGTTCCGGCCGGGAACGCGGCCTCTTCCGCACTCATGTTAAGCGGTGCAAAACCGGCGTTGACGCGGGCGGCGCCGAGAAAGACGAACGGTCCTTCCGGAGAATCCGCCGCAGCCAGGCCGCGCTTTGCGATGGTGTGGTTCTCATCGGTCGAATGGAAATACATGACGAACTTTCCGGTCGTCCGGCAGTAAATCACTTTCGGACGCTCGATCCGGCAGCCGCGGACGATCGGGCTGGCCGGATCGTCCGAGACCGGCAGGACGATGCCGCAGTCGCGCCAATCCATCAGGTTTGCTGACTCGTAGCAGTGAACGCCGTGGAACGCGAGCCGCCCGGCCCACCCTTCCGTCTTGTGTTCGCCGTACCAGTAGAAGCGGCCGCCGTATTCGAGCATGCCTCCGCCGTGGGCGTTGATCGGCTTCCCCGCCGTATCGAACCAGAATTCACGGTTGTTCATGCTTCTCCCCGGGTCGTCAGAAAAAGAGGTAGACGGCGCAGAGCACGACGATCACCTGGATGATGTTCTCGAACAGCTTCTGCGGCATCTTTGACAGGATCAGGATGCCGAGCGCGCCGCCGATCAGCAGGAACGGTATCATGGCGAGGTCGACCTTCAGCGCCTCGAATGTGACCCGCCCGTCCGCGATGAAGAGCGGCATCTTCGTCCAGTTGATGATCAGGAAGAACCAGGCGTTGCATCCCATGTACTTGTCCTTCGGGAGCTTCATGGCCAGGAAATAGATCGCGGCGACCGGCCCGGCCGCATTGGCGAGATGGGTCGTGAAGCCGAGCAGAGTGCCGTAGAAGCCGGCCGCGACTTTGCCGGCCGGAATCCGGTCCGGCGCGATGCGCGAGCGGATGAAGTTAAGCAGTGCGAGACCGAGGACGATTCCGCCGATCAGCATCCGCATGAGCCGGTCGTTCCCCTCCGGCAGCAGCCAGAGCACAAGCGCTCCGACCGCCAGCCCGGTCCACGCCCACGGCAGCAGCCGCCAGATGATTTTCCAGTCCGCCTTCCTCCGGTACCAGGCGACCGCCATGAGGTCGGCCATGACCAGCATGATCAGCTGCAGCCCGGTCGAGAGCCTGCCTTCGAACGCCATCGTCAGCATGATGACCGGCAGCACGCCGATTCCCGGAATCGCCGTTTTGTTGATGCCGATCAGGATCGCGCTCACGATCAGCACCGCAAGCTGCGTCACATCCATGCCGGCGAAAATATCCGCAAACATCGTTCCTTCTCCCGTAAATGAAAAGAGGCGGCATCGAGCCGCCCCTTTTTCTTCGCTCCGGCACTCTCGTTACAGGGATCTGCCGGTCAGCATCCGATAAGCTTCGAGATACTTCTCGGAGGTCTTCTTCACCACGTCGGCCGGGAGTTCCGGGCCGGGCGCGGTCTTGTTCCAGTCGAGCGTCTCGAGGTAATCGCGCACATACTGCTTGTCGAGGCTGACCGGGCTTGTTCCGACCTTGTACTGGTCGGCGGGCCAGAACCGGCTCGAATCCGGGGTCAGGACCTCGTCAACCAGAATGATTTTGCCGTCGAGTTCGCCGAATTCGAATTTCGTGTCTGCGACGATGATGCCGCGCTTCTCGGCATAATCTCGGGCCGTCGTATAGATTTTGAGCGAAAGGTCACGCAGCGCGGCCGCCTTGCCGGCGCCGATCAGCTTCGAGACCTCCTCGAAAGAGATCGCTTCGTCATGGGCGCCGATTTCGGCTTTGGTGGACGGAGTGAACAGCGGCTCGTCGAGCTTCGACGCCTGCTGATAACCGTCGCGCAGCCTGAGGCCGGAGACGGTGCCGCTTTTCTGATAGTCCTTCCAGCCGCTGCCGACCAGGTAGCCCCGCACGATGCATTCGACCGGCATGACCTTCGCTTTGCGGACGATCATCGATCGCCCCTGCAGGTCCTTCGCGTACGCCGCCAGCTCCGGACGCGTCGTGACGTCGGCCGAAATCAGGTGGTTCGGAATGTCGCGCATCAGGTCGAACCAGAAGAGCGAAATCTGCGTCAGAACCTCGCCCTTGCGCGGCACGCCGCAGGGCATGACCACGTCGAAGGCGCTGATCCGGTCGGTCGCAACGAAGAGCAGCGCGTCGCCGAGGTCGTAGACATCGCGCACCTTGCCGCGGTTGACGAGCTTCACGCCCGGAATTTCGGTCGTGAGCAGCGCTCCGTTCGCATCGTACTGCATGGCGCCCTTCTTTCCGCTGTTACGCTTTGATCTCGCCGATTTCGACGCGGGTCAGGCTCTGCCGGTGACCCTGGGTGCGGCGATAGCCCTTGCGGCGCTTCATCTTGAAAACGACGATCTTCTTGGCGCGGAACTGGTCCTTGACTTCGGCCGCGACGGTCGCTCCCTCGAGCATCGGGGTGCCGACGTTCAGCTTGCCGCCCTCTTCGCCGACCGCGAGGACCTCGCTGAAGGTGACTTTGCCGCCGACTTCCACGTCGAGCTTCTCGACTTCCACAATGTCGCCGGTTTTGACTTTCAACTGCTTGCCGCCGGTCTTGATAATCGCGTACATTTTATTCTGCTCCTTATCGTTGTCAGTAAGTTCACTCATTCAATCACATACATCCGGTTAATATATCCGCGTTTCATCATTTTGCAAGCAGGATTCGCGGCAGATTCTTGATTAACTTCAGAAAATATTCGGTTTTCGCCTTGGCCGGGTTCTGTCCGTAACGGAGTTTTACCTTCAGTTCGTCGCGCAGGCAGCCGGCGATGTGGCGGTCGGAACAGCCGCCCTCGCGGTAGAAGGCCACCGGCTCCGGAACATAGATGACGTCGAGCTTGTGCACGTTGACCGCCCGGTACATGAAGTCGTAGTCGCCGAGGTAGCGCATCGAGGAGTCGTAGACGCCGATCCGCTCGTAGACCCGGCGCGGCACGAACATCGACGGGTGCGGGGCAAACGCGCCGCGGAACAGGTTGTGCGGACGGAAGCCGCGCACGAGTCCCTGCTTTTCGTAGATCACGTCGCCCCAGAAGATCGAATGGTCGAGCTCGCGTCCGCGAAAGCTTTTTTCGACCAGTGCCAGAGCGCCGGGGCGGTAGGAGTCCCCCGCGTTGATGAGGCCGATCACGTCGCCGGTTGCCCGGGCGATGCCTTTGTTCATCGCGTCGTAGATGCCGCCGTCCGGCTCGCTCACGAAGGCGGCGAGACGGTCGCCGCACGCTTCGATTTCCCGGACCGTGCCGTCGGTGGAGGCGCCGTCGATGACGATGTATTCAAGATCGCGGAATCCCTGATTCAGCACGGAATCCATGGTCTCCCGGATCTGGGACGCATTGTTGCGGACAATGGTGACGATCGATATTTTCACTGGCGCATCTCCTGAAACTGAACTTGCAAAGGCAGGAACATACACGCCGGAACCACGTTTTTCAAACCCGATGCGCGCTTTCCCGCCGGAAAATCGATGCGGGACGGGAAAACCGATTTGACTTTTTGCGGAAATGCGGTTAGCTTAATGTTACCTGAGAAACCAACAGAGGAGGGAATCAGTATGAAATTTTTCAGAAACGCAGTACTCGGCGCCATGCTGTTCGGCGCGTTCGCCGTCAGCGCGGACGACATCTACGACAACATGATCGACACCGAGGCCGCCCTCAAGCAGTGGAGCAACGCCGCCGCCATGACTTTCCTGCCGAACGGCGGGCCGGAGAGCGACGAGAGCGCGGTCAGAATCACTGCGACCGATGCGGCCAAGCCGGTCATGGCTTTCTTCAAGGTGGATATCGACAAAGTCCGGGGCAAGACCGTCAAGCTCTCCGCCAAAGTCAAGGGGGAAAACATCTCGAAGCCCGACAAGCCGTATCTCGGCATTAAGATGATGATGACCGTGACCATGGCCGACGGCAGGATCGACTATCCGGATACGACCCGTCTGACCGGGGATTTCGGCTGGCGCGAGCTCAAAACCGTCACGACCGTGCCGCCCGATGCGAAGTCCGTCACCATCCAGATCGGTTTGCAGGGCTCGACCGGAACCATCTATTTCTCGGACCTCGAGCTCGACGAAGAGGACTGACCGGCAGGGTGACGCTTCAACGGAAAGGGTGAATGCATGAAACGCAAGTTCCTGACATTTGCGGCCGCCGCGCTCGCTTTCGGAGCGCTTTCCGCGGGCGAGGTGCTTTTCGAAGAGACCTTCGCCGATGCCGAAAGCACGGCGAAGAACTGGGGGCAGGCCGGCGTGGCCGCCTTCACCGCCGACGGCTTTGAAAACGGCGGGCTCAAGATCGCGAATGACAATCCGAAAGGCGCCAGGCTGCTGCCGATCAAAATCGACGCCGCCAAAGTCCGCGGCAAAAAACTCAAGGTAACTTCGATGGTCCGGGGCGAGAACGTCTCGAAGCCGGAGAAGCCGTACCTCGGAGTCAAAGCGATGATCTACTACAAAGCCGCTTCCGGCGACCGGCAGTGGATCGAGCACAAGCCGAAAAAAGACGGCACGTTCGGCTGGGAGGAGGTCGTGACCCAGGCGGATATTCCCGCCGATGCGGAAGACGTGAGCTTCCAGGTCGGACTTCAGGAATCCTCCGGAACCGTCTGGTTCGACGACATCAAAGCTGAAATCGTCGAATAGTCTTATCCCGTCTTCCCGCCGCCATCCGGCGGGAAGACGGTTTTTCCCGAAAAATTATTTTTCAGATTACCGGTATAAGTTAACATATTAACTAAATGGAGATGGTATGTCAATGCCATCGAAATATCAACAATGCCTTTCTCGAAGGTGTGAGTACGGCGGAGCCGCACGGAACACCGGAGAGCGGGGCCCCCGAAAAGTACCCGAAGCTTTTGGGCATTCGGCCCAAAAGACCCGAGGCCCGTGGCCGAAGGGGGGCAACTTTTCGGGGAACATGGGAGAACTACTATGAAACGCTGCAACTGTCGGAAAAACGGAAAATTCACCCTGATCGAACTTCTGGTTGTGATTGCGATCATCGCTATTGTGGTAGCCTCAAAAGTGGGATTTTTTTTGCAATTTTCTGCAATTTTTGCTTTCAAGGCTCTATGAGGAACGATAGATTACAATAGAAATATGGTCTACGGTATACATATTTCTTAACCATCAAAATAGCATAACTATACCAAGATGTCAAATATTTTATGGACATCTTGCTGCTGTTGCCGTACCTTTACTGAACTGCTGAAGCCGAGCATTCGACCTCCTGCAGCAGATTGATGACAGCAATCTGCGTGGAAGGATCGAATCCTTTATTCAAGCTGATTGTGAAACTACGCACTTTTATATCGACTCCGGCAGAAGTTGCACAAGAACCAACTGTTGGGAAATCAATTCCACCAGCTTCAATGAAGCTGCTTTCGGCGCACGTTCCTTTTTCAGTACACGAATCCAGCGGCGCACTGTCTCATATGGCAAATCCTTCAGATCGCTATATTCCTGGATCGTCAAACCGCTATCCCAATATTCCGATAACTGCTCTTCTCAATACTCACGTGAACCACGTTCCATTTAGGTGCCACCTCAATTATTCTTGTGAAGGCTAATTCAATCCAAATTATACCTGAACAAAAGATGTATCACGCGGGGCGTCGTTTACCGACTATTAATAATACTCCCTGCGTTGATACATGCAAACATATTCATATGTATCACGCAGGGGGGAATTGTTTACATCATCACAAATATTTTATGCCTTATGATAGTAACTCAGTAAAAGTTAATATTGCATTTGTTTAAACTCAGATGTTTCTGGAAGTTTTTTGTACCAGTCTTTCCAAGCTTGCGGATCATCAGGAATTTCTTCACGTGTTGTTACACGTAATAATAGCATGATTTCATGATGTGATTTTTCATAAGGCATATCTAATGCTTTAATCAAAGAAGCAACATTTCTAGAATCGATTTGTGCTCCAAGTTGGAGAATAGCTTGATAGCGAATCACCTGAGCGGGATGATCCAGCAATGGCAATAATTCTTTTTTATCAAGTTGAATATCTCTATTGCATAGTTCAGTCAAAAGATTTGATAATAAGCTAATGTCAAGAGAATCCGGTTCTGCAATCATTGCTGCATCATGAAAAAATGACATTACCTGTTCATCTGAAGTTTCTCCTTGTTCTAGCAAATATAATCTATACGCTGAATCTTTATGAACCAAATGCTGAAGAAGCAAAAATACTATAGTTAAAATGAGAAGTATAATGACTATGACTGTGACAATCATCGACATTTTACGATGTCTTTTAAAAAAATGAAACATAAAATTTCCTTTCTTAAATAATTAGAACAACGTTTGTTACTTACAAAAATAATTGCTAAATTATAGCCGTTTACCAAAGTAAGTATACAAGTCTGAGCAAAGAATCCTTGAGTTCTATTTAAGGATAATTTACTTAAAAAACTTATTAATTATTCTTTTCATAAAATAACATTTAAATTAATATTTTTACTTTTGGTTCATCTTCCCAGACTTGGGTTATAGTAGCGATAGTTGTAGTACACGAGCCCGGTTTAGTCGTCGTGGAACTCGCTGCTGAAGCGGAAGGGATTGACTTCGGCCAGAGCGCCGTCCATGCTCAACACCTGACCGAACGGGCCGTAGGTGTAGCCCGCGACCCGGAAGCCGGCGGCATCCAGCAGCGCGGTCACGTTCTTGTTGCCGTCGGTCACGTAGCTGTAGGTGTTCCCCGCATAGGTCATACTTACCGTCCAGACCGCCGACGGATTCCGGCTGCCACGTGAAGCTCACCAGCAGCGTGTCGTTGTCGTAGAGTTCGACCAGTTTGTAGCCGTCGTACACGTATTTATAGTGATGCTGCAACGTTCCGGGCATTCCGGCTTCGCCGTTCACATACACTTTCTTCTCGAAGCGGCGGCCCGCGTAGTCGTAGTTCATCTCCACGACCGTGCCGTCCTTTTCGGCGCGGACCAGACGGTTTTCGCCGTTCCACGCATAGGTCCAGCCGTCGCCGGTCGTCAGCATGTTGCCGTCCGCATCGTAGGTCGGCTGCGCCGTGTTGACCTGCGTATACTGGTTCAGCAGGTTGCTGGTATAGCTGAACTGCGAGGCGCCTTCCTGCGCCGTCAGGCGGTTGCCGATGCCGTCGTAGGTGTACGAGTAGGTTTCGGAAACATCGCCCGCGCTCTTCTCCGCTCCGGTCAGCTGCCCTTTGTCGTCGTAGCCGTAATTCCAGTTGACGCCCGGATACTGCACCGCTGTACGCTGGTCGCGGTCGTTCAGCGTGTAGTCGACTTCCGAAACTCCGTTCAGTCCGCTCTCAATAAAGAATCTCTTTTTACTTCGTTTCAAATTACAGCTCTGTACCGGACTTTCCTCCGAGCTGTCTTAATTTACTTCTCCAAGCACCATAACCGTATAAACGGTATTTACCAGCACTATCATATGGTGTTTCTCCCTGATTATTGACTGCATTTATATCCGCACCGGCATCCAGTAATGCCTGCGGCCAAACTTTGACCTCCAACATGGCTATATGCAAAGGGGTATTTCCGGCTTTATCGCGGGCATTGACCTGTGCTCCATTTGCGAGGAGCAATTCAGCTATTTCATTTGAGTAATAGGCCTCAAACAGAGGAGTTCGAAAGTGCAAGCATTCAGGAATATTTACATCCGCGCCATATTGTAAAATTTCTTTTAATATACTTATTGGCAATGAAATATCATCAGCCCATTTCCCAGCGGAAACAGCAGAATGTAATGGTGAAACTTCACCACGGCTATAAGAATAAAGTAATTCCGGGAACTGACAAACCATTTTATTGATATTTTCCTGATCATAATTCCAAATATAATGTTCCAATTGTTCTTCTGGCAACATTTCTGCTCCACGCTGCAATAGAAAATGGAATTTTTGTAACTCCTCAGAGGAACTTTTTACCTTAGACGGAGTATCTGGATATACAATTGCTTTCATGCACCCAATAACACTTCGGCGTCGAGACAGGGTCAAAGCTTTAGTATCAATATATTGGCACAAAAGTTCTATGTACTTAAGATCAGTATCAACTTCAAGCACATTATGGAGTAAGTTCATGCCTTTATAATCTCTGTCATACGAGAGTGAAGGTCGATACTTCAATAACCACTCCAAATGTTCCAAGTCACGAGTTCGAAAAATAGTATCCAAAGCTTCTTCAAATGAAGACATCTGTGCCCCATATTTTTGCAGCAGTTCGGCCTTTTCAGTGGCCCAAAAAGAAAAACAAAGGTATAGAGGACTCTCTTGCAACAGAGGATTCCCAAGATTGAAATTACAATGTTTCGAGTGTAAGAAATCAATAAAAGTAATATCACAATCATTTCTTATAGAGAGAGATAAGACGTTATTCCCCTTATCATCAAAAAGATTCAAAACATATGGGAATTTATTGATAAGTTTTTGTGCTTTAGTCCACATCTTCTTATCAATCGCATCTATAACATCAAAAAATGGTAAAGTCATAATTAATTATCTTCCTATGTATATTGTACCGGCAATTAACTAACTTGCATACAAAACAGTCTTGGGGTGAAATAAAATTCTTGATTCGTTCCGGCTGTTTAGCTATCATTTCCATATGTAGTTTGGCATGTTTCGGTTAATTTTCCTTTGGCCCCCCGTGGCTTGTTACTCAGATTTGATTTCAAGTCTCGGTTGAGATATTCATCCGGGTTCAGGTCGGGACTGTAGCTTGGCAAGAAAAATAACTTAATGAAAGTCGCGTTTTTCTGCAGAAAACCACTCAACGTTTTGCTATGGTCAACCTGGAGATTATCCAAAATCAAATACACTTGCCGCTCATTCTGATGAATCAGACGTCCCATGAATTGAATCAGGAGTTGAGCTGTCATTGTTTCGCTATAAAACATGAAATGAGTTCTCCCTTGGTTGGTAATCGCGCTGATCATATTAACTTTTTCGCATATCGGATTGACTGTTTGACTGAGGTACTTTTCGGTGCATAACTACGGCTCTTGGCCTCGTCATTGCGAATTTCTGTCTTATCCCCTCAAAAGATATCCGAGTCTTCTGACTTTGCCAGTTTTTTGATTCGAAGATACTCCTTGATCATCAATTTTTGAACATGCGCCTCATTGCGCTGCTAAGCTTTCTTAACTAGTTTTTGCACGGTAAACCTATCGTTTCAAATATTCTCCTATGGTTCGGACCGGGATTTCAACTCCAAAGGAAATCTTGATGTGCGACCGTACCGTCTGACGAGTCCAGAGCGCAGAAGGCAATCTTAACTGATCCGGTCAATGCTCGACCAAATCTTTCTGTATCTTAATTTCTTCATGCGGAAGCAGATGACGTTCCAAACCGACAGAATGACCGCATTTCTTTACTTTTAAAGCTGGCAAGCCGCTTTTTTTCCACCTGCTGATCCACTTGCCCATCGTGTTGCGGTACGTTCCAACGATTTTTCCGATTTCTATACAATTACTACACTTGCCGTTTTGATACAATCTCGCGGCTTGCTTGCGCCGCTCTTCAAGAGCGGCCTTATCGAATTTTCATGCATCTTGAGTTTCCATAATGATAATATACTCCGTCAAGCAAATATTGCACATATGTTAATTGCCGAATCTATACTATTGCCCCGAACCTAAACCATCGTGCATTGATTCTTCCTCAGAACAATCGTGATAATGCAAGCTGGTAAAGGTTCGGCTCTATAAGATATGGTCTCAAATATTAATCCATATACTTTCACAATTCTATCTATATCTTTACCAGCCTATCAAATCGCCAGCTCTCGGAGTCCTTTTACTTTTTTCACTGGGGAGTTCTAACGATGGCCTCTTGGGGCCTGATGACGTGTTTTGCTTGCTTTCTTCTCCATGGACATAACCAAATGTTTTATCCATAGCTCCTTGAGCAATTTCGTTGGCCACCCCCCAATAAGCCTCGTTAACAGCACTTCCTAAACCAAAAGTTAACTCATCATAAACCGCCATTGAGATTTCTTCATCAGAAGCATTAGCAGATTTCATCTCAAAAATTATGTACAAAGTCCATGCACTACCTACTGATTTTAGTCCAACTTGTGCCATTTTCGAAAAAATCTGTTTCCCTGCTTTAGTGGCAGCTTTTTTCCGAGCAATACTTAATGCTCTCTGGACCCTTTGCTTTATTTCTTCTGGAAGTAAGTTATATCCATCATGTTCAAACCAAGCTTTTATAGCTTGAGGCCCCTTGGGTGCAACTTGATTAAATCCTTGAATAAAAGGACATTCTTTTACTAACCCTAAAAATTGTTGTGCATCTTTCACTGTAAGTGGTCTACTAAAATTTTTACGATATTTTTCCAATAACTCTCGAATTACTTTATTATAAGATGAATGACTTGTATAATTATGCCCATTAGGAGTAGGGATAATAGCAGCTGCACTATTCAGAAAATCAGCAGCTTTATCATCAAAAAGGTCAGGATTGTTTAATAACTCCCAAGGAATAATGTGATGTCCCTTAGCACGACTCCGCAAACCGAACAAATCAAAGTAGTTTTGAACATCGTTTGAGGTAACGACATAAAGATTGATCCCTCCAATCTCTTCAATATAATCGCGTTTGGTCCATCTTCCCAAACTCGGACTGTAGTAGCGATAGTTGTAGTACACGAGCCCGGTTTCGTCGTCGTGGAACTCGCTGCTGAAGCGGAAGGGGTTGACTTCGCCCAGAGCGCCGTCCATACTCAACACCTGACCGAACGGGCCGTAGGTGTAGCCGGCGACCCGGAAACCGGCGGCATCCAGCAGCGCAGTCACGTTCTTGTTGCCGTCAGTCACATAGTAATAGGTATCGCCTTCGTAAACCATACTGACTGGCACATCCAAGCCGCCGACGGAGTCCGGCTGCCACGTGAAACTCACCAGCAGCGTATCATTGTCATAGAGTTCGACCAGTTTGTAACCGTCGTACACGTATTTATAGTGATGCTGCAGCGTTCCGGGCGTTCCGGCTTCGCTGTTCACATACACTTTCTTCTCGAAGCGACGGCCCACATAGTCATAGTTCATCTCCACGACTGTGCCGTCCTTTTCGGCGCGGACCAGACGGTTTTCGCCGTTCCACGCATAGGTCCAGCCGTCTCCGGTCGTCAGCATGTTGCCGTCCGCATCGTAAGTCGGCTGCGCCGTGTTGACCTGCGTATACTGGTTCAGCAGATTGCTGGTATAGCTGAACTGCGAGGCGCCTTCCTGTGCCGTCAGGCGGTTGCCGATGCCGTCGTAGGTGTACGAGTAAGTTTCGGAAACATCGCCCGCGCTCTTCTCCGCTCCGGTCAACTGCCCTTTGTCGTCGTAGCCGTAATTCCAGTTGACGCCCGGATACTGCACCGCAGTACGCTGGTCGCGGTCGTTCAGCGTATAGCCGACTTCCGAAACTCCGTTCAGCTTGATTCCGGTCAGGCGGTGGTAGGAGTCGTAAGCGAACGTGCGGCTGTTCAGCTCCGCGCCTTCGCCGTTCCGCCATGAAGCGGTGTCGAGCTGCTGCAGCCCGGAGCGGTACGTATAATGCAGGCTGCCGCCGCTGTTGCCAATCGAAGCAACCCGGTTCTGCACGTCATACGTGAATGTCCTGCTCCCAGAAGCCGTGCGCAATTCCGTCCTCCTACCGTAAGCATCGTAACCGTGGATCACCTCTCCGTTTACCATAGCAGGAACCGTCTCTTTTACAAGCCAGCCCTTCGGATCGTAGGTGAAATTCCAGGTCCCGGAGGCGTCCGTGATCGCAAGGGCGCGATTAAGGCTGTCCAGAGTCAGCCCCAACGCAGCCGTGTCGTCCGAATACTCCTGACCGGTGATGCGGCCGGCCGGATCGTAGGCGTAGGTGGTGGTCACACCGCGCGCCCAGGTGCGGGTCAGCAGGTTGCCGTCCGCATCGTAGGTGTACGACGGGCCGTTATTGTCGGCATACTTCTTGGCGGAGAGGTTGCCGCGGTTGTCGTAGGTCCAGGTCGTGACCTGCGGCGTGGAGGCGTCTTTCCAGGTGGTCAGGGTGGCTTTCTGTCCCCAGACCGAGTCCCACGTCCACTCCTGCGTGTAGGTATCCGCGCCGGAAAGCTTTTTCAGCTCGCCGGTCGGATGGTACTCCTCCACCACCACACGGTTGCCCGGCAAGGTGATCGTGCGCTTGCGGTTCGGAATATCATACGCATAAGTAGTGGTCCGGCCGTTGACGGTTTCCGAAACCGGCCGCCCTGCGGCATCAAGGGTACGGGTCATGGTATTGACCGTGGCGCCGCCGACCGTTTCCACGCTGCCGGTCTGCCGGTTGAATTCATCGTAGGAGTAGGTGATCACATTCCCGGCGGTTCCGTCGGTGTTGAACTGTTTCACCGTCACCACACGGCCATTCTGCATCTCGGTCACGAGCTTGCTGCCGTCGGGATTGAACACTGTCTGAGTCACGCTGCCGTTGCCGTTGCGTTCCAGTTTCGTATGCGTGGTCAAACCGGCCATGTCGGTTGTCCAGCTCTCCAGGCCGTCCACCGACTGCCGCGTCGTCGAGATCACCGTGGAAGCGGTTCCCTGCATCCGGGTCTGCACCGTAATTGCCACCGTCTTGCCTTCATACGTATCGTAACTGTAGGCGATCGCCGTCACCAGATCGTCGGCGTCGATCGTGTTGTTGCCGTTCATATCGACCGCCTGCTTGACCTGACGGCCCAGCGCGTCGTATTCGTACAACGTGGTGCGTCCCGCCGGAGTCACGCTGCGCACCAACTGCTGCTTCGCATTGTAATACTGCGTTTCTGAGTTGCCGTCCGCATAGGTCGTCTTGTATTGCCGCCCCAGCATATCGGTATAAACCGTCTGGTTCTGCGGCAGCGTCTTCTGCCAGTTCGGGCCGTACTCGTAGCTCTGCGGATGCACCGCCGTGCCGGAAACTCCGGTCAACGCGCCGTCAACCGTAGTCGTAACCTGCGTGCCGCCATCCGGCCCCGTCACGGTTTCGGTATAGGTCATCACATCCGCCGATTTCGAATAGGTCTGCGCATAAGTGGTACGGTTGCCGAGCGCGTCCTCCGCGGCGGTCAGCTCGCCGTTGACGTATTCGTTCGTCGTGGTCAACTCGCCGCCGTTCCGCCCCTTGACCGTCACCGCCGTCTGGTTGCCGGCGGCATCGTAGCTGTACAGCGTCGTGACCCCGTCGCGGGTCGAGTAGCTGAGCCGTCTGGTCAGGTCGTCATACCCGTAGGTGGTGGTCACGCCGTCGCGGTCGGTTTCAGACTCCACACCGCAGCAGCCGTAG
>OJMH01002908.1_pt1 | contig 13472 bp, 10 predicted proteins | sample 1597111 | NCBI WGS metagenome assembly OJMH01 (sample SAMEA2452115, study PRJEB22498) | human gut metagenome | reverse complement strand
AGGGTTCGGCTGTTCGCCGATTAAAGTGGTACGCGAGTTGGGTTCAGAACGTCGTAAGACAGTTCGGTCCTTATCCTCCGCAGGCGCAGGATATTTGACGGGAGCATTCCTTAGTACGAGAGGACCGGGAATGACTAACCTCTGGTGTTCCGATTGTCGCGTCAGCGGCACTGTCGGGTAGCTATGTTGGGAACGGATAAGCGCTGAAAGCATCTAAGCGCCAAGCCCGCCCGAAGACAAGATATCCCTTCTTTTAGACTGAAGGCAGGTTGAAGACTACAACCTCGATAGGCTGCAGGTGTAAGCTCAGCAATGAGTTCAGCTTAGCAGTACTAATCAGCCGTGAGGCTTAACCACCTTTTTCTTCATCGTTTCCCTTTCAAAAAAAGGGGAGCTATGCCGAAAAAGTTGCAAGACTCAGTTGTTTATATGAGTTGCTCGCTTCATTCAGACTCTTCTTAAATTGATTTTTTATTCCGGCGCCCATAGCGAAGTTGAAACACACGTTCCCTTCCCGAACACGGTAGTTAAGGGCTTCTGCGGCGATGGTACTGCACATACGAGTGTGGGAGAGTAGCACGACGCCGGATCTTTATCTTACCCCCTTTTGCATTACGGTCGCACCCGGCATGCAGAAGGGGGTCTTTTCGTTTCGACATTATGAACGACAGACGCGTAGAGGAGTAGAGGACGCGCCGGACGACTACTGCGAGACGATGTTTGAACGAAGAGGAACGATTAATTCCGGCCGAAGGTTTCTAGTGCCTTGAGAATTTCCGTTTTATAGGGATTCTTTTCGACTCCGATCAACACGAAGGAACCATTGACGAAGGTCTGGAATTTCAGCCCGTTCACATAGACGAAACCATTTTCCTTGCAGAAATCCAATTTCTTCCGCTGCGTTTCGACATCAATGTTGTATTTGTAGACGCCGATATCCTGTTCCTTGCCGTCGGGCAGGGCTATGGTCACGGCCAAACCTTCGCCGGCTCCCAGCAGCTTGGGATTCACCGGCGCCACCGCAGTGACCGGAATGTTGCTGGCCGCCAGATGGTCAACCAGGTGTTTGACTTCCAGATGATTGTTGCCGACGCTGAAACAACCGGCGGCCAGCAACACCAGGGCCGTAAACAGCACACTGCCGAAGAATGCGACCCGATGGCAGTTCAATTTCCGCATGGTACATGGTCTCCTTTCGGTCATTTAATGCTGATGGCAGCCGCAGTTGCCGCCGCACTGGTGGGCGGAAGGACAATTTTCAGCGGCGGCACAACCCGAAGGTGTGTTGGCCGCGACGGCAAAGGCCGAAAATTTACGTTCCAACTCTTCGGAATGACAGGCGGGACAATTCACCGTTTCTTCACGGCGTTTCAACAACGCTTCAAATTCCCGGCCGCACTGGCGGCAGCGATATTCAAAAATAGGCATAACGTTTTCCGGTTCAAGATTGTTTTTGTTCAAAACCATTGTAAAGTATCATGCCATTGCGGCATTGTCAAAGGGTTGCCAAAAATTTTACGGATGAAAGAAGAATGCGAACGATTGAAGTGGCGGCTGCGGTGATTCTGCGGCGCGATCAGTGTTTGTTGTGTTCCCGGCCGGCCGGCAAGGAATTGGCCGATTTCTGGGAATTTCCCGGCGGAAAATTGGAGCCGGGGGAATCGCCGGCACAATGCCTGAAACGGGAGTTGCGCGAAGAACTGGCGGTCGAAGCTGTTGTTTTCGACATTCTCAACCTTACCGAGTTCCGTTACGAAACCAAACAGGTCAAATTGTTCTTTCTGCGCACGCTTCTGCCGGCGGAGGCGGTCATTCGGCCGCAGGAACGGCAGTTGTTCCGCTGGGTGGCGCGCCGCTCGCTGCCGTCCTGCCGCTTGCTGCCGGCCGATCAGGCGGTGGCGGAATATCTGGCGAAGATTTGAGGCGGATCGATATGCTTGCGCCTGGGGCGGGAAATGCTTGGCGCTTGCAACTGCGGTGAGTTTTCGTGTCCGTTGTCCGAACGGCTCAAAGCTGCTGGTTCCGGGAGAGGCGCCGGCGCCGGGCATTGAAGCTGGGCGTCAATGCCGGCAGCGGTACACCACCGCCGGCGGCAAATTGCGCCAGACCACCGGTGAAATTTTCACTTCGCGGAAATGCTGCTTCAAACGGTGACGGAAACGAATTCCGGCCGGCAGCAACAAGCCCTGCAGATAGGCGAATGTGGTAAAATAACCGCCTTCATTCAGATTGGAGACGATCGCGTCGAGGATACGGTCCTGAAGGTCGCCGGGAAAAGCTGCCCACGGCAGGCCGGAGACGATGACGTCCACTTTGTTCATCGGCGAGGTGGCGACCAGCGTCGTCAATTCTTCGGCGCTGCAGTTGAAGACATTGACTTGCGGGTACGCATGGTGAAAGCGGCGGTAAATTTCCGGATCGAGTTCGACGGCGAAAAATTCCGAACCATCCGGCAGGGTCGCCAGAATTTCCCGGGTGATGACCCCGGTGCCGGGCCCCAGCTCCACCACTGCCCCGGCGCGTTCCATGCCGATTTCCCTGGTCATCTGGCGGCAGAGTGAGCGGGAAGACGGACACAGCGCGCCGATACGGGACGGATTTTTGAGAAATTGCTTCAACAACAGCAGGCGTTCCATTTTACGCGATCCTTCAGTCTTGAAATTTCACCAGCCAGAGACGGTCTTCACAGCGCTCGAATGGCGGTTGTTTCCAACCTGCCGGCAGATAATTCGGGCTGCGGCTGCGCATCAGCAGGATCAACCGGTCCTGGTTTCGACGGATGAATTCGGCATAACGATCGCCGGTGATCAGGCGATCGGCGTATTCCGGATAAGCGGACAAGCTGTGTTCCAACTCGCCGCCGGTATGCGGAAAATAAAAGTCGGTGCGGCGGTAAATCCAGGCTGCCGCGTGCATGACGTTCGGGTGAACCAACAATACGGCGTCATCCGGGATGTCCTGCCGGAATTTTTCCAGTTGCTCCGCCTGCGCCTTGCCGACGCCGACCTGGTGGGGAAACGCGGCCTGACCGGCGATGATCACCAGCGCCAGGCCGAAAAAAAACGTGCCGAGCCGGAAGGACAGCGCTTTGCGGCGGAAAAACCAGAGGATGCCGCCCCAGTAAAGAACGGTGACCACCGGTGGAATCCATTTGTAAAATTCCGCTTTGCTGTAAAGTCCCGGGCAGAGATCCAGATGGACCAGAAGTTGGGCGACCGTGAAGCCAACGGCCGCCACCGGCAATATGATGGCCAGGATATTCAGCGTGATATCCAACGTTTTCCGGCTGCCGGCACGAAGATAGGCGAGCAGCCCGGTCGCGCCGATGATGGCCAGCGGTGCGAAGCAGGGCAGGACATAGGTCGCCAGTTTGCCGCTGGAACAGGAAAAAAAGAGCAACGGCATAATGAACCACAGCAGCGCGTATTTGAGCAGCGGATCGCGCCACAGCGTTTTGACCCGCTGTTTGAACCCGAGAATCATGCCGCCCAGCAGCAGCGCGGCCGGAAAAATGCCGCCGAGTATGACCGGCAGAAAGAACCAGAACGGTTCCGGGTGCTGTCCGGAGGTCTCTTCGAAGAAACGCTGGTAATGTTCGACCCAGAAGAAGTAGTGCCAGAAACTCGGCTCCTCCCAGTGGATTGCCAGGCACCACGGCCCGGCGACCAGCACGGCGAAAAGCAGGAGCAGCCAGGGAGTGGTGAACATGGCTTTGAAACGCCTTTCCCACAACAGATAGGGGATGACCGTCACCGCCGGCACCGCAAAGGCGATAAAACCTTTGGTCAGAAAAGCCAATCCGCAGCAACAGCCGCTCAAAACCAGATATTTTCGGCGTTCCCGGGGCGCTTCGGCATGGAGGGCCAGAAAGTAGAATGCCAGGATGCCGGTGATGAATGCGGTCATCTGGCTGTCCAGTACCGCAAAGACGCCGATGCCGTAGACCAGCCCGCAGGTCAAATAGAGGAGGCTGCTCAACAGGGCCAATGCTTCGTCTTTGCGGAATTTCAACACCAGAAAATACAGCAGCCAGGCGGCCAGGCCGGCGCACAAGGCGGAGGGCAGCCGTACCGCAAAAGCGTTTTCTCCGAAAACAAGCATCGAAAGCGCAGTCAATTGATAGCCGTAGACCGGTTTTTCAAAATAACGGATGCCGATCAACCGCGGCGAAATATAGTCGCCGGAGGCAATCATTTCCCGTGGAATTTCCCCATAGCGGAATTCGTCCGGAGTGATCATCGGCCGCCAGCCCAGCGGCAGGAGGTAGGTCAACAGAAAAAAGGCGATTACGCCCCAGCGAAACAGTTTGCAGTTATTTCCCATCGTCGTTTTCTTGGTTGGAGCCGGAATATTCCATATACATGATGCCGCCGCCGGAGGTCACTTTCAAATCTCCGGGCGGCAGCCGCTTGATACGTTTGGCGGAATCCATGACGATGACGACCGGTTGGCCGGAGGCGGCCAACTGTTCGAACTCCTCCGGCGACACCAGCCGGCCGGCGCCTTCCGGCCGCTCCAGCCCGTACCCCAATTCGCTGCGGCTTTCGTACAGCATGATGTCAGCGCGTTTCCAGCTCCAGGCGGCCCCCGGTACCAGGTGTTTGAAGGCGACGATCCGGGTTTCCGGCGTCAGCCGGTCGGCCAGGATTTCCAGAAACGGCTCCGGCGCCAGTTTATCGACCAGCCGGGCCGGCATGACGAAATGCGCCGCCAGCATCGCCGCCAGCGGACCGGCGGCAAACAGTGCAGTCTTGATAAAGCCGTCCGAATATTTTTTGATCTGATTGAGGACGAAACACCAGACGATCACTGCCAGTACGGCGGCAACCCACAACCAGCGCTCGTGGCGGTTATAGAGGGCGGCTTCCGCCGGCAGCAGATTGCCGACGGCGGCGGCGGTTTGATAGACGATGAAAGCCAGTCCGGAGGCCACTAGCAGCGAACGGAATAATTTGACGGTCAGCTCGAACCACCGGAGATCGCCTTGGGCGAAATAGCTTCGCAAGCCGGCGGCGACCAGGATGGCCAATCCGGGAAAACAGGGCAGGATATAGGTGCCGAGTTTGGCGCTTGAGATGGAGAAGAACAGGAATGGGAAGGCGGCGGAACAGACCGCGTAACGCAGCAGGGAATTTTGAAACAATGTCCTGACTTTTCCGGCGTAGCCCTTGATGACGACCGGCAGCAGCAGTGTCCAGGGCAGCAATCCGCCGAGCAGGACCGGGATGAAATACCAGAACGGTTCCGAACGGTCATCACTGCCCTGGCCGGTGGTGAATTTGCCGAGATGTTCGACTTCGATGAAATAGCGCCAGTAGTCCGGATCGCGCTGATGGACCAGCAGCGCCCACGGCAGCACGACTGCCAGCATCGCCAGCAGCGGAATCCACGGCATCGTCCAGAATGCTTTGTAACGCTTCTGCCAGATCAAATAGGGAACGACCGTCAAGCCGGGGACGGCAAAGGCCAGAAATCCCTTGGTCAGGAAAGCGCCGCCGGCGAAAAGGCCGGTCAGCACCAGATAAAGAAATTTTCGGTTCGGACTGGCTTCTTCCAGCGCATAATAGAACGCGACGAGGGTTCCCAGCAGAAAAAAGGCCAGAATACTGTCCAGGACCAGATAGGTGCCGATGGCAAAAACCAATATGCAGGTCAGATAAATCATCGTCGCGCCCAGCGCCAGTTTGGCGTCCTCCGTCCGGCGGACCAGCAGCCAGAGCAACGCTCCGCCCAACAATGCGGCCAGCGCCGGTGCCAGCCGGGCGGCGAATGGAGTTTCACCGAACAGCAGGAAGGAACCGGCCGTCAGCCAGTAACCCATGACCGGTTTTTCGAAATATTTCAGATCCGCCAGGGTCGGAACGACGTAATTGTCGTTGGCGATCATTTCCCGGGCGATTTCGGCATAACGGGTTTCGTCCGGCATGAAGAGCGGCCGATACCAAATGGTGCCGAGGTAGGCAAGAATGAATATGAATATTCCCGCCCAGATAAGACGTTTGTATATCAAAAGATTACTTCTCCTGATGATTATTATACATATAGAAACGACTTTACAATAATCTGTCAAGCAGGTTTTCGCAAGTTTTTCCGATCAGAATTTCGCAAGATGGCATAGCTCCGCACCCGGTATCGGTTGAAATCCAACCGCGACCATCCCGCAGGATGCCCGGTAAAAAATAAACAGCCAATATCCCGGAATCTTACTCGGATGTGCTTCGGCCGGAGTTCGGTGGACGGCCGAATTGGACAATTTCATCGGAACAAGTGTAAATTTTCTGTAAAAAATGGATTCCTCCCCGATTGGAAAAAGGGGTCCGGGGTTGCATAAATCCGGTTCGAACATATATTACCCCTGTAAGAACCAATACGAAAGTGAAAGTTTAGTTTCCGAGGGTAAAATGAACAACAACTCTTATTTCCGGTCGGCGGTGGAAGCGATGGCCGGCTATGTGCCCGGCGAACAGCCGAAAATGGCCAATCTGATCAAACTGAATACCAATGAAAATCCCTATCCGCCGTCGCCGAAGGTGGCGGAAGTGCTGCAATCCTTCGATTATGAACATCTGCGGCGTTATCCGTCGCCCCGGGCCGACGACCTGTGCGAAACGGCCGCCCGGCTGTACGGTTTCAAGCGCGATGAAGTGATTGCCGGCAATGGGTCCGATGACATTTTGACGATGGCGTTTCGTTGCTTTACCGCGCCGGACCGGCCGCTGGCCTGCCTGATGCCGACCTATTCGCTCTACTTTTCGCTGGCGGAAATCCAGGCGGCGCCGGTGATGCCGATCCGCTTGAATTCCGGCGACTTCTCGCTGCCGGCTGATTTGCTCGACCGGGCGAAGGGGGCGAATCTGCTGATTATCACCCGGCCGAACGCGCCGACCGGCAACACGTTCTGCCATCGGGCGATGACTGAAATTTGCGGCCGTTTCAACGGCGTCGTGCTGTTTGACGAAGCATATGCCGATTTTGCCGACGACAACTGCCTGGATCTGGCGCGGGAATTCGACAATGTCATCGTTTCGCGGACGCTGTCCAAGAGCTATTCGCTGGCCGGGCTGCGGCTCGGTTTGGCGATGGGATCCCGGCGGTTGATCGAGGGCATGTACAAGGTCAAAGACTCCTACAACGTCGATATGCTGACCCAGTTCATCGGCCAGGCCGCTTTGCAGGATCAGGCTTATCTGCGACAGAACGTCGCCAAAATCAGGGCGACCAGAACCCGCCTGACGGCGGAGCTGGCCCGTTTGGGCTTCGATGTCGTGCCGTCGTCGACCAATTTCGTCTTTGCGGCGCCGCCGGACCGGGATGGCGGGCGTTTTTTCAAGATGCTGCGCGAACAGGCGATCCTGGTTCGTTATTTCAGCGGGGAAACGACCGGCGCTTATGTGCGGATCAGCGTCGGCGCCGAGGCCGATGTCGACCGGCTGTTGAAGGTGACCGAACTGTATTTGCAGATGCGGAAGTAATTCAAGCCGGCTTGGCGGAAGGAGGACGCGATGGTTCGGATACGGGAAACGGCGGCGGCCGGAACTTTTTATGAAGCGGATCCGGCGGCGCTCCGTCGCCGGCTGGAGGATTGTAAGGCGGCGGCCGGAAGGTTGTTGCCGGCCATCCGGCCGCGGCCGAGTGCGGCGGTGATTCTGCCGCATGCCGGATATGGGTATTCCGGGACGACGGCGCTGGCGACATTGTTGACGGTGGAAGAGGCGCCGTGGCGCCGTTATCTGGTGATGGCGCCGTCGCACCGGATCGGTTTCCGGGGCGTGGCGCTGGCCGATTACGACGCTTTTGCCACGCCGCTCGGCGTTTTGCCGCTGGACCGGGTGGCGATGGCGCAGCTGGCGTCGGCGCCGGGCGGTATGATCGGTTATGCCGACCGGGCGCATGCCGGCGAACATGCGCTGGAAGTGGAATTGCCGCTGTTGCAGTATTGTTTCGGCGCTCGTCCGCTGCTGCCGGCCGTCGTCGGCATGCTTTCCGCGGCGGAGGCGCGGCGGTTGGCCCCGGCCTGGCGGGCGTTCTGGAACGATGAGACGTTGTGGGTGATCAGTTCGGATTTTACCCATTATGGCCGGGCCTTTGATTATCTTCCCTTTGTCGAAGCGGTGCCGGAACGGCTCAAGGCGCTGGACTTGGGAGCGGTCGATTTGATTGTACGAAGGGATCTGGATGGCTTTGAGCGTTATCTGGCGGAGACCGGGGCGACCATCTGCGGCGCCAATGCGATCAAGCTGCTGCTGGCGGTCCTGGAATCGGCGGGCGGCGATTATGTGGTTGAATTGGTTCACTATACCACTTCCGGTGAAAAAACCGGCGATTTTTCCCATGTTGTCAGCTATGCGGGGGTTGCAGTTCGCCGAAAAGATGCTTAATTGAAAGGCGGGTGACGGAAAACTTTTAACTTTTTAGGACAGACTGGATGAAGAAGACAATCTGGATGTCGGCGTTGTGTCTGGCGGCCGGGATGAACCTGGCGGCGGCAACGGTGGAAGGAAAAGTATTCCTGGATGACAACGGCAATGGCGAACCGGATGCCGGAGAAAGCGGTTTGCCGGGATTTCTGGTCAGCGACGGCGTCAATTTCGCCAGAACGGATGCCGCCGGGCATTACGAACTGGAAGTGCGCGACGGCCAGAAAAGCGTTTATGTGCATCAACCGCGCGCTTACCGGGCGGACCGCTGGTTTTACCGATTGCCGGCGGAGCAGACGGCGCTGAATTTCGCGATGCGGCCGGCCGGACCGTTCCGCGGCATGTTTCTGCAGGTGGCCGACAGCGAAACGGAGGAGTTCGACTCCTGGCTGCCGAACCTGAAGGCGCTGGTGAAGGCCGTGGGGCCGGATTTCATCGTCCATACCGGCGACCTGTGCCGGATCGACGGCATCAAAGCGCACGCGGCGAATTTCACTTCCGAAAAAGTCGGCGTACCGGTTTATATCACGGTCGGCAATCATGATATCATCGCGCCGGTGGATGGTAAAGACTACAGCAGTTTTCTCGACCCATATTATTACTCCTTCGAATGGGGGCCGTATCTGGTCGTGGCGGCGCCGATGAATTACGGAGATGTCGAGCTGCCGTATGATCTGGCCGATTTCGGCGATTATCTGCAGAAATTGTTTCAAGTGATTCCGGATAACAAGCCGTTGATCGTCCTCGGCCATGAATTGCTCGCTTCCGGGGGGAAAAAGCGGATCGCCGGCCATGACGGCTTGCAGGTCGATTTGAATGAACATAATTTCAAAGCCTGGGTTTACGGCCACTGGCACAACAATATCGTCAACAAGCATGCCGACGGCAGCGCCAGCTATTGCACCGGCCTGCCGAACAAAGGCGGCATCGACCATTCACCGGTCTGCAGCCGGATGATGATAGCCGGAGAGGATGGCCGGCTCGCCAGCTATCTGATCTGGGGTGGGTTTGCCGACCATCTGAGCATTGCCGTGCCAGGTGAGAACATGATTCCGGCCGGCCGGCAGGAATTGCCGATATCGGTGGCGGCTTACAATTCCGGCGCGCCGGTCATCGCTGTAAAGGCCGTGCTCGGCAGCGATGACCAGGTGCTCGGCAGCGTCGTTCTGCGCAGTGAAAACGGTCTGGTCTGGAGCGGTTCGTTGCCGGTTCCGCCGGCCGCCGCAGGAAAGACGTTTCAACTGAAAGTGGTTGCCAGCCGGGTGGACGGCGAAGAGTTCGAACAGACGAAATCGTTTGTCTGGTCGCCGCCGGCAGCGGCGGAAACGCCGGTGACCGGCGAATGGAATAATCTGCTCGGCAATGCGATGCACAGCGGTTATCGGCCGGATTCGGCGATTCCGGCGGTGCAATTGCAGTGGCTGCAGCAGATGCCGGGCGAGAATTTCATGGTTGCGCCGATTTTGGCCGGCGGCAAGGTGTTTGCCGGCTGCATGGATGACGGCGATGCCGGGCGCGGCGGCATTTATGCCTATGATGCGGCCGGTGGCGAGGAGCTCTGGCATTTCACGACCGGTTATTCGGTCAAGAATTCGATTGCCTGCGGGGAAGGGCTGGTGTTTGCCCAGGATGCCCGCGGCAATGTCTATGCGCTGCGGATGGCCGATGGGACGTTGGCCTGGAAAGCCGATTCCCCGACCGACGGTTTGCCGGCGGTGGCCGGCGGGGTGACGTATGCCGACGGCGTGCTCTATGCCGGACAGCGGCGGAGCCTGGCGGCTTACGAGGCGGCCAGCGGCAAGGCGTTGTGGCACAATACCGCCTGGGACGAAGGCGAATCGACGGTCAATACCTTGTCGGTTGGCGATGGCGTATTGATCACTTCCGCCAATTGGCGGGCGTTGTACGGGATGGATGCGGCGACCGGTGAATTGCTGTGGCAGCATCGTGATGACGACACGCGATTTCAGTCGGCGCCGGCGGTGTTCCATGACGGCAAAGCTTATGCCAAGGGTTACCGCCAATTGCTGGAAATCGAACCGCGTAGTGGCGAGATTCTGCGCAGCAAGGAGTTGCCGGCCGATCTGCAGTCGGCGACTGCACCGGTGGTTGTCGGTGGCCTGGTGCTGGTCGGTACGGCGAACCATGGTTTGATGGCCGTCGATTTAGCGACCTTTGACGTGCGCTGGCAGTGCGAGGAAATTCAGCCGGCCTTGCTGGACACTGCGCCATATCACTGGCGGAGCAGGACGGTGGAGAGCAGTCCGGTCGTGCTGGGGGATACCGTATGGATTGGCGCCAGCGACGGATTTTTGTATGCGCTGGAATTGCAGACTGGACAAGTGAAACAGAAAATCGATCTGGGCGTGCCGGTTTTGTCCTCGGTGGCGGCTGGAAATGGTTGGCTTTTTGCCGCCGATTTCGGCGGCCGGCTTTTCGGTTTCCGGGCGGCTGCCGAATGATGGAATGAACTGTAAATATTGCCGGCCGGTCAGTTCAGGCTGATCGGCCGTCGTTCTTTTTGCCGGTAAGCCGAAGGGGAGACGCCGGCCAACTGGCGGAATCGTTTGTTGAATTCCTGCGGTGTGGCGTAGCCGACGGCCGTGCCGATTTCCTTGATGCTCAGATTGCTGGCGGCCAGGAGGTAGCGGGCTTTGTCGATGCGGCGATGCATGACGTAGCGGGCGATGGTCATGCCGGTCTGCTGCCTGAACTTCCGGGTCAGGTGGGTCTGGCTGACGGCGAAACGCTGCGCCAGCGCTGTGATGCAGACCGGACTGTCGGAGGAACGATCGAGTTCATAGAGCAGCCGCGAAATACGCCGGTCCGGGAAGGCGGTGTGCTGCGGCTGGCATTTGAGCCGGAACAGCGCGGACAACAGCAGATTTTCCGCCGCGGTCCGTTTTTCCGGGTCGTCGCTGCAGCGGAACAGGGCGACGAGTTCCGTCAGGTCGTCGGTCAGCCGTTCCGGCAGTTTGCCGACCGGCCAGTGAAACGGCAAGCTTGTGTTGCCCTGCGGAGCCAGTTCGAAGTGGATGCACAGGTGAGTTCCGGGGGTTTCCAGGGCGTAACTGGTGATAGTGCCGGCCGGCGTCAGCGTCAGATCGCCGGGCGCCAGTTCGAAGCATTCCGTTGCCGTCCGGAGCGAACCGGAATAAGCGTACAAATGCAGCGCATGAAAATCCTCCAGACAATATTCCGTTTCGAAATTCCGGTCGCCGATCCGAAAGAAACCGGCCCGGATCAGCAGCGGCCGATTTTCTGGCGTCAATTCGAAGCATAATCCATGTTCTGCTTTCATTTTTTTGGCATCCAGGTTGAGTTGATACTATAAATAGGCGAAACAATACTATGGCGTCTTGGTTCTTGGACGGTTATTATAAGGATAAAACCGATTGGGAAATTGTCAAATCGTTTGGGAGAAGAAAAATGACCATCGACTCAAGAACACTGATCCGGCGGATTATCAATGGTGAATCAGTACCACGCAGTGGTTTCTGGATGGGGAATCCGCACGCTGACTCCTGGCCGCTGCTGCGAAGTTATTTTCAGGCGGAAAGCAACGAAGAAGTGCGCCGTGTTCTGCGGGATGATCTGAGCTGGCTGCCCTGTGACGGCGGCTACAAGGCCAATGGCGGCCAGCCGTTTCCCAATCCCCGCAAGAGCGAGGGATTGAGCGCGGCCGGAATTTTTTCCGATTGCGAGTCGCTGGCGGAAGTGGAAGCCTATCCGTGGCCGGCTCCGGAGGCGTTTGACTTTTCGGCCGAACTGGCGGCGGTACGCGGCGCCGGGGATCGTTATCGCGCCAGCGGCATGTGGAGTCCGTTTTTCCATCTGGTCGGCGACTTGTTCGGTATGGAGAATTATTTCATCAAGATGTATACGCACCCGGAAATCGTCAAAGCGGTGACCGGACACGTGGTGGATTTTTATCTGGCCGGCACGGAGCGTTTCTTCCGGGAAGCCGGCGAGGACGTGGACGGTTTCTTTTTCGGCAACGACTTCGGCACGCAACTGGATATCATGATCAGCCCGGACGCCTTTCAGGAGTTCGTTTTTCCGTATTTCAAAAAACTGACCGATCTCGGCCATGCCGCCGGAAAACAGGTATTGCTGCACTCCTGCGGCGCCATCGTCAAAGTCATTCCGGATTTAATCCGGCTGGGGGTCGACGCCCTCCATCCGCTGCAGGCCTGCGCCGCTCATATGGAAGCGGAAAGTCTGGCGCAGTTCCGGGGCCGGCTGGCCTTTTTCGGCGGCATCGACACCCAGCATCTGCTGGTGCACGGCACGCCTGATGCGATCCGTGCCGATGTGCGGCGGGGCCGGCGCTGCCTGGCGCCGAGTCTGATCGTCAGTCCCAGCCACGAAGCATTGCTGCCGAACGTGCCGCCGGCCAATGTCCAGGCGATGTCCGAAGCCGCTCACGAACCGTATTTGCCAATCCGGTGACCGGCGCTCCGGCGCCATTCCACACGGCAATGGTTCCGGAACCGGCCGGTCATCGTGCTGGCCGGCATCCCATGGTGTGTATTCGTTGCCTGGTTGAGGGGGAACGGCGGTTTATTTGATCAATGCCTTCTTCTATTGCGGTTTGTATTTACAGGCGAGCGAAGGAGTTGCGCCGTTTCAGGCGTCCCGGAACGGGGAAAAAGAAGAAATCGATGATATTTGCGTTGACGAAGGAGAGGGCAGGTAAAAAACGATTGCTCGTAATTGAAGTTGCCGTCAGCGTTTTATCCCCGGAGGTTTTTCGTGTCACTCCGCAACGGCCTGCGGCCGACTGGCGCCGTGACCGGTGAGAGACCGGTATGACGTCATCGGTGGGAACTGCTTGGCAGGTGCGCCGGATGGTTGGCGCACCTGCCAGATATAACAGGCCTTTTCAGCGCAGATATCTGAAGTAGAGATAGACCGTACAGATCAGAACGCTGACGATCATGCAGGGCGCACCGTAACAGGTGAAATCCTTGAAGGACAGTTTGTAACGGTTCTTGTTGGCGATCTGGCCGATTACCACGTTGGCCGACGCGCCGATCAGCGTACCGTTGCCGC